>Ga0214917_10001997_pt1 | contig 25462 bp, 22 predicted proteins | sample LL_1208_BB_MetaG_FD_177983 | JGI IMG/M metagenome (GOLD analysis project Ga0214917, IMG submission 177983) | Freshwater microbial communities from Lake Lanier, Atlanta, Georgia, United States - LL_1208_BB | ecosystem: Environmental > Aquatic > Freshwater > Lake | place: USA: Georgia | collected...
AGCGCCCTGATCCGGTCGCGAAACCGATCGAACGACAGCGTGTCTCCCACCCATGCGCGGCCCGTGCCGCCGGACGCGGCCAACGTCGCGTCGGGAGCCGTCGCCCACGCCCGGATCGCCGCCACCGCCGTCGGGTGGGCATCGTCGTCGAGCAGCCACCCGCACGCGAACCGCCCCTCCCGGCAGGGCATCTCCCAGGCCAGATCATGCCCGGGGGAGAGGATCGCCGGCAGGCCGTAGGCCAGCGCTTCCGCCGCCGCGTAGCCGAAGTTCTCCTGATACGACAGCGACACGAAACCGTCCCCGGCCAGCAGGGCGTCGGCGAGGTCGGCCCCGGCGAGCGGTCCGACGACGTGCACGCGATCCCGCCATGCCGCAGGGACCGCCGCCGACACCGCCGCCCGGGAGAGTCCGCCATCCATGCCGATGATCGCGAGGTGGCAGTGCTGCGGCGGTGCGGCCCCCGTCGCCTCGCAGAAGGCGTGGATGGTCTCGATCGGCCTCTTGACAGGGTCGAGCCGGCCCACGAACAGCAGCAGTCTCGACTCCTCGGGGATGCCGCGACGGCCGCGGAAGGCGGCGCGGGCGTCCGCCCTGCCGTCGAGCCGCGGCAGGTCCACCGGCCAGTGGACCACGACGCTCCGATCCGCCGCCGCCAAGGCTCGAATCCACGGCGTCGCTTTTTCCCGGCTCCGCTGCGACGAGAACACGATCCGGTTGGCATGGGCGAGATAGGACCGGCCGCGCCACTCGAGCCATGCGCGCTTGAGCACAAGGCGGTGCGACAGCGTCCACGGGTCGAGGCAGCCATGCGGCACCGCCCAATACGGGCGGCCATGCTGCATCGACCAGCGCTGCGCCCATCCGGCGTGCCCGCGGAACAGCGAGTGCACGACGAGAAGGTCGGCATCGGCCACGGCCGCCTCGGCCCGGCGCGAGACCGCCGCCGGCATCACACGGCAGTCCCGGGCCAACCAGCCCCTGCCGCAGCCGAGGCGGCGGACGACGATGCCCTCCTCGATACCCTCGCGTTCCTCTTCCCCATCATCAAAAGACAGGACCGGGCCGCAGAGCGCCCGCGAAAAATCCTTCACCGAGCGGTGCAGGCCACCGAGGGCTGCATCGTGCGTCAGACAGACATTCCAAGCTCGCATGCACGCCTTTCGCGGGCCCCTCGAGGGCCATGCGCCCGCGGCATGGCCCCCGATCAGGCCCGCCGCGCGGCGGCATCACCGCCGTCGGTGACGAAGGCCCGCCCCACGAGCGACGCTACAGCGGCCCCGGCCAACGGCCCGGCAGCGTACATCCACATCGTGGAAAAGTCGCGCATCGCGACCGCGGAAGCGAGTGCTCGGGCCGGGTTCATCGCTGCGCCAGTGGACGACAGCCCCGCGAGCGCCGCGGCGATCACCGCCAGTCCGATCGGCAACGCCGCCGACGCCCCCTGCCTGGAGCCGAACACGCAGCCCAGAAACACGCCTGACCAGGCCATCGTCAGGAGACCCTCGATCGCCACGGTCTTCACCGCGTCGGTCTTGGTGAAGGTGCCGACAGGCATGCCCATCGCGGTACCCTCGCCTGCCAAGAGCCACATCATCAGGAGGCCCGCGAGAATCGCGCCCGCAAGCTGCCCCGCGATGCAGGCCGCTACCCGCACGAGGCTGCCCCGGCCCGTGGCACAGATCGCAAGCGTGACGGCCGGATTGAGGTGGACGGGCCCGAGCGATCCGCAGGCCTGCATCCCGACGATGACGCCAAGGCCATAGCCGATCGCGGCCACGAGTCTGCCAGCGTCTCCCTGCGACGTCCCCGCCATGGCCAGAATGGCGATCGCACAGAGCAGGAACGTGCCGAAGAGCTCGGCGGCGAAGCGCCTGAGGTGATCCATGTAGCGGGCTTCCAGAAAGTGACGCGATTGTCAATCGCAAGATCGTTGGGAGTCAAGGGTGTGACCACGGCAGTGTTGATTCCGCGACTACCGACCGCCTCACGGGGCGCGACACGATCGAGTCGAGCACGCCGGTAGCCTCGTCGACGGCAACCGCGAGTCGGGCTCTGCTGTGCGGCCGTTGTATCCTCTCGGGGCAAAGATTCACGCAGTAGTCGCCACCCATGTTCACGATCGCTCACTTCGCGTGATGGCATTCCGCAGGGCTCTGCCACCGCGATAAGCGGCATCGAACAGGCCGCAGAGGAGCGGCATCCGCACCCTTCGAATCGCCCAGTTGATATCCTTGCTGAAGGGCGTGTGCCGCTTCTGGTCGCCCAGGCATGGAATCGCATGCTTGATGACGAGGTTCGTGAGTACGGACTGGTCGTGGCGGTGGTCAATGAAGTCCGGAAAGTTCTCCTCGCCGCATTGATTCGGCATGTCGGTCAGGATGCGGGGATCGGTACAAAAAGCGAGCCACTCCTCGACGAACTCCTTCACGCGGGCACAACTCTGCCACATCGAAAACGATGCCTGGACCTGGCAGGCATCCCAGTACTTCGGTGAATCGCAGTCCATCAATACAAAACAGTCCCTCTTCGTCCACCGTCGGCTGGGCCCCGCGAGCGGGATGTGCACCCCTGGAATCAGCCCTCCGTTGGTGACGCACCGTTCGAGCAATGGCTCGATCGGCGTCCGAAACAGGTGTGGATGCCGCCGGCCCACGTCATAATAAACGACGACGTCGCCCGGCTGCGACTTGCGCAGTGTGTCAAGGATCACAAATGGCTTCCACAGCCAATACCCGGAGCCACGCGACTGGCCGAGAATACGGCTGTGTTCGGCAAAGAAACGCGTCTGCCCCAGCCGCGCGGCATCCCAGGCGACCACCTCATCAAAGCCGCCAACTGCGACCGCGGAACGGGCCTGCGCATCCTGCAGTCCGCTGAGTTCCGGCGTTGCAAAGCTCACAAGCGTGGTCTTCACGGGCTTACGTCGTCCAGTTGCGGACTATCGCGATCGCTCCTCCCGAAGTCGCCGCGACACGACTATCCAGACGCTGCAACATCTCCTGACGCACCCACTCGCCTGCCATAGTTCGCGGCCGGAGTCTCGATCCACTTGAAGCATCCGAACGACAGGAGGAGCACCACCGGATACCACACGAACATGACGAACACTTTGAGCGTGGAAGACAGCGTCATTCCCGGCACGAGCAGCGACAGCACCCGATCGGTCAACCCGATCATGGGCTGATGCAGCAGGTAGAAGCTGTAGCTCACCATTCCCAGGAAGCTCACATGCTTCCACAATACGCTGCCGCGCGGGCCGGCCGGTGGTGACCACGCACCCGACACAAGGCGGTCCATGGCGACCGCCGTAGCAAGGGCACACGCGAGAAACCCGAGGGGTTCGGTTGGCCTGAACAGCGGTACGACGAGAGCGATGAACAGCATCGCATCGAACCGCACTCGCGAAAGAGCGCTCCGCTGTCCGCCCAGATGACACTGTGCCAGATACGCGCCGAGCGACCAACTCGCCCAGAAGCGAAATGGAGACTGGCTGATCAGATACGGCGCACGGCTCTCGAGAAGACGGAGTGCAAGTGGGTCGCTGTAACACCCCGCGACCTCCAGCGCGGCGGCAGCGATCAGAGCATGACGCCATCCCACTCGAGCCACGAGCATCAACAGCAGCGGATAGATCGCGTACAGTTGCATCTCCACGGCGATACTCCACAACGGTCCCGTGATCCCGTAGATTGTTCGAGGACTGAAGTTATGGGCGAGCAAGAGGTGCGACCACAGCTGCTCCTGTCGTTCCGGTGTGCTCCACCCCACGAACGTGCCCCACGGCCAGACGAAGAAGAACACGAGCACGGCCAGAGCGTATGGAGGATAGATTCTCCAAAAGCGTCGCCGCCAGAACTCGGCCCAGCCCGCACGAGGATCACGCCGATGACTGAGGTGTATGCAGAAGCCGCTGATCACGAAAAACATCGGTACACCGCACCCGCCGTACGTCAACGGCAAGAGGTACGGAGCGGATGAAAGGCTCCCGACATCTCTGACCCAACCGCGCCACGGCAACTGGTCGCCATCGGTGGCAGTGGTGTACGCGTGCAAAAGAAAAACGGCGAATGCCGCCAGCCCACGAAGCCCGTCGATGAAGGGCATGTGTCGTGTGGGTGCTTTCATGTCATGCGTCCGCCGGCGCGATCACCCACTCGCCTGCAGTGCAACGCGCCGCCCTGCGAGCACCGTGCCGGCACACAACGGAAACCGGCGCGGTGAGAATCACGACATGTTCATTCGCGACAACATCGCCCGAATCGGCCGCCACTGCACGAGGCGGACAGACAGAAGTGTCGTCTGCCCTTTATTCAGCCTGTCGATGATGCGGGTGAGCGCAAGCGGGTCTGCGATCGTGTGAAAGAGCTTGCTGTGCACGTGGATGTTGTACAGGTGTATCTCCCCTTCACCGCCCTCTTTCCTGCTCAGGGTGCATTTCCCGGCGGCAATATCGAGATGAATACGCAGCGTCCATAGATCACACCCGCGATACTCGTTCGGAAAACCGTTTCGCATGCATATTCCACCGTTCCGCGGATCGATGCCGAACATGAACTGCCCGAGCGCATTGGCGTCGAAAACGCCTCCGGTGTCTTCAACGGAGAGAGTCCGCCACGCCGGTGATGCCTCAGGCGCCAGCACCCGCTCATTGGGCAGCGAGTAAAAGCCGCTGTCGTGCTGCAGCATGTGCCCCAGCACCTCCATGTCGCTTGTCATGGCAATCCGCTCGTCGAAGAACACCTCTATCATGCGGGACAGCGCGGTCATTTCGTTGACGTACACAAGCGAGGCCACGCCGCGCGCTCTCGCATCCCTGGGGCAGAAACAGCCGCGGCCGATTGCATCCAGGCGCGGTCCGAGGTCATTGATCCGAAACAGGAGATTGTCCACCTCCGCATGGAAGAACGGTGCCGCACGGCCGCTCGTTGCAAACTGCTCGAGGACGATGAAACGCTCGAAGGTCTTCCTCCAAAACCCATCGCGAAACCTGCTACGAGCCCCCTTTTTCGCCTCCCATTTCCATTCGGGCGACTCGTAAAAGTCTTCGAGCCAGACCTGCCGCCCGATGCCGTCGACGGTCCCGACCGTGCGGCTGCAGATCAGCACCGTGGGAAGACCGGCCGTCTGGCCTGCGAGGCGAAGCGACACCCGCGCCCAATCAGGCAACGTGCCTCCGAGCCACACAAAAACGATCTCGCACTCGGTTGCCGCGGCAGTCACGATGGCACCTCCGCCTCAAGGCACGCTGGCGAACGACCAATCATCCACTGCACCATTTCTTGGAGCCCCTGCTCTGTTGTTTGCGGATGCCGGAATCCGGCCGCGATCAGCTTGTCGCTCGGAAACTCGCTCGAGGAGAGCAGCTGTTTCATCCGTGCGGTCGTGAGCACGCAATCCAGGCCGCTCACCTTGCCAAGCGCATCCCCGATCAGCGCTACAAGGCGGGCCGCCGCCTCTGGAATCCGCTTGGGCCTCGGGGCATTGGCGAGCGTCGCGATCATGTCGGCCAACCGACCGATGGAAACGGTGTCGCGGTCCGACACGTTGAACACGTCGCAGCCCGGAGTGTCCCAGGCGGCAGCGAACGCGATGGCCGCAATCAGGTTCGTCCGCGACACGACCGACTTGCGTGCATCGCTGGACCCGATCAAACAAGGTCTACCTGCTACAACCTGCCGCGCAAATGCGGCGAGATTCGCCCCGTGACCCGGTCCATAGACCGGCGCCGGTCGTAGGATCACGGCGATCCGCTCGGGCCGCGCCGCCGCCCATTCGCACACGGCGCACTCCGCCCAAGCCTTCGACCGTCCATACGCCATGTCGGGCTCGCCGCCGGTGAAATCGGCGCAGTCGATCACAGCGACCCTTTCGGCGTTGTCTGCGGCCGCGACGGCCTTGATGGAACTGGTGAATACGAACCGGCGCACATGGTTACGATCCGCCCACTGAAGCCACTGTCGCGTGCCCAGTACATTGGCATCCCAAAACGACCTGACATCGGCGGGGGTTGGTCGCGTGACATGCTGCCGCACCTCGAGATGAATGATCGCGTCGATACCACGGCATTCCACGCCATCACCCAGCACTTCATCCCGACTGACCGCATGCCACCCACGCGGCACACCCGCAGGCGGGGTGCGCCCCGTCACCACGCCGCCGTCGCCGGCCGCGGCCAGCCGCTCAACGAGCGCACGGCCGATGAATCCACTGGCTCCGGTGATGAGCAGCCTCATGTGTCCCGATCACATCGAGTTGAACTCACCGACGACATCCCAAAACTCCGCATCATTCCGCATGTCATGAAAGGAAGCCCGGGCTATCCCCTCATGCTGGCCAACACTCGTCGTGCCTTGGCGCAGACCCTGCCCATGAGGACGGGCACCGACTCGATCACCCTGATCGGCAACATCGTCATCTGCCCGACACCGGCATACTTCTCGAGCCGTTGACGCAGCCATACTTTCGCGGCATTCCTGCCCGCATGCCGAACCATGACCGGACGCATCTGCTGAAAATGAATCATGCTAAACCGCTTCCGCAAGTCGCAGATATCCCGCTCTGTGCCATAGTACCTCACAAGCCGAATGCGCGTCGTGCGCGACTTCAGGAATGCGTAGATGACGGCGTCCTCCGTGTAGGTTGAAAACCCCCTACCCTTCGACTTCGCCGTCTCGTTGTTCATTGCGGCCAGCACATCGGGCATGATGCGTGCGTCGAACTTCTCGAAGGACGACAGCAGGCGGCCTCGAATGAAGTAGCATCCGCCTTGAAAGAACAGAAAGGGCTCGAAATAGTCGCAGACATGGCCGTATGCGTCGTCACCCGACTCCAGGACGTTCCGAAACACCTCCCCCGACACGAACAGGATGTCGCTGTCGACCTTTGCCAGATAGTCCTCCGCTGCGACGTCCGCACTGATCTCCAGAAATACCGCGACCTCATTTGCGATGGCTTGCTCGCCAAGGCCGGTCGTCTTGTTGTCGCTGTCTCGGATCACGAGCCGTGGAACAAGACGATGCAGCTGTTCCACCTGGGTCTCTGTGAAGGAGTCTTCTCGATCGACGTAGAGGTAGACCGTTCCAATGCACTCGACACCAATACTCCGCAGGCTCTTCAGTGATAGGAACAAGCACTGATAATGCCGTCCGCAGACAAAATAGAGCAGATGGATCTTTCGGCCGGGTACGTCGCTGACTGTCACGGGGCCAAGCCTTTGAGTGTTCTAGCAAGCAGGGGTCGAGTGCCGACGAGCGTGAGCCAGCCCCGCCGGGCACCGCAGGAAATGTGTCGGTATCAACGCGTCACTCTTGGCTCACTCACTCGATCGCACGACCGGCGGCAAGAGCCCGAGATGACGCAGCATCCGGCTGTAACCGTTTCTGCATCGACGACGAAACGAGGAGCGAGGACGTTCTGCGTAGGAGAGCCTCGCCCGCTCCCCTAACGGCAACGATCCATGCCGACTCAACAGCCCGGGGAGCTTGCGTTGAAAAGGATCGCGAAATGAACGGTCCCAGTAATGAAACACGACGTCGCCACTCTCTCGCAGGGTCGCATGGCGATCCAGCACGAGGCCGAGGGCGAATTGCTCGAGCGTATGCAGTCGCGAACGCAGGCAGAACTGATCTGTAAGGCTGAGAGCCGCGTCGAGAAGCCGCCTGTCCGAGGAATGAATCCCGACGACGCCGGAGTTCCACATCGTGGCCTCAGGTGTTATCGGCAGAGGCATGCCCGCCACGTCGGTGAACGGGCCCGCAGTCTGCAGCATGGCTGCCAGTTCGGCCTGAGCGTGTCCTGGAAGGACATTGACGGCACCCTCTCGAAGGTGCATCACCGCCCGTCCCGGTCCGACACGAGCCAACAACCGCGAAGGGGATCGCCGGAAGTAGGTGTCCCCATCAAGCAGTGCCGTAGGGCCGTCACATCGGTCCAAGGCGTCGCGCAGCGCCATGATCTTGCGTCGATGGCCGAAACCGGACGGCCCGGCCCACTGCTTCAGCGTTTCCGCCTCCAGTGTGACGGTGTCAACCTCGAGTGAGGCGAATTGCTCGGGACGATCGGTGTAGACCACGATGCGCCAGTCAGAGCGGCCGACACCCAGCCAGCGATAGGCGGACAGAATGGAAAAACTGATTTCTTGCTCGTGGAGTCCTGCACCATACGACAAGTAGATCAGTGTCCTCACGCCCATGACGAGCCTCGCCCACCCCACGTCTGAGTAGTCGGAATCATGCAGATCAGAGCCCCAGTAGCGGGCCCAGTCGCGCGGCCAGTGAAGCGGGGTCGGTGTGGTCACGCACCCACTCCGCCGACCGCTCAAGCGCCGCTCGCGGGACCGGCTCAGACTCCAGCCTTGCGATCGCCTCGATCCAGGCTTCGCGTGCGTTGTCCGTGACGACACGCACGCCCGGCACACCCGCGAAGATCGTGGCGGCGCGGCCCTGAGACATGACGACAGGAGCGCCGCAGGAGATCGCCTCCAGACCGGTGGTTTGGCCGGCCGCATGAACATCTCGAAGTGCGGGCATGATCGCCGCTCGGCATGTCTGGTAATAACGCCGGAGATCCTCGTTCGTGACATGAAACAGCAGCCGCAGGTTCGGGTGGGCGTCGCCGCAGCGACCGATCAGGTCGCGGTTGTTGACCAGCCACACGACCGACCTGCCTGACCGGGCCAGGGCAACCAGCGTCTGCGGATCCCGGTCGTTACTGCCAGCACAAAACAGGAATGACTCCCGCTGTTCGGGTGGCGCATACTCGAAAAAGGAGGTGTCGATGAACATCGGCACCCGGACGGTCTGGCATCCGGCGAGTTTCTCGGCTTCCTCACCGGCGCCGACATCGTTCACGAGCACGACTCGAGAGCGGCGGAGGATCGATCGCAACGCCGCCCGCCGTACGGTGTCTGAAGGAATACCACCCCAATAAAGATAGACGAGCCGCCCCAGGTGGGCGGCGACGAGCGCCTCCCGCGAAGGCAGCCAGGCGAACAGCATGCCTCCTCCCAGGAGCCTTCCCAGCGAGCAACCGGCAATCGGCGCTCCGGTCTGTTCTTCCGCCCACTGATCAAGAAACCGGTGCCATTTCAGCGGCACGGACTGCCCGGCAGACTCTCGAAATAGTGCCCGCTGCTGCTGCAGGCTGTTGTAGGACTGGCGATCGAAGAGCAGCCGTTTCAACGCTTACGCCTTCCGTCGCGAGGAACCGAGTGCGTCCACCACACTGCCAAGCGATGCGGCGAAGACGGCCGGGCCGAATCCCGATGCGAGCGAGACGCTTTCCCGAGCCACGGCGTGAAGCGATGGCCCGTCGATCCTCGCGGCGGAAACCAGCCCTTCGGCGAGGCGATCGGGACGTCGGGGATCGACCACGATGGCGTTGCGGTCGGACGCCAGATCCAGGCGTGCACCGACGTTCCGCGAGAGCACGAGCCCGCAACCGGAGAGCGTGGCCTCATGCACGACGAGCCCCCAGTGATCTTCATGGCTGGGAAGCACCATGAACCGTGCGGCACGATACTCTGGCGCGAGGTCGCCGGGCTGTTGGAACTCCTTGACGGTCATCCGAGGCAGATCGGGCATCTCGGCCCGAAGGGGACCGCAGCCGATCACCCGCAGTTCCCAGTTGGGCAGACTGACGTGCACTCGTCGCCAGGCCTCGCAGAGGTCGCGGATGCCTTTCCGCTCTTCCAGGCGGCCGACGAACAGGAATCGACTGGGACGGTCGGGCAGTGGTGCCCCCGGTGAAAACACTGCTGGATCGGCTCCATACATCCCCGTGAACACGCGGTCCTTCGGCATGCCGAGCCGGATTGCATACTCCCGCGCGGCTTTGCCCGGCACGAGCGCCGCCATGTAGTGGCCGCGATAGCGGGTGCGAAACACGAACGGCGCCACCCGCTGCCGCAGATCGCCCCGCCACCGGTTGTCCATCATGAGCGCCACCCGTCCACCCACACGCCGCACCCGTCTTGCGAGTGCATTGAAGGCAGGCACGTGCCAGCCGCCGACGACAAACGAGGCCGGCGGAGAGGCAAGGCAACCCTCCCATGAAGCGGCGACATCGGCCGGGTCAACCCAGGACATGGTCACGCCCGCGACGGATTCGGATGGCGCGAATGGTGTGTCGGGGGAGGTTCCGATCAGCAGCACGGAACGCCCCGACAATCTGGCGAACTCCCGCACGCACGCGACCGCATAGGGCGGAAGTCCTGCCCAGGCAATGGCCAGCGTGGCGTCACTCGCTGCAGTGGGCGGCCGTGGTTTCACATCACCTCGTGCCACGCGCCACGTCGCCAAGCGAAGCGATCACGCGCCGGGCACCGTGGAGAAGCGATGCCGCCACCTGACGGAATCCGTCCCCCACGGCATCCCCGGAGCCGTACCCTCCAGGAGGCGGTGTCGTTCCGGTTCCAGCGGCTGCCGGACACGGCCTTTCAACCGACACGACGCCGCACGCCAGCGCTCGACGATCCGGGCAATGGAGGGAAGGCGGTCTCCCGCGGATGGTGGCACTCCGCACATCCTCACCAGTCATACCGCCGCTCCGAAAAGCTGCCGGCCATCCCTCCGGAACTCGGCATGCACGGGTAGATCGCACCCGTTGGAGCCAGCCGGATGCACGGCGGCGGTGGGCCGCCCGCCACCAGCCACTCATAGGCGTCCTTCATCGTGCGCGCGGCGGCCCTCCACGAGTATCGTTCCCCCGCAAGCCAACGGCCGTTGTCACCGATAGCGGCCCGCTCTCCATCGGTTGCCCGCATCGCCTGCCGCAAGGCACTCGCCAAAGGCTCGACGCCGATGTCGATCCACCATCCCGCGCGGGCCGGCTGCCCCGGTCCTCGATCGGGCCTGCCCACGTCCTCCACGTTTTGCCAGGGCGCACCTTTGGTGGTGATCACGGGCACCCCGCACGCCAGGGCCTCGAGAATGACGACTCCGAAGTTCTCGCTGTGGGTCGGAAGCACGAAGAGATCCGCCTCCTGGTAAAGCAGACTCTTTTGCTCATCAAAGACGGGCCCGGTGAAGATGACGTCGGCCTCTCGGGGCAACCGGCCGCTGGACGGTACCGGACAGTCGCATACGGAGAGCCCCAGAGTTGCCGCCTGCACGAGCAGTGCGGCCTTGTGTCCCGCCTCATCGGGCCCGGCGATCACGAGATGCCACCGCTCAGCAGCTGGCTGGTGGGCGGACGGATGCGGCTTCAGCGATGCCCATGCGGCGAGCAGATTGGGGAGGCCCTTCTTGGGATGCATCCGGGAGATGAACAGTGCCATCCGCCCCGCGGCACGATTGGACAAACCGCGCAACCGGGTTGCCGGCACCTGCGGGATGTCGATACCGAACGGGGCGATGACGATCGGCTGCCGCAACCCGATCCGCCGGATGTCCTCCACCTCCGACTCTGCAGTGGCGTGGAGAAGTGCAGCGTTGGTCAGGTCGTGGCCCTGATAGAGTGCCATCGCCAGCCTTTTTTTCAGCCACTTCTGGCTCAAAGACCACGGTGTCAACATGCCCTGTGGCGACACCACGTAGGGCACATGCCGCGATCGGCCCCAACGAGCCACCCGGTGCAGGAACGGATCCCACAGGCCGTGGACGTGGATGACATCCGGAACGGGACCACCGTCGGCGAATGGCTCGACCACCACCGACGGCGGCGTCCAGCACCGGTCGGCCTCGGTCGGCCCCGCCAGCGCGATCCTGCTCTGGACGTGCTGCCGGGAGAGTTCGCTGCACAGTTCCGCGCAATACACCGAGGTGCCGGCGGCTTTCCCCAACCCGGCGATGGCGTGCAGGATCATCGGCTCTTCAGGATTCCGCACCCGGCAGGCGACGCCTGGAGACGACACGGGCGGGATTCCCGGCAACGACCTCGTAGTCACCGACGTCACGAACGACCACCGCGCGGGCCGCCACGACGGCCCCTTCTCCTACCGTCACGTTCATGCCGATGAAGGCATCGGCGAACACATAGGCACCACGTTCGAGCCGGATTCGGCCGATCACGAGCGGTCGCGCTGCGTGGTGGATGTCGTGGCTGGCCGAGCAGAGAAAGGTGCGGTAGCTCGTGGTCGAGTCGACTCCCAGAACGATCGGACCCACGCTGTAGCAATAGACCTCAGGACCGACGACCGCTCCCGGTTCCATGGTAAGATTCCACGGTGCCCAGACGCGGGCGCTCGGATAGATCTTCGCCGTGCGGGCGATCCGCCCGCCAAACGCTCGTAACAGGGAACGCCGCCAGCCGTGGCAGGGCACCGGTGAGAACCGGAACAGGAGCACGTGGACCACGGCCCAGGCCACGCGGGCGAGCTTGTTGCCGAGGGATAGCTCACTGCGATACGCCGACGCGTAGAAATGCGGCAGCCCGTCGTCGGCCTCAGGGACCGAGCCGTCGGCGCCGGGCTGCTCGGCCTGCATGGAAGCGGGATGCCGCATGGCGGTCCTGCCTAAGCCCTCGACACCGTCGGCAAGCACGAGTCGGCGGCCTGCCTCAGTGCGAACCGCGTCGCGGGTGGATAGCGCTTCATCACTTCGCCGACCGTACCGAAGCGATATTCCTTGAGGAGGGCGGCGAGTTTGGGCCGCGTCGATCGCATGTTGACGTAGTACTTCAGGTACTTGGCTGAGCCCGCCACGTTCCAAAGCGGCGGCCGCGGCAGTCGCGGTTGCGCAGGATTGATCTCGCGCGGGTGAATATACGACATGCCGGGCCGCCCGACGACATGATTCTCCCGAAACCCTGCCTTGATCAGAGCGAGGGGGAAGAGCCGCAAATAACCGCCGCCCGAGAACGGGATGCGACGGCCCGCGATCGTCATCACGGACACGGGAAAACAGGTGATCTCCCCCTCGACGGTGTCGAGAACGAAGGGATCCCGTGGAAAATCGACGATACCACCATGGTCCCGCCTGGCTGGCACGACCGAAATATCGGTCGTGATGCCGTGGCGGCGCATGATGGGATAGCACCAGAGCGCGTCGGCCGTCACGGAGAAACCGGGGGCGCGATAGATATCGACCGCCTGCCCGCTGACATCGCGCAACAGTCCCAGGCACTCGACGAGATCCTGCTCGAACTCTGCGGGTGTCAGCGTGAAGACCAGCCTGTGCCAGTAGCTATGGCAGCCCACCTCGTGCCCTGCCCTCGCAAGCCGGCGGATCAAATCCGGGTGTTTCTTGGCGATCCAGCCCACCGTGAGAAACGTTCCCCTCGCACCGGCCTCATCGAGAAGCCGCATGAGACTCTCCGTATCCGAGACGACGCACGATGGCGCATCGTCCCACGTCCTCGGATCCTCGTACGGACTGCGAATGCCGAAGGAGTGGAACCACTCCTCGAGATCGACGCAGAAAGCGTTCAGTGGCGTGGCATCGACCATCCCGATAGCGGCTTCCTGCAAGGTCACTCGACGAACCGCTTGACGACCTTCGCCGGATTGCCTGCCACCATCGTGAGCGGCGGCACATCGGCCAGAACGACGGCACCGCTGGCCACGACCGACGCCCGCCCGACGGTCACCCCCGGCATCACGACCGCGTTCACCCCGATGAAACAATGATCCTCGAGCACGACCGGCTTGAGCACCACCGGAACGTAGCCCCTGTCACGCAGATAATGCGGGGGCTTGATGTGGGTCATGATGATCGCGCCAGCCGTCACGCGGACATCGTTGCCGAGCTCGATCATCTCCGGATAGGCGGTCTCCAAGATCGCCGCCGGATCCACGAAGCAGTCCGCTCCCATCCGCACGCCCCGCCAGCGGTGCAGCACGTTGATCACACCCCGTGGCGCGACCTTCACGAGGTGGCCGAGGAACCAGTTTCGCCACAGGTAATTGAAAGCCAGCCACACGACCGACACTTCGCGATCACCCGCAGCCCGTGCTGCATCTCCCCAGAGGCCCTTGGGCCGCCACGCATCCTTCGCGACATGGCCTCCGGCGACAGGTGCCGCGGGAAGCTGTCTCGCGGCCAGATGGGCCAGCACGTCCGCCTCGCGAACCAGCGGCATGTGGGCGAAGACGCCGGCATCGATGCCGTGCTCCTGCATCAGTCGGCGGGCCTTTACGGACACGGTGCTCGGCCCCGCCTCGACAGAACCCGACGCCACAGCCGGCATGGCAAGGGCTTCCGACAGTGGCTGCGTTGCGGATACAACCCCCGGCCCAGGGCTCCGCGACTCTTCGTCACCGACGACCCCAAGCACGTCTCCGACAGGCACATGGGCGCCGGCCTGCAGAAGGATTCGCAGCCGCCCCGCAGACGTCGCCTCGACCTCCACGACCGACTTTGACGTCTCCAACTCGACGATCGGCATGCCGGGCCGCAGGTCCGCACCATCGGCGACCAGCCAACGCACCACCCGCACGCTGTCGTCGTTGACGTTTTCCCTGGGAACGCGGATCACTGCTGTCTCGATGGTCATGGTCGTGCGATCATGAAGTGCTCGGACCCGGGAATCGTATCACTGGAGCGAAGCTGCCGCGGCAGCGGCAAGAATACGCTCGACACCGGGAAGGCAGGACTGTTCCAGCGGCCGGGCTGCAGGAATGGGCGTCTCCAACGCCGCGACTCGCTTCGCGACCTGCAGCGACGAGCCGAGCAACTCGGCCGCACGCGCGAGGATTTCGGCGCCAATCGAGGCAAATCCCTGCCCTTCTTCGACGACGAGCAGCCGGCGGGTTCGTCGCAGGCTTTCCAGGAGGCACGCGATGTTGAATGGATACACCTGCGCGGGCAGAAAGAGGTCCGCTGTCGCTTCGTGCTCGAGGAACAACCGGTCCAGGGCCTTCTCCGTGTCGATGCCGATGCCACCGATCGCAATCACCGTGAGTTGCGGTGCGTCTGGCGGCGAGAGCCTGACGGTGGGAAACCGCTCGTCGGAGACCGACAGCGTGAATCCGGCCGGAACCTCGGCAGAAACTGTCTGACCGTACAGCACTTTGTTCTCCACGACGAAGGTCGGTGTATCGAGCCCGTCAAGGATCGCCCGGTAGAGTTCCGCGGCTGGGTAGCGATGATGCAGGCAGAGCACCCGCGTGCCCGGCACGCCGACGACGTGCCGTTCCAAAGACTGGCTGTGCGTGGCACCGTAGCCACGATTGCCACCCATCGGCGTACGGATCACCAAAGGCACCCTCACCTTGTCGGCGAACATGAAGGCGAACTTTGCGGCGTGGTTGACCCACTGGTCCAAAGCCAGCGTGACGAAGTCGCCGAACATGATCTCGACGATAGGCCGAAAGCCGCCCAGGGCAAGGCCGTTGCCAATACCCACGATCGCCAGTTCACTGATGGGCGTGTTGCACACCCGTCCCGGATAGCGGGCCGACAACTGGTCGGTGCACTTGAACGCACCACCGTACGGGCTTTCGATGTCCTCGCCGAGAAGGATCACCCGCTCATCGGCCGTGAGCGCCGCATCGAGCCCGCGCCGCACCGACCGCACCATCCGCTCCTCTGGAAAATCGAGTGGCCGCCACGATACTCCGACATGCGCGGCACCCGGTGGCTGGATCGTGCCACACTTCGCCCGCTCGGCGGCCTCGGCGGCACGGGCAACCTCCTGCTCGGCATCCTTTTGCAGCGACTGCCAGGCGGCATCCTCCGACAGAGCCCGTTCCAGAATCACCAACGGATCGCGTTCCCAGTGGGTCTGCACGTAGTCCGCAGGACGGTTGTCGTCGCCCTTCGAGTGAGCCATCAGCCGAAAGGTGTCGACCCGATGAAACACGGGCCGGGAGGTCCGCCTCACGTCGTCGATGGAATCCTTGACACCGGTGAAGAGTTCCTGCCAGTCGTAGGTGTTGTGCCAACGCGTGGCGATCCCGAAAGCCGCAGCCCGAGCGCAGATGTCGCCGGCGAGCGTCTCCGATTGGGAAGTCGACTGGGCGTAGAGGTTGTTCTCGCAGATGACCAGCAGAGGCAGTTCCCACTTGGAGGCAATATTGAGGGTTTCGTAGAGGCTGCCTTCGCCGAGCGTGCCGTCGCCAATGAAGACGGTGGCGATCCCACCGCTGCCACGCAGCTTGTGGGCCATCGCCAGACCGGCCGTGACGGGCACGATGCCCCCTTGGATGCCATTGGAAAAATACCGCCCCTTCTGCAGGTGTTGCGATCCACCCCGGCCCCTACAGACGCCCGTCTCCTTGCCCATGACCTCGGCGATCAATTCCTCGACCGTGCCGCCGGTGGCCAGGAAATGCCCGTGGCCCCGGTGATTTGAAAAAACGGTGTCGTTCGGAGCCAGTGAACGGCCGACCGCCACAGCCGAGAATTCCTGGCCGATACAGGTGTGCACAGTCCCGAACAGCTTTCCGTCCGCAAAGAGTTCGAGCAGCTTCTGCTCCGTGCGGCGGATCAGCAGGGCAGTGCGCAGCTCCGCCGCAAACCGCATCAAGGCATCGGACGCGGTCATGCCAGCTGCCTCCGAACGCCGGCATCGCGACCTTCGTCAGCCTCGGCAGGGCTGCCTGCCGGCGTTCCTTCGATGATATCGCAGACGCTGGCGAGATGCCTGTCGCGGGAGTAACACGCGTGCACGGCCTCCTTGGCCGCCTGCCCCATGGCAGCCAACTCGTTCTTCGGCATCGCCATGAACTGCAAGAGCAAGGCCGAGAGCCGCTCGACGGCACCGTGCTCGATCAGCCATCCGACCCTGTGCCTGTCAAGGATGTCGGCCACATAAGAGGCGGCGGGGGCCAGCGCGATCACTGGCCGGCCGATGGAGAGGGCTCCGTAGACCTTGCAGGGATGGACGATGCCCACGCCCTCGTTCGCGATCGACACCACGTGCACGTCGGCGGCCGAGAGCGAATAGCGGATGTCGGCCAGCGGCTGGTACGGGAGCGAGAGGATATTGGGCGGAGCATCCCGCGCCACCATCGCATCGATCTCCTTCTTGGCAACACCACCGCCGATGAAGACGAATGTCAGTCGCGACTCGTGCCTGAGCCGTGTGGCGGCCTCGAGCAGGGTGTCGAGTGGTGTCGAGTAGCCGTGGTTGCCGGAGTACATCACCACGAACTTATCGGCGAGCCCGTGCTGCCGGCGGAAGGCGTTCGATTCGTGGGGGATGTCGGCGAGCACGTTGTCGTGTGGCCACGGCGGCACGACGTGAAGTTTCGCTGCCACCGGCGCCTTTCCGAGGATGCGGTCCCGCATGAACCGGTCCAAGACGATCACGTCACGCGCCCGCACAAGCGTGCGGCAGTTCATCCATTCGAAGATTCGTGCAATCGGAGACCGTGCGAGGAGGCGACCCGACGTGACCATCTGGTCGGGATTGATGTCCATCACCCACCACACGAGCGGCACCCGCCGCACCACCGACAGCACGTAGCCGCCGAATCCGGCGAACGGCGGGCTCGTGCTGACGAGGATCGCCGTCGGCCCGCGAGTCACCATGGCCCGCAGCATGGCCTGGATCATGAACAGCAACTGGGCTACGAGCCGCACGGAAATGGATCCCTTGCCAAAGCTCGAAAATGGGAGCCGTCTCACCCGCACACCAGCCCGCAACTCGCGCGGGGGATATCGGACGGCGGGATTCTCGTAGCCACGAGCGGCCGTCCACACCGTCACGGTCCATCCGCGGCGAACCATCTCCTCGGCGACGTCGCAAATGTGCTGCCCCACGGCTGCGGGATCGGGCGGATAGACCTGGCTGATGATCAGCAACTGCGGCATGTCGACCCGCGCGTCTCGTCACGTCGCTGCATCAGCCCGCTTGCCCATTCCAGAAACCTGCCTGCGACCTCGGGCCAACCGCCATGCGCAGCGGCGAACTGCCTCGCGTTGCACCGGTACGCATCGCGGCTCTCGGGCGGCCAATCCAAGACCCTGTCGATCGCGGCGGCGAAAGCCGCTGGGCTGTCATCGGCGGCAAACAGCAGCACGCTGTCGTATTCGGGCGCGAGGCTCGCCGTCCGCGTGGTCACGACGGGCTTGCCCGTGCCGAGATACTCGAGCACCTTGGATGGAAAGTTGAGCCGGTTTCCAGGGTACGACGGCGGCCGTGGATTCACGAGCACCGCCGCCTGCTCCGTCAGGTCGCGCAGGTGGTCCTCGGCCACGACGCCGTAATCGGTGATCCGCAGATCCTGCGTGATGGCCTCGCGCAAGCGTTCGTGTTTTCCTTGGCCGCAGATCCACAGCCTCGCACCAGGGTGTTGCACGTGCTGCCAGGCGTCGAGGAGCAGGTCCACGCCGCCCCACGGCCCCTTCGTGCCGGTATAGAGCACGACGGGCGCACCGGGGTCGCTCCGGTCGTCCATCTCCCGGAACGAGATGCCACCATCCATGTGAAACGTGTCAGCCAAAGGGCACGTTTTCGCGGCCCAATGGGACAGAAATGCCACGCCGAGCGAACCCCGCACGGCATTCGTGACCCACTGCCATGATTGATCGAGCGTCTCGTCGTCGCCGTCCATGACGATCGGAATCCACGGCACGCCCATTTCTCCTGCGACTCTCGCGGCGGGAACGACGTATGGTTCCGCATTGTAGCTGATCAGGAGGTGCGGCGAGAACGAACGCACGACGTCGGTCACCGCCCGACAGTATGCCCGGGAGAGGCTGCGGAACCGGAACCCCGGCAGATTGGCAAAGGCCACGCCGACAGTGGGTTGCCTGCCGTCATGCGCGTCGGCGTTGACCCAGAATGGACCGAAGGGCCATACCCGTGCCGGCTCATGGCCAACGTGAGAATAGCTGACCCCGTTCGCCACGATTCCACCCAGGAACCCCTGGCTCCACCGCTTCGCGGCCGGCGTCGCCGCCGTGCTGCGCAGCATTCGACGCTCCGACTGTACCGTGCCCAGCCACAGCACCCGCAGCAACTCAACTGGCACGCCGCTGCTCACCCCCGCACCACCTCCCGGGCCTGCGGGGGACTTCCATACCATCCCCAGGAATTCGCGATTGCCAGGCCAGCCGTGAAGACGATGTTTTCGCCAAGCCGGTCACCGACCGAATACGGGAACGTCAGTCCGCCGACCAGAATGCTGCAGATCGCGGCCGTCGCGAGCGACCGCACACCACTGCTGGCGTCCCGGCCGACGGCGCCCACGCACCCCCATACAGCGTACGCCATCACGGCGATTGCGATGGCCCCGGCGACCATGCCCAATTGGTTCAACAGTTCGAGCACGAGGTTATGCGGCCCGAAGGGCCATAGCCTGTCGAAACCGAGCCACTCGATGTAGAACGCACGCTCCGGCGTCGGCAGCAGGCTGGGCTCCTCCATGAGCGAGGTGACGCAGCCGTACCAGATAGGGCCGCGATCGGCGTACAACTTGTACTCGATCCGGCCAAGGAGTGACGTGTCGAACTTCTGATTCTCGGTGATGTTTCTCGTCACCCCGTAGTAAAACAGCACCGCACAGAACACCGCTGTCGCGACGACACATATCGCGAACGGACCGTTTCTGTGTCGCCTGTTCAACGAGGTGAACTGCCCGATACACGTCGCCATCAACGCCCACACCCAGGTTCCGAGCATCATGAACGTGCCCTTGAAAAGACACACATACCCTGTCACTGCCAACAGGATGCTCGCCAGCACGAATCGCTTTCTCGACAACAGCTGAGAGGCCGCCCAGGCCGCGCCCATGGGTGCGATCACAAACGTCAACTTACCGCCAAAACTCACCGTCAACAGCGTCGTGAAATAGGCAAGGCAGACACAGCCGAGGCCAGCGGCGAGCCGGTCCACCTGCTTGCTGGTCATTCGTGGCATCAGCATCCCGTAAAAAACGCCTCCCACGATGGAGTACATGCGCATGGCGCCCGTCCAGCCAGGGCTGCTTCCGAGGATCGTGAATGCCCCCACCACCACGAGAATTCCTCCCAACGCCCACACAAGGTAGAGCGACCAGGGAAAGTGGCTGCGGTCGATACGCTTGTCCACGACGGCGATGGCCGTACGAACCGAAATCAGCAGCGGCGGAATAGCGAATGCATAGGATTCGAATCCCGTCTGCCCCGCCGTAATGTCGGGCGTTCCGATGTCGATGACATCGCTCAACCCTTCCCTGAAATTGAGCCTCAGTTGCAGGCAGCTGATGAAGTACGGGATGATGATGTCGGCCCGCATCCGCACAATCAGAAACGACGCCAAAAGCAGCCGCACCCAGATGGATGGCGTCAGCCACACGTAGGAGAGCAGGGCGTAGCCGAGGGCGAGCGCAATCAACCACCAATTGATGGGCTCGCTGCCGGCCTGCGGACCATGAGTCGTGACCGGTGGTGCACCAACTGGCCGGGCGTGTCCCGCCCAATGCCGTGAGGCGGCGGGCACCCCGGAACGGTCCGACGCGGAAAAATCGCGAGAACTCATATACCGAATCGCATCGCATCGGCTCCGGCTGCCGTAGCCGCTCGTCGGCCGAGCACGTCGCGGTAGACCTCGCTGATCGCGATTCGTTGGGCGGTGAGCGAATAGGTGCCGACAGCCCGCTCGTAAGCCCTGCCTCCGGCCTCGCGTCTCAGCCCCGGATTCTCGATCATTTCGCGGAGGGCTGCTGCCAGACAGCGAGCATCGCCGGGGCGGCACAGCAAGCCGGTGTCGCGGTGCACGATGCACTCGTTCACACCTCCCACGTCCGTGCCGACGGTCGGCCGCCCGACAGCTGCCGCCTCGATCACGGGCCGGGGAAAATGGGGCAGTGTGGCGGGAAATGTCACGAAATCGACCGTCCGCAACAGAGCCCGCACGTCGCCAACAAACGGCTGCAACTGCACGGATGGCGCAAGACACTGAAACTGCGGCAGCAGTTGCTCCCGCAGGTTTCGATAGCCGACCGCCCGCGCAAGCCGCTTCACGAAGCGAGGCCGGCTCGTGTACCGTGGGTCTTCGAGGCAGCCGGGCATGAAGCATTGCCATCCGTCGTTGGTCTGCTTCAGCAACCGCAATGCCTCGAGCAGCACACGCACCCCCTTGGCCTCCGAAAATCCACCCAGATAGGCGAATCGAACCACGCCGTTGGCAGGGGTGGGAATATCGCCGCTCGGCTGCCTGTCAAACCAAGCGTCAGGCACGCAGTTGTAGATGACGCGCCCCTTACCGTCGCCCACCCACTGCTGCTTATCGTAGCGGGTGATAAAGACGCACCGTGGGGCATGGCTCATGATGCGGCGAATCAAAGCCGTCCGCAGCCCTTGGTCCGGTGGAGGCTCTCGGACGTGCCACACGAATGGAACACCCGCTTCCGTCAGCGCACTGGCCGCGTTGCTGAGTGGCATGCTGTTGAGGTGCACGAGTTCCGGATCGATTCGCTCCACCAACTTCAGCGTGGCTCGTTTGCTGGACCGCCACCTTCTGGCCACGGATGCGAGATCGAGGAGGTGCCGGGGATTGGCGAGGTGCCGCGGGGCGACGGTGCTGTGGTCCCAGCAGCAGACCTCGGGGGCGGCAATCGTCGGAATGCCCGCGGCGGCGTACCAGTCGAACAGCTCGCGGCAGGGGCGGGCCAAAGCAATCGTGCAGTCGACGCCTGCCGCACGCATGCCCTCCGCAAGATACCGCAGGCTCGTGGCCGAACCGCCCAGACACCCGGCATGCTGCACGTAAAGCACCCGCTTTGGCAGGGTCTCAGGTCGGCTGACGGTGGCCGAATGTGAGATTTCGTTCACCGGGGAATGTCTCCGTCGTCAATCACGCTTCAAGCCATCCAGCAGCTCGGCCAGTTGTCGCGACAGCGCTGCGTGGGTGAATGTGTCCAACACACGCTGCCGGCCGCGCTGCCCCATTGCATCGCGTTCGGCGGCCGTCATTCGAAACAATCGCTCCAGCCCGTCGGCAACCGCATCTGCAGACGTGGGGTCGACAAGCACGCCCGTCACGCCTTCCACAATCGTCTCCGGACAACCGCCATGCGTGCTCGTCAAGACCGGGCGACTGCAGGCAGCGGCCTCGATGTTCACCACACCGAACCCCTCGCCGTACACGTCGTCACCCCGCCGGTTGAGCCGGCTCGGAAAGGCGAACACATCGCACGTTGCATAGAGGCGACGGAGTTCGGACCGGGAGACGGCGCCGGTGAGTTCCACACGATCACCGATTCCCAGCGCCTCGGCGCGGGTCCGCAAGGCATTCAGCCCCGGGCCGTCGCCGGTGACTCGCAAGGACAACGGCACGGCGGGTGATCTGCGACGCAGGATGGCGACCGCGTCGATCAGCATGTCGTATCCCTTGTGCTCGGTGCCCTCGGCGTGCCGACCGACGGTGAGCACGGACATGCGGGTGATGTCTTGCGACGCACCAGGGTGAAAGAAATCCGTATCGATTGAATTATGGATGACGGTGGGCCGGAAGCCCGTGCCGAGCAGTCTCGTGACCGTGTCGCCCGTGTAGTGGCTCACCGCCACCAGCCGATCCGCCTGTGTCAGTGCACCAGCGAAGTCTTCGCCACACTTTCCCCACACCTCGCGCCCATGGAGCCAGGCCACGACAGGCGACCGCTTCGATCCTGCGGAGCGACACTTGAAGATCAGCGGCAGGGTGTGGCAGTGGCAGGCGATGACCACATCCGCCCACGCAATCAGTTTCTGCAGCGTGCGTTTCGGGTAGAGGAGCCTGCTTCGCACCGCAATGGCTCGCAACAACCTGCTCTCCGGCAGCAGCCCCACGACCCGAAAGCCCGCTTTGTCATAGACGCCTGACTCGTGCAACGCCGCACACTGCACGTCATGGCCGGACTCAGCGAGACAACTCGCGATGTTCGCCGACACGATCTCGAGCCCACCGATCGTGTCGAAGCGAAATCCGGTGAGAAGAATGTTCACGTCACTCTCGAGCCCATCAACACGTTGCGGCGATAACGTGTACTGACCGTGGCGACTCGTGCCGTACAGCGGAATGGCGACAGGGACGCCTGTTCCACGGGTGCGTCATTCGCCGCGGTACTTCGCAGAAGATTCGCACAGGACTCCGCTCGGAACGAAGCGGGCCAGCGGACAACGCAAACGATCCGCCATCCGCCACCGCGGCACATCGCGGAGCGACCACAGCCAGTCGGCATGGACTCCAGGCGTCCGCGTCGGGCTCAATAGGCAGGCCTGCTATGACAGGAACAGCAGGAACACACCTGCCACCTTGCAACACCGTCGGATCGGACGTGCGCCGCTGCGTCACCTTGCGCCCCTCGTCAGACCCGTTGTGAGCCTGCGTGCGAAACGTGACAACTTGGCCGCCAATCCCGAGGCCAACGACTTGAAGTACCAACCGACGGGCATGGCTCCCTCCGCTGCGGCAGTCATCCACATCCTCCTGCTTGAATCGGCGAGGGCGCCCGCTACCGCCATGTCCGGGTGCAGCACCGGCAGGAGACGAGGCTCCTTGCCAGCACTGCTCGGAGAGCGAACCGCAACAAACATGTTCTGCCTGTACCACGGTTCGATCTCATGGACGTTCCAAAGCTGCCACCGGATTGCATCGTCACACGTATACTCGCGTTCATTGAAGAGTCGCTGCCAATACTCAGGCCACCGGCAGTTCACATGGTGCTGGCCTGGTTGATTCGGGCAGGCTGCCGAGAACACGACAATGTCGGAAGTCCGCGTTAAGGAGGAAACCAACTCCGGCGCACAGGCCTCGTCCAGATGCTCCGCGACTTCCAGGCAAAGAGCGACGTCGTACCGCCGGCCCAGTGTGAGAGGCTCTGTGAAGTCATGAATCATGATCATGGACTGGGGAACGGCCAACTGGTCTGGCGGCACGGCGACTCCGTCTACGCCGAACACGTCGAGCAGTCCATTGTCGAGCGCGGCCTTTATCCAACTACCGGTTCCGCAGCCAATGTCGACAAGACTTCGAGGGGCCACAGGCAGCGACCGCAATATTGCGGGAAAGGCAATGGCGGGGCCCGTCAAGGAGTGGGAATTCGCCGAGTGGTCGTAATCCACCACCATTGTTTACACGCTCCCGAATGCCGTCTGGTTTACCGTGCCGTCGGAGTCACCCGCCACGTCGGCTGGAGAACATAGTTGCCAAGATGGCTGAATGGCGGGATTCCGGAGCCATACACGTCTGATGTCGCGACTTCAAAAGCAGCGCAGTCCTCGACCATATCGACGTCCACCAGACCGTCGCCCAGCCACGCATCGATCGTGTACCTGCCTGGTGCTAAATACAGGTGTGGAATGGTGCATGTGATGGCGCCCTCTGACATGGGAAGCACCTGCACGTCGCCCGTCATGCGCATGTTCACCGCCGCCACAGGCGCATAACTGCTGTTTTTGAGGACGATGCCGAGGCAGGGAGCCTTCAATAGCCCCGTGCTGCCAGCCGCAAACGACAGCTTCAGGCAAAGCGTACCATCGACCGCAAAGACACCACATCGGTGTTCGGCCTCGTTGCAAATCTCGGCTGTCTGAATGAACGGTTTTGCCCACGACGGCCGCGGTCTCGCGGTCAGCATCGCAGACAGATTGTCACCGCTGCCTAGCTCCTGTCGGTAATGCTGCAATGCGACCGCCGTATCGCCGAAGAATTTCACTCGGCCATGGCTCATCATGATTGCTGTCGCACACAGCCTCTCCACCGCCGCTACGTTATGGCTCACGAAAAGGATCGTGCGGCCTGACTCATTGGCGACGTCCTGCATCTTGCCGATGCACTTTTGCTGGAACTGTGCATCACCCACAGCCAAGACCTCGTCGACAATGAGAATTTCCGGTTCCAAGTGCGCGGCCACGGCAAACGCGAGACGCACATACATCCCGCTGCTGTAGTGCTTCACAGCGGTGTCGAGAAACCTCTCGACCTCTGCGAATGCGACGATCTCATCAAACTTCGACCGAATCTCGCTCTTCGTCATCCCGAGAATGGCACCGTTCAGATAGATGTTTTCCCGGCCGCTAAGCTCCGGGTGAAAGCCGGTGCCCACCTCCATGAGGCTCGCCACGCGACCGCGAAGACGGAGTCGCCCCGTCGTCGGCTCCGTGATTCGCGAAATAAGCTTGAGCAACGTGGACTTCCCGGCCCCATTACGGCCGATGACACCGACCACTTGGCCCCTAGGGATGTCAAAACTCACGTCCTTGACCGCCCAAAACTCTTCGACAGATTCCAGACTCACCACCGCCTGCGAACGGTGAAAGAGTCGTTTTGCATGCGCAGTCAACATCTCACGAAAGGTGGTGTACGAACTCCCTGCCTGATGACGGAGGCGATACTTTTTGCCGAGATTATCTGCTGAGATCATCGACTGAGACATGGACTTAGATGACGTCCGCGAAACTTTTTTCTGTCCTGCGGAAGAATCGCACGCCCCACCACATGAGCAGTGCGCTCGTCAGGACGGAGATTGCCAATGCCCCGAGATTGAGGATCGGTTCCGCGCCGATACACCAGCGAAATCCATCGATCACACCCACCATCGGGTTCAGGGAATACACCAGCCGCGCCACCGAGCCAAATTTATCCTCGATGAGCGACGACCTGAAGCCGACCG
>Ga0214917_10001998_pt1 | contig 25461 bp, 15 predicted proteins | sample LL_1208_BB_MetaG_FD_177983 | JGI IMG/M metagenome (GOLD analysis project Ga0214917, IMG submission 177983) | Freshwater microbial communities from Lake Lanier, Atlanta, Georgia, United States - LL_1208_BB | ecosystem: Environmental > Aquatic > Freshwater > Lake | place: USA: Georgia | collected...
TGATATTCCGCATGATAGGTTGAGTCAAAATGATTTAAATGCTCAATTTAGTCAGTTTTATGCATGTATAATATTGTTAAGAAAAATGATTAATGCTGCAACAACTATCCCCGCACTTGAAAAGTTACTTGAATTGACAGAAGATTATATAGGACTTCTTGATAAAGCTCAACATTTAAAGGATAAACAAGACTTTGAACTGGTAAATGAGCATGTCCGATCATTTAAAGAAACAATTGAAGAAAACTTGAAAAGATTGAGAAAGAGTAAAACAAATTAATTGCATAGAGCCTGAACTGCGAAGTTGCTTGGCAAAAGATTGTCAAAGATGTTTGATCCAGCTGAGTCTAAAAAAGATAGTAGTAGGTTAAAATTTATCTTTGCTATGAATTAACTCAGTCTGGATTGGGCCTTCTGAAAGGCCATGGATAAACTGGTGGACATACGGGTTGTTGCTTTCCCAAATGGTTGCAGCATCACCAAAATACTGAATCTTGCGATCTTCAAGTAAGGCGACCTTGTCAACATATTTAAAGATTTCAAGATCATGCGAAACAACAACAGAAGTAATTTTCAACTTTTTTTGCATTGATGCCATCAGTTCATGAATAATGCGCGTAGTGATTGGGTCAAGTCCTGTGGTTGGTTCGTCGTATAAAATAATTTCGGGGTCGGTTACTAAAGTTCTTGCAAGGCCAACACGCTTTTTCATGCCCCCAGAAAGTTCTGATGGATATTTATGGAGTGTTTCATCGGCTGAAAGATCAACCAGTGCAAGTTTTTGCCTGACAATTACTTCTACCTCTTTAAGTGCCATCCCTTTTTCCAAAAGTGGAAGCCCCACATTTTCAAGAACATTCAGCGAATCAAGTAAAGCTGCAAATTGAAACACATAACCCATTTTTTTAAAAACTTTAGCCAATTCTTTGTCAGAAAGTTTGGTAATATCCATGTCGTCAATAATTACTTGCCCAGAGGTAGGGCGAATCAGTCCAATAATTTGTTTGAGTAAAACAGATTTACCTTCTCCAGATCGACCGATAATGCAGGTCATTTTCCCACTAGGGATTTCAAGATTAACACCATCGGTAATAAATGGGCCATCTTCGGAAAAACGTTTTTTAAGATCTTTTAATATAATCATTACGTTTGTCTCTTTATTTAAAAAGCATAGTTGCTAAAAAGTAATTAGAAATCAGTATTAAGATAGAAGCAGTTACCACGCTTTGTGTTGTTGCAATACCTACTCCTTTTGCACCACCAGATGTGTAATAACCCTTGTAGCAACCAACCCAAGAAAGTATTAATCCAAAAACACTTGATTTAATAAGTCCGCCAGTAATATCAGAAAACTCTAAAAAACTTTTGATCCCGCTGATGTACTGTTCCCCATTTAAGTTAAGGACATAAACACTGATAACATACCCACCAATAATACCGCACATCATAGAAAAGACCGTTAAAAAAGGCATAATAATAACGCTGCCTAAAATACGGGGAACCATTAAGTATTGATTTACATTAATAGTAAGTGTTTTAAGCGCATCAATTTGTTCGGTAATTTGCATGGTGCCAATTTCAGCAGCAATTGCAGATCCAGCTCTTCCTGTTACCATCAATCCAGTTAACACAGGGCCTAGTTCGCGCGTTAAACTGAGCGCAACAACTGGACCAATAAATTCTTCGGCCCCAAAACGTTTAAAGCCGATGTAACTTTGTAATGCAAGGACCGCTCCAGAAAAGGCCCCAGTTAATAAGATAATATTAATCGAATCAACGCCAACAAAACGCATTTGCTCAAAAAGCTTTCTTAAACGCAATCGAGTAGTTATTAAGGCGATTAAGACTTCACACAAAAAAATAAAAAAGAGCCCAAAAACATCACAAAGTGCTAAAACTCTTTTTCCAATAGATTCTGCAACTTGTAAAACCATGAGACCCCTTTTTAAAGTGATTTACGAAAGGCGCTTTTTTAAAATGGAGACTGTGTTTGTTTTGCGCTACGCAATTGATTAATTGTTTTGTTTTTATAGATAGCCAGCCCTAACGAACCTGCTAAAAAAATTCCCACTAAAACCCATGTAGCTTTTTGGAATAGATCTTGTCCTCCGCTGCCACCAAATAGCATTTGTGTTCCGCCACCCATAGAGCCAAGGCCCATGCTTCCTTTGCCTTTTTGTAAAAAAATCAGAAAGATTAAGAAAAAGCACATAAGGCTAAAAAGAGAAGTCAAAATACCTAATAACATAAAGCACTCCGATGATAGTATTGTTTTACAACTAGTCTGCTTTACAATACTATTTTTTTCAAGAATTGAAAATTATCGTACAATGTCAGTAGTCTAAAAAGAAAAATTACGCTTAAAAACTTAAGGATAGAAAGAGATGCAATCAATCAATCATATGGTACGCACTGGGTTTGTATTTTTTTTTTGGACTTTCGCTTTGTATACAGCAGAAAATGGATCATTAAAAAATGAATTCCTTGCCGTGTATGTAGGGGGAGAAGAAATCAGATTACCTCGAGGATCGGCAAAAAATTTTGAGCTGCTTGATTTTTCTTTAGCTTCACGTTCTTCTGTTAATAATCAAAACCCAATTGAACTGCCTAGTTCTAAAGTTCATGGGTTAGCATTAAAAGGATTAGCGACTTCCTTGCAAGCCCCTGAAACTTTCCTAAAAAAATTAGATAATATGGGGTTAGAAAAATTAATCAATTGGTACAAAACAGCAGCATATTGTGTTATTAAACCACAGCCATGGAACGGGCAAACAGTTGACCCACTAGATCTTATTTACAAAAAATTGGCTCCAAAATTTGCTCAGAGTATATATTTTAACTCAGTAAAACCAACAATATATCAAGAAATTGCCCAAAATCCACCATTAAAAACTCGCCTGACTGAATATTTATATAACAAATTTGGATGGTCTAAGGCTCAGTTTTCCCCATTGGAAGTTCGATTGATTGATTGTAATCGTGATGGTAGCCGTCTAGCAGTTGCCGCCAATGGAAGGGTTAAAATCTTACATTTTAGTAAAGAAGATGAAGAATTTACCAATCCACTGGTAAGGTGTGCCGCTCGAACTTATGAAAGGATAGCTAATTGTGCAGCAAAACTATTTTTGCCAGGATTGAGCGATGAAGAATTAGCATTATTACCATTAGGAGTAACTCAAATAGAAGATCTTTTCAATATGGATGCTGCTGACATAAAATCGATGAGACTTTCCCCAGATGGCACATTACTTGCAACATGTTCAAATAAGGGTGAAGCGCAGCTATGGGAAACTGAATCAAGAAATTCTGGCAGACCACTCTTTCATGATGCCCCGGTAAAAGCTCTTTATTTTGTAGATGATAATACAGTTGTAACGTATTCAGCTGATAATCAAATAACAACATGGAATACTAAAAATACAAACAGAGTAGGTACTTTTTCTTTGCCTTCTTGTGTTGATACAACACGTTTTTCTCATCACAAACGATTGATAGCGGCGCTAGGAAACTCTTTAAACAGAGTTAGTTTATGGAATATTCCAGAGGGCGAATTTAAGGGTTCTTTAATGTTGCCTAACTGCAACGTAGCAACGTATGATTTGTCCCACGGAGGAAAATTTTTAGTAGTTGCTTTTTCAGATAATTCTGTCCAGCTGTGGAATGTCGAAAAAAGAGAATTGATTAGATCTACGCAACTACTTTCGGTTTCAGGTCTTTTACTGTTTTCACCAGACGAAAAGCAGTTTAGCAGTCTTGTAGGATACAAAAATTTTTTCTTGATTGATACTAAAACAGGAGAAATACATTACATGGATTCAGGAGACTATGAAGATTTACCAAGAATAGCAGTATTTTCAGAAGACGGCAAAACACTGTTTACCCTATCTCAGGATAGCGACCTTGTACTGTGGCGACGTCGGCTTGATCGACAGAAGATTTCCTTGAAAGATCTTAAGGAAATGCCAATTGAAGCAGTGGTAGATCTTTATAAGCGACTACTTTATAAATAAAGATTAAGGCAGTTCCATCATCTTTTTCAGCTCGTGACCATCAAGACTTGCTGAACCAATCAGATAACCACAAAATTCTTTAATAGGGCTTAGTTGTTTAATAGTTTGTGCGTTAACGCTGCCGCCGTATAGAAATGCGCATCCTTGAATAAATAATTTAAGATTGTTAACTATCTTTATCAGCTCTTCGTTTGTGGGGATTTTACTTGTTCCAATTGCCCATATCGGTTCATATGCAATATAAGCAGGGGCCCCATTAAATGCACGTTTAATATCAAACAGCTGTTCTTCAAGGTATTCTTGCGTTTTACCCGCTTGATAAACAGTTTCAGGTTCCCCAATGCAAATAATTGGAATCATTCCTGCTTCAAGCACTCGCAATGCTTTTTGTGCAACTTGTTCATTGGTAAGATTAAAAGCATTTCGTTCTTCAGAGTGGCCAACTAATACATAAGAACATCCTACTTGCGCTAAGCTTTGTGCGTCAACTTGACCAGTATATGAACCGTTACGGTGCTCTGAGCAACTTTGTCCGCATAAGGCAATATCAGTGTCTTTAATTAACTGCGAAACAGCAGTTAACGCTGGATACGAAGGGCAAATGATCAGTTTATGATCAATTTCTTTAAAAAGTTCTAAATAGTTCTGGCACCAATCAAGGGTTTGATGGACCGTAAGATTCATTTTCCAATTTGCAACTAAAAGCTTCATAAAGTTTCCTTATTGTTGTGATATTTTTAACCATAAAAAAATAATATAATTGTGGCAATTTGTTTTTTATTATAAAATAACGCCGATAATAATTTTTAATAAGAAAGGATTTTAATGAATCTTAAATTATTGGCTATCGCTTTTTTTTCAGTTGCTTTCCTTCAGGCTCGTTCAGAATTAGCATTAACAGATAAATGTCCAGGTTGGCAAGTGGTTGAAAAAACAGAGAAGCACACTATTGTTCAACATGATTGCACTTGTAATAATCGATCAACTCGATCTGTGCAAACCATTCAAATAACTAACAATGCTCCTGTTAATATTGACACTTTGCATATTGGTGATGTTTATGTGTTAGTTCCTGGGCCGTATGGTTGGGACCAATATTTACTCAATGGAACATTGCCTCACAACTTCCCTCATAATTATTTGCGTAAATGTTGTTGGTTACGTCAAACACGTGCTGGAAATTATGCAATAACTCATTCAAATGATTTTAATCCTGATGAATTGTTATTGCGTAATGCAGCCGCTTAAAATTTTTTGATTTTTTTAAAAGAGTTTGAATAAAAAGTACTTTTTATTCAAACTCTTTTTTTAATAACTTCTTGATCTTTGTTAGGTAATTAAAAACTGATCATTTTTCAAATCAACAGAAAATTCTTTTTTATCTGGATTACTTAGCAGGGCTTGCGACAAAGGGACAGTGACATATTCTTGAATAGTTCGTTTTAAGGGGCGTGCCCCAAATTCTGGGTCATACCCTAGGTGGGTTAATTGCTCAATAACCCCTTTGTCAAATGTTACCTTGATGTTTTTAGTACGCAACCTTTTAGTCAGTTCTTCCAGTTGAATTTTGGTAATTGCTTGAATGTCTGTTTCTTGTAACTTATTAAAAAATACAATTGCATCAATACGATTTAAAAACTCAGGTTTAAAGGTTTTTTTAAGTAAATCATCAACTGCTGCTTTAACTTTTTCAGTAATAGTTTTTGCTTCAAGAATTAGTTGCGCTCCGATATTGCAGGTCATAATAATAATCGTGTTTTTAAACGAAATTTTTCTGCCTTGTCCGTCAGTTAAATGTCCTTCATCAAGGATTTGTAAAAAGATATTAAAGACATCAGGGTGTGCTTTTTCAATTTCATCAAACAAGATAACTGAATACGGATTGCGTCTGACTTCTTCAGTCAGTTGGCCACCTTGCTCATAACCAATGTACCCCGGAGGGGCTCCAATCAATCGAGCGACCGCATGTTTTTCCATATATTCAGACATATCAATTCGGATCATTTTGCGTGGGTCATTAAATAAAAAATCAGCAAGTGATTTTGCCACTTCAGTTTTACCAACCCCTGTCGGCCCTAAAAAGATAAATGAACCGATTGGTCGATTAGGGTCGGTCAGACCAGCTCGATGCATTTGAATAGCTTGCGTTACTTTTTCAACTGCTTGCTTTTGTCCTACTACTTTTTCTTCTAAATGAGCCTGCATATGTAACAGTTTTTCATGTTCACTTTGCTGCAATTTTTCAGTGGGGATTTTTGTCCAACGAGCAAGAACTGCTGCAATATCATGCTCATCAACTTCTTGTTTGACTAATGATGTTTTTAAATTCTGCAAAGCAGTCTGCTGTTCTTCAAGTTGTTTTTCTAGTTGCATCAATTTGCCATATTTAATTTCTGAAGCTTTTGCAAAGTCACCAGCACGTTCTGCTAAGGTATATTGGTAATGTGCCGCATCGATTCCTTCTTTGAGTTTGTTAATTTTTTCAAGCGGTGCTTTTTCGGCTTTCCATTGATTGAACAACTGACTTTGTTGTTCTTTTAAATCGATTAACTCTTTTTCAAGTTCTATTAAACGTCTTTTAGAAAGTTCATCTTTTTCTTTAGCTAATGCAACTTTTTCAATTTCAAGTTGGCTGACTTTACGTTCTAATTTATCAAGTGTTTCCGGTTGTGAGTCAATAGACATTCTTACCATTGATGCAGCTTCATCTATCAAATCAATTGCTTTGTCAGGTAAAAACCGATCAGGAATATTTTTGGTTGAAAGTTCAACCGCATTAACCAGTGCCTGGTCTTTAATTTTTATACCGTGATGCAGTTCGTATCGTTCTTTAAGTCCTCTCAAGATAGAAAGTGCGTCTTCAGGTGTTGGTTCTTCAACATACACTGGTTGAAAACGACGCTCAAGTGCCGCATCTTTTTCAATGTACTGTTTATATTCTTTTAGTGTGGTTGCGCCAATACAATGCAATAAACCACGAGCAAGGGCAGGTTTTAAAAGGTTAGAAGCATCCATACCACCGCCACTTGAACCAGCTCCAACCAGCATATGCAGTTCATCAATGAAAAGAATCACCGTATCTTGCGCTTCTTCGACCGCTTTTAAAATATTTTTTATGCGTTCTTCAAACTCACCTTGGTATTTTGCACCAGCAACTAAAAGCCCTAAATCAAGTGAAAAAATCTCTTTGCCGGCTAAACTTTCTGGAACATCATTGTGGACAATTCGTTGGGCAATGCCTTCAACAATTGCAGTTTTACCAACCCCGGGTTGACCAATCAGTACCGGATTATTTTTGGTCCTGCGGGAAAGGATTTGAATCACTCGGCGGATTTCTTCATGTCGGCCAATTACTGGGTCAAGTTTTCTTTTTCGTGCAAGGTCGGTCAAATTTTGGGTGTATTTTTGTAAAAGTTCTTTATGTTCTGGTTTCATACGCTAACCTTTGTATAAAGTTGGTTGTGGCCAAGTGCAGTATAAGATTAGTCATAACTCGATCAGAACAAAAGTCAACAAGATTTATACTTTTCTATCCATGCTTTTACTTCGGGAAGGCCAGTAAGTTTATTTTTGGTTTCAATTAACCTTTTATGTTTAAATGGGCTAAAAACTTGCATATTATGTACTAAAAAAAGAGCGGCTATTTGATGAGTAATAGTGCTTTTATCGTGCTGAAGGTGCAGCTCAGTTAACAAATCAAAAGGTGATACGAGTGCAGATTCTGATTTTTCAGGGTCTCCTTGAACTTTGCCAACCAAAGGATGATGTCTGATAAGAATTTTTATCATATCAATAAGGATATCAGGAAGATTTGGTTTGTCTGTTCCTTTTTTTTCAAAAATTTTGTTAAGAGCAAAGCCTAAAGGGCCATAACAAGTTTTACCTTTGACTGGCTTGTGCGCAAGTAAGTTAGGGTAAGTGTTTTGAGCAAGAGTAGTAAATGTTTCTATGACAGCGCCTCTTCGTTCTGGGACATTGTATGCTGGTTCTGTCCAGCAAGTATTTACAAGGCATTGTATTGCGTAGCAAAGGGGTAAAGGTCCTACTTTCATCGTCATTTTTGTTGTTAATGTGGTTTTAAGCTCCATAGCAAGTAGTGCTTCAGGGTCTATAGGTAGCTTGTGACCGTTACGTTTTATAACCATTTCTGCTACGTATTCTATCGGCTGGTTTAAGTAACGCAAGTTATTAGGGTCTTGAAGTGCGTTTGGAACAAAAATACCTAAATAGTCAGTATCAAAAATCATGGGTTCGGCCATTTTCCAGCAATTACTGTGTAAGGACGCACTCTTGTTTGCCTGCCAAGCTGCATTTTCTGCTGAGAAAAGAACAAAGTATCCAACTGGGCAATAAGCGAGTGGAGGAATGGTTTCCGTTAATGCAACGCCTTCAGGCAGGGCAGATGCTGAAGCCGCTTCGGCAGCAGAAAGAGCAACAGTGACAATATTAATACAAAAGAGTAGATAAAACTTTTTCATGAACTTCCTTTTTAAGTAACGGCAATGATCATGAAAATCTTACGCACAAAGCCTGATAAAAATCAAGTAACGCTCGATTTAATGCAGTTCATCAAGCGCTTCTTGAACTAACGCATCAAAACTAGGATCATTGTTAAACTTTTATTTCAGGGTAATTCTATTCTATGAAGGTGTTGAGTTCCTGCTACAAAAAGAAGATCTTTTTCATCCTTACTTACAAGTGCTGTTGCGTCAGGATGGTTGTCTTTGGGTAATTCAAAACAGGAATAACCCGTAGTTTTTGGATTAATTACCATTACTTGATTGAGGCTTGAAGTTACAATGAGTCTTGTTTGGCTATCCCAACTACAAGAAGTTGGTGTGTTATCAGTATGAAATTGAATTGTTGTGACTGGTTTTTTTTCCTTGTCTCTTAGATCATACAATTTTACAGCAGCGGCTCCAACAACTGCTAAAAGATTTGGATCTTCAGGAGAAAATATCACTTTTTCTTTGCCTGATAAATTTTTTTCGTCATCTTTAATAGTTGATTGAGTCTTTGATTGTGCTAAATTAAAAATCTGTACAACACTAGGCTCCCCCTCTGGTTTAAAAGATGCAGCTAGGCGAGTATTATCACCGGAAGCAAAACTTAACGAATCTATCCCAGTCGCTGTCAGATGGGCCAGGCGAGATTCAAAATTTTCCTTTTTACGTCTCTCTTTACTTTCATCTATACTTTGATCGTTTGCCCATGTGCCACGATCGATTCTATGTAATCTAACTCCTGTTCGGTGTCCAAACGCAAATAGGTCACCAGCTGTTGCGGGTTTACAAGTTGGACGGCCACCAGGGTCTCTTTGTGAGTACTCAATACCTAGATACCTTGTTAATTCTTCTTTTACCGCCCAAGAAGGAACAATAGTTAAAGTACCGCGTTCTGATGTGTAATCTGTAGCGCCAATAATCAGACTGCCGCCTTGCGTGCTTAATAATGAAGTAACAGGCCATCTTGACTTAAAGGGGCTTCTGCTGTCAAAATTTGTTTCAGGAATAACTTTTAATTTATGAGTAACTTGTGTAATTGCGGGCCCATTTACAGCTCTGCGATCAGCCACAAGAAGTCTATCGCCCGAATAAACTAGATGTCGTTCTGGCATTTGATCATGGTGATCGTTACAAAAAAATTGGGCAATATAGTCGGCACGCCCACGAGTTATAGCGGAGGGGCCAGCACTAGCTGAAAACAGTTCAGTGGTAGCTATAGACAGCAAAAACAGTAATTTAACTTTCATTATCAATCCTTTTTTTAATTATTTTCTTTGTTCGTTTAATGGGAGTAATTTGTCGTCAGGGGTATTCTGCAGCATGAGTCGATTCACTTCTCCTGGAATTACCACTCCTAAATATTCAAGCTGACGGAGTAATAATTGTGCTTTATCAATATCAAACTCAGGGGAGTTTATTTGTGTGCCAAATAACTGCCACAATCTTTTTATGGTTACTTTTTTATCTTGTTCTTTTTCTCGTAAAGCTGAGAGTCTTTCTTTTAATGTTTCATTATGAGGTCGCTTCTTATGTAACATACTATCAAGTAACTCAAAATATGTCGTTGGTAAAATGGCTAAAACTTGAATAGTCATAACTAGCGTATCAATTTTACCTGAACCAATTGCCAGCGTTTCTCCCCTTTCATCAAAAGCAACTTGATCAACCCAGCCTGAGCAAAGCACAATTTGTAAGAGCTCTTCTGTGTTAACATCCCAAATCCTAACCGTTTTATCCTGTGATCCAGTTGCAAGTATTCCTGTTTTTGGACAAAAAGCACTTGTAAGAATTCCCCCTTTGTGCCCTTCTAAAACCTTTAAACATTCGCCTGTTTCAGAGCTCCAAACTCTAACTGTTCCGTCAAGCGAAGGAGTTATAACTTGCCCAACTCGGGTAAAAAAAATGTTACGACATCTTTCGGTGTGACCCTCTAAAACGCTTAAACAGCTTCCTTCTTTAAGGCACCAAAGTCTAACGGTATTATCAAATGATGCAGTCGCAATTTGGTTTTGATATAGACTAAACGCAACTGAAATAACTGGTTTTGTATGCCCTGATAAAATATGTAAGGCTTTAGAATTTTGGTGATTCCAAACTCCAATAGCATTATCTTTTGATAATGGAAGCGCAATAAGCTCTCCGTTAGGATTCCAAAAAAAAGAATTATGAGTATTGACGTGGAGCGATTTTATAGTTTCTAAAACATAAAGAGGTTTCTTCTCTTCAATATTCCAGACTGTAGCAGAGTCGTCTCCAATTGTTAATAAGTTCTTTCCATCAGGACTTAGTTGAGCATGGCAAACTGTTGTTGTATTTTGCACGACCCATAAACATGTTTTTGTTTTAAGATCCCAGATTTCAGGGCAGGAAGAAGTAACTAAAAGTCTGTTGTTGTCAGCAAGAGAGACAGCTCTGAAATATTTGTTGTAGCCCTCAGGGGCAAGAGCACGTAATTCTTCGCAGTTTCTCGCTTCAAGATTGAGAATTGTAAGTCGGCCTGAATCGGTCATTGCAAGTGTTCCTCCATTAGGGCTCAAAGCAAAATTCTCATTTTTGCTCTTAAAAGAAACAACAGGTACCAATTGAGGCCTTTTAGCAAAATTTTTACCTTCGGCAGTAAAAGTATTTTGATGAGATAATAGTAATATTGTACTTAAGATAATCACTTTTTTTGCTATTGATTTCCTTTTTTTACCAAATACCCTATTAATCATGTTTTTTACTTAGTTTTCTTTAAAACTTGAATAGTCATAAACGTATCAAGTTTACCTGAACCAATTGCCAATATTGTTTCATCTTCATTGAAAGCAACTTTATCAACCCAGCCTGAGCAAGGCACAACTTGTAAGAGTTCTCCTGTGTTAACATCCCAAATCCTAACCGTTTCATCCTGTGATCCAGTTGCAAGTGTTCCTGTTTTTTGACAAAAATCAGCTGAAATAATTGCCCTTTTGTGCCCTTTTAAAACCTTTAAACATTCGCCTGTTTGAGGGTTCCAGACTCTGACTGTTCCATCAAGCGAAGGAGTTATAACTTGCTGCTCATCTTCGGTGAAAAAAATGTTGCGACATCTTTGGGTGTGACCCTCTAAAACCTTTAAACAGTTTCCTGTTTCAAGACACCAAACGTTGATAGCGTTATCAAATGATGCACTCACAAGCATTGTTTGATACGGACTAAAAGCAGTTGCGGTAACTAATCCTGTAGGACTTAGCATATGTAAGGCTTTAGGGTTATTGCTTTCCCAAACTCCAATAGTATCTTCTAATGGAAGTGCAACAAGCTTTCCATTATCACTCCAAAAATTATCATCAGGGCCCAAGAGTCCCAATCTTACGTCAGCACTTAAAACACAAAGAGGCTTTTTTGTTTGAGTATCCCAGATCCTAGCGGTCAAAATTACAGGAATATTACGAACCTCGGGAGGGGTCCTTCCAATTGTTAATAATTGGTCTCCATTAGGACTTAGTCGAGCGTACTGACTTGATTCTTTTTGAGTGTAAACTACCCAACACTCTCCTGTTTTAGGATCCCAAACTTCAGGATAGTAAGTGCTACCAACAAATGAGCCACTATTGGCAAAAGAGACTCCAAGAAAACCTTTATTACTGCCATCAGGTGTAGGAATATTTAATTCTTTGACTTCTCTAGTTGTGGTATTAAAAACTGCAAGAGCACCTAACCTAGCCGTTGCAATAGTTGTTCCATCGGGACTCAAAGCAAAATTGCTACTTCCGTTTGTAGTAAAAGAAGCAAGACGTTTAAATTGAGCATCATTAGGATTAGCTTGAGCAGCTTCGGCAGTAAAAGTATTTTGATGAGATAATAGTAATATTGTACTTAAGATAAGCGCTTTTTTCATTGTCGATTTCCTTTTTTTGAGTAACGGTATTGCTACCATTGCTTCTTTAGTTTTTACTAAAAGATCCCTTTTTTCTTAACAATTTATGATAGCTGATTGCAAAATGATGCGCATAATCGCGTAAACTAATCAGTAGTTTACCAATTCCTGTTTTAACATCAAGTGCAAACCCGTCTGGATGGTAATCAGAAAAAAGCAGTTCTTCTTTTTTTGCTAAACTGATGCATGGGGTTTTGCCAAGTAACGATAGTACTGCATTGCGTTGACCTTTGCCTCCATCAATTAAAATAAGATCAGGCAGCTCTTTAGAGTCTTTGTAGCGACGCATGGCAACTTCTTGCAATGCAGCATAATCGTTTTGTTCGGCTAAGGTTTTAATCATAAAGCGACGGAACTTATTTTTGTCCGGTTTGCCGTGACTAAATCGAACACAAGAACCAACCAGAAAGCGGCTTTGAAAATGTGAAATATCAAAACAATCAATAGTTTCTGGTAGTCCTTGCAACTGTAAAAGTCTCTTAAGCTCTTGGGCAATTTCTGAGTAATTATCAATTGATTCTGACTGTGTAGTTGCTTTGGCGATTTCATGAATATACTTAGTGTCAGAATATTTTGCTTGTAATGTTTTAAAAATAGTCGTTACATCTTGTTTATAACGGTACAAGTTGCGTGCTTTTTCAAAGGACAATCCATCACTATATTCTTTTATTTTGGTGTCAATTCTGTTTAAAAACTTTTCGTGGTCTTGGCGCAATACATCGTCTACCAGTAAGATTCTAAACAGGTAATCAGCCTTGTTAAATTGTTTCATGCAGGTTCCTGCACATTTACCTAAATGGTAATCAAGGCATCCGTTTTCAATTTTTTTATTACAACAAAAAAGCTGAAAGGTTTGCGTTAGAAAATTTAAAACTGAGCGAGCTTGGCTCTTGTGAATAAATGGACCAAAATAGGTTCCTTTGTCATCTTTATTACGAACAATTTTTAGGTGCGGCAATGACTGGTTGCTGATCATAAGATATAAAAACGGCTGACCAGTTTTTAATAACACATTAAATTTTGGATCATACTCTTGCACCAGTTGTGCTTCAAGTAATAATGCTTCTGTTTCGGTGTTGGTAATAATATGTTCAAGACTGGTTGCTTCATCCAAAAGCGCTTTGACTTTCCAGTCGGTGGTATTTTGAAAATAAGAACTTACTCTTACTTTTAAAGATTTTGCTTTGCCAATATAAATAATTATACCGTCTTTATTTTTAAAGAGATAAACCCCAGGGAGCAATGGTAGCTGTTGAACCGTTTCTTGTAGCACAATAGTCCTTAATATCCTGATCCATAGCCATAATCAGTTGCCTGGTCAGTTCCATAGTTTGCATTATAACTTTGATCGGTGGTTCCATAACCATAGCCAGAGTCACTTGAAGAACCGTAATCAGTACTTGTTTGCGTAACTGGTGTATTATTATAAGTAGTGATTGCGTTTTGACAAGCAGTAATTGCACTATTTGCTTGATCAAGGACATTATTCAAGTTAATTGCTACTTGTGTGTTTGGCCCTGCTTGATTGGTAGGAAGAGCTTTGTTAAATGCAGCAAGCGCATTATTAAGATCAGTTAACGCTTTTTGGCTAACTACTTGGGCAGACTTAAGTGCCGTTAAAGCATCGCCTGTTGCAAAAGTTATGGTGGTAATTACTGATGTCAGTTGTGTATTTAAGGTATTAAGAGTGTTCTGAGCCTTTGTTTGCAATGCTTGTTCAGCAGCGACTGTTTTTTGTAAGTCATTAAAGATTTGCTGCACAGCTTCTATGGTAGCTTTTGCTTGCGGAGTCAATTTTGCTTGATAATCAGGATAAACAGCATATGTTGTTTTTGCATCAGTTATTGTGGTTGTACCAACTGTTTTTGTTGAAAGTATCGAAGCTGTTTTACCATTTTGTTGCAATGTGTAAACTTGTCCAGTTACTAAGCTGACTAATCCTGTTGTGGTTGTTGGCGCATCACTTAGTTTTAAAGGAGCTCCTGTTGCAGTAATTCCTACACTATTACTTGTTGTTGTTACAAAGTAGTCAGTTTTACCTTGAATGCGCGGGTCAAGTGCTGGAGCGCTGTACACGTATAACCCATTAGCCATTTGAGTGACATCTGCTGTCAGGGTGCTATTTGCAAAAGTTAATGGCAAACTCATCGATTGGAAGTATGTTCTTTGTGAATTTTGTAATTGCGTCATCACACTATCAGACAATTTTGGATGTTGTTGCAGGTATAAGTTTAAAGCACTCTCAACTTGTCCAACTATTTTTCCTGTTGTATCGATAATTTGATTGGTTACTAAACTTATAATATAAAGAGGTTTTGGAGTTTCAAGTGCGCTTATTCCTACCTGTTGAGCATTTGGGTTTTGATTGGTCTTGGCAAAAACAACAAAGTCTGGCGTTGTTTGATCAAAAATTCCTTTTGTTTGATAAATAAATTCTGATCGAATCAGTGATTCTTGATCGAGCGCGGTCAGCGTCAAGTTGCCAAATGTGAGCCCCATTTGGCTTGCAAGTTCTTTTTGCCAATTTAAAGATCGTTCAGTTTCCGTTTGATTCATACCAGGAATTTGTGAAAGCTTTGTATTAGCCGTAACTCGTGCAGCACTTTCTATTGGTTTGGTTAGCGTTGTCAGCTGTGAGGTAGTTCCTTGTAAATTAACAGTTAAAACTCTTGTTGGTTCAATCACAATATACTCAACAGCTGCACCTGAAGTAATTACCCCCATTGACCCGCCAAAATATTTTGATGCGGACAATGCTAGAACATCTTGCGGCACAAGAGCTTGTTCAATTGTTGTTGTTTGAGTAAGTGCGGAATTTGGTACAGGATCTTTTGTGGTAGCATTTCTTGCTGCTTGCTCATCGGCAAGTTCCCAGAAGTTAACCGTTAATTTTGTTCCAACTATGGTTGCTTGCATACGGTACCAGGTTCCACGCTTAAAGTTAATTGCACCAATATTTGATTGGATCCACCCATTATTTGCAGCGACTGTTTGTTCAGTTGCTTCATGCTGATAAATTCCTAATTTTGGTATTGAGTTTGCTGCATTATCAATACTTGCAGCTGATTGACGGTAACAAACAAACATTTTTGCAAGATGATCATAATCAACTAAATAGCGACCAAATGTTTCTACTTTTTGCCAAGCAGCATCAAAAGCAGCAGCAGTTGTAGTGCCACTGGTTGGGGTAATTACTTGCGCTAAATTATTATAAGCATTATTAACTGCTTGAGTATCAATAAATCTTTCTGTTAGATAAATTCCAATATAAAATGGGCCATCATATTCATATAATGATCGCCACACAATATCAGCTTTTAATCCATCTCCGGATGGAATAAGTGCAAGATCTTTTTGATGAAACCATGCTCCGTTGTCATCAGCTGTTTGTGTTAAATTTGTTGTTACTTGTGTTTGATGATTCATTATTATTGGCTCAAGTGCCGCTTCCTGGCTAAAAGAATTTCTGCTTTTGTTATAAACAGCAAAACCGCCAGTTGGAGTTAACGACATTCTTCCTGTTTGTATCGCGTATAACGATCCTAAGTCTGCAACCATTACGCCAGTACTATCAGAAACTCCAGTTTGATGGCTGATTAAATTACCAACGCCATAAGCTTTTGCCGAAACAGTCCCATTAAAAATCGCATTAACATAATTTTGATAATAGAACAGTCCTCGCTCTTGGTTCATGGTTTCATTTTGTAATTGCACCAGTTCTTCTATTGCTTTTTGTGTATTGAACCCTTGAATAACTGAAGCATTTTCAATCACGTACTGTTTATAATCTTCAACAAATTTGTGTTGTTTTGCTTTTTTATCAATAGCTAATTGGTCTGCTTGCCCAGCCCCTACAATTGACATAGCCATCATTCCAACGTTCATAGCAAGCATTCCCGCTGCAAAAGGAGTTGCAGCTCCGCCAGTTGCAACGGTAACTGCAATTAAAACAACGGTGGTAATAATGCTTGAAATAATTCTTTGGTGTTCTGATACTTTTGCTTGCATTTCATTAAAGCCTGTTGAAAATCCATCAGCCCAGCCGTAATAAGCAAGGGTCGCAACAGCAGCGCTTAATTGAACAACAGTGTCTGTTAATGTTTGAACAAAATAGCCAATAGCGGTCATTGCACTTTTAAGAGCGTCGGTAATTTGTGAAATAGCCAAACTGATATAACTTAAAATTGCCGAAGCAGTGTTTTTTGCAAGGTCCTTAATTTCGCCTTTTAATGTTGAAAACGATCCTGTTTCAATAGAAGCGATAGTGCTTGAAACCAACTCAATAGCCCCTGCAGAAAGTTTAACAATAGAACTGGTTTGAGAAATAAACATATCAGTTGAATCTTTTGCAAAATTGATAATGCCATTTGCCACCGCATCCCATGTGTTGAGCATATCGTTACCAATTTTTGAATCAATTAAACTCAATCCTTCGCTCATGGCATTAATAGCTATAGCTCCGGCAGCATGAGCAAGTCCTTCTGCTGCTTGAGCGATATGACCAACAGATTTCATCAAGTCAGAAGTTGCAGCATTCATTTGATCGTTTGCAGCTTTTTGATAACTCGCAGCATGTTTTAACGCATCACTTGCAGAAATTCCTTGAAACAACATGGGAGCAATAGCGCTTGCATAATAAAGCGCAACTACTTCATCGCCAATTGCTTTCATTCCGTGCCATATTGCGTTACCAACATCTTTAACTGCCGCAAAGGCTCCTTTTGCCGCAGTTTCTATTCCATGCCAGACTTCGGTTGCAGCTTTTTTTATCCCATTAATAACGGTATCAGCAACTTTTTTAAGCCATCTGCCAAAACTTTTACAACTTTGCACGCTTGGGGTTTGGCCTGAGTTATCAGTTAATCCTTGATTGGTAAAAAAATCTTGTAATCGATTGATGTGACTGAGTAGCAGGTAATCTTCAGGTTGTTGTGCAATAAAATTAGGAAGGTCGGTGGTGGTCATAGCTTTGCATGCAAGTGGTAAATTAGACCCAATAAAAATTTCGGCAATATCGGTATACAACATTTTCATCGCAGTAAAGCAAAGCAGTTCCATATAGGTCATGGTCGGGACTAAAGAAGTCTGTTCTATTGGTTGCTTGTTAAGGGTAATAGTACTGGTTTGTTCGGTGAAAAATTGATCAATAGTTATTTGAGCAGTGTTGCCCGTTGTTTTTTGATACTCAAACGTTCCGGTATATAAAGACGTTCCATCGGGTAACGTAGTTGTTTGGTATGAGATCATACCACTAAAAAGAGCATTACCTAGCGGAGTGAAAAAAAGCCCTTGTTCAGTTGAACCTTGAGCAACAGGGCCGGTTTCAAACATGAGTGAAAAAACAGAATTAACGGTTGCTATACCTGTTTTTTTATCATATAAAAAATATTGATCAAAATTATAAGGTCCTTGAATAATCTGTTTGAACGTAACAGCATTTCCATGCTGATCTTTAAAAGAAACGGGATACGTTTTTGACCAATCAAGATTTTCAAACAGTACTGTTAAGGTGTAAAAAGAACCCGCTTTAAAGGTTTCTATTAGTTGAAAAAGTTGGTTTTTTTGCTGCATTAATGTTGCTTGTAATGAATCTTTTTGACTAATAGAAGCAGTTTTTAAGCTAGCAGTAGTGGTATCAATCATTTGTAGAATAGAACTGAATGGATCAGCTGTTGTGCCAGAAGAACGAGTAATTCCATCTAAAAATCGATTTCTTAAGCGATCAATTAAGATAAGATAAATTCTAGTAAGCTCTGAAGATTTACGTATTTGAGCAAAAGTTGGTTGGTAATATGCAACTTCAAATTGGGGTAATAATGGGAAAAGTTCAAGTTCGTTTTCGTGGACTGTTTTTAACAGAGCAATTTCTTGGCTGTAAGAAGTTGCTGCCATAATTTTTAAATGGTCTTGCCAGATTTTTGATTGTTTTAATTGCAAAGGGGTAAGTGTTGGGTTTGGCGTAGTAGTGGTAGCTGCTTGTTCTTGTGCCACTAAATATAAAAGTCCATAAAAACTTATAATGTTACTCAGGACCTGAGCCTGCCGTTCTTGCTCTGTTTGGTCTTTATATTGTGGTGAAAGGAGTGGCAAAAGTGGTGTAAATACTCGTTTTACTTCTGTGACTATAGCATCAGGCAGTTGTGTTGTTTTTGGTAAATGCTCAAAAAAGTAGTTATTTTGCGCAACCCTTTGCTGTTTATAAGTATCAATATCAGCAAGCCCAGCAGGAGGAGTAGCTTTAAGATCAAGAGAATGAGCTGTATCTGCTTGCATTACAACAGGTAGCTGGCTCACTATGATGAATAAAAGGATACAATATTTTTTCATGAATAAATCCTTATTTACGTTAACTCTTGAGGTTTAATAATTTTAAATTGAGCAATACACCCAGCAGCAATAAAACCAAGACCATGATAGTTAAAAAGAGGCGTTTGCAGATCGGTTCTTTCAAGTTGAGCCAGAGTACTGTTCCCACTTTGTGTAGTTTGACTCATGGTTGCAGTGACTTTTAAAGCACTGGTATTAATCGCCAAGGTAAGCTTTACAGGGGCTGGAGGCAAGACGATATTTTTTTGGGTGTAATTATTAGGGTTAGCAAGAATTTTGTAAGCAGGAGACAACGTGTTTGGACTTTGTTTATCGGTTGAAGCGCTTGACTCTTCAAGCACAGCATAAAGATTATTATTGTTTCCATATAAACCCATAAACCGATGTTGATTAAATGTATCAGGTACCCCTGAAATCCAGCGAGCATGATTAAAAATAACTCCTACAAGGCACGATGTATCATAATTAATCAAGGTACATTCAACAACAATATCATAAGCGGCTATCTTTTCAGGGTAATATTCTGTGGTAACACTATTGTATAAACAATCTGTTGCTTGTTCTAAAAGATTATCACCACTGATTTTAACCAACTGGGTTTGGTAAAAGATTTTCAAATCAGGCATATATTGCCAATTACCCGATCTGAATAGATTACGCCAAATGCTTTTAAGGTTTGCAGTTGGCATAATAGAACGCGCAAAGCGTTCGTCAATTTGTAAAGCATCTTCGGTAGGGTTTGCAGTAGAAGGTTTTATAACAAAAGCACTTTTGGCAGGAGTGTTAAGGGTAGATTGATTAAGATACAGTATTTCAGCTGCTGTTGTTTGAATCTGATTTGAACGTGTTTGGTTTATAAGATTGATAACAGTATTTAATGCATCAGAACTGCTTTTCATTAACAGAGCTTTTTGTTGGGCAAACTGAGTAATAATTTTAGTATTAATAGCAGTCATTTGTGTTTGTAGTTGTGCATATTGTAAATAAACTTTTTGATCAGCTTCGCTGACCCATGAAGTAACAAGGCCTCCGCCCATCATGAGGCCCATTTGCATTCCAATATCAACAATACCACGTAGCCATTCTGGTAGTTCTTCAAGCATGCTGTGTAATGCATTGTCTTCAAGCGGCTCTAAAATTCTTTCATAAATATATTTTTTATAGGCATCGCTGATCGGTCCAGTAATATTGTCAGCAATCCAATCAAGCCCTTTTTGTACCCCTGTTTTTTCAAGGACCATGCTTAATGCCATTTTTGTTTTGATGTATCCTTTTTTGAGTTTAGAAACGCTTGGGTCGTTTAAAGCATCTTGATTTTTTTGTGCGGCTTCTGCCCGTTCTTGAGCTCTTTGTGCTTGTCGTTCTTGTGTTCTTGTCTGGGCCGGTTCCTCTCCTGGCTTGGGAGCATCTTCTGCAAATGCTTGCGCGTCACCTTTAAGACTTGTTGAAACATCTTCAAGAATTCCAGCAGGAGTTAGCTTTGCCGCAACTTGTTCAGCAGCTTCATTGCTGGCTAGCTCAAGTTCCATTGCAACTTTTTCCGTGATGTCTCCGCCAACCATTAAAGCATCTTCTCCTAAAGCTTCAGCTGTTTCAGCTGCTATAACTTCAGCTTGTATTTTTGCAGGAGTATCAATTTTTTTAACTCGCTTTAAGATTTCTTGCTGTAGTAATGGATGAGACCAGAACACCATGATATCCGGTAGTCTATGTTGTTTTTGCTGGGCAAACAGCATTAATGTTTTTTGGTAATCAGTAAAAATGTGTTCAACTTCAAAGTAACAGTAAAAATCAAGATCAAGCGCTGTTTGCTCTATAAAAGAAACTGTTTTATGCTCGGGGCTAAAAAAACTTTGAACAGCGTTGATTAGTTGCTGCAACCATCTTTGTGCTGTTATGTAATACGTATCAAACCAAGAAGCAGTGGCTAAAAATTTTTCATAATATTCTTCTAAGTACCCTTTTTGTGCCTTTAAAATGAACAATGAATGTTCTATTAAAAAGTTTGCAGGGTTTTTTTCTAAGAGTTCTTGACGTTCTTTAATGTGATTTTCCAATAATTGGGCGGTTCTTTGCGCGATTGCTATTTTTTGATAGTTTGTTGCCTTTAAGAGATTATGGATAGCTTGTTCAATCGCTTCTTGATGACTTGTTTTTGATTGTGTTCCAGTTTTATCAAAAATAGCGTTCGTTAAATAAGTAGCTCTATGTTGATGCTCTGTTTTTTGTACTGCAAGTAATGGCAGTTGTGTTGCATACAAGAGGGCAACAATAAATAGCTGTACAATAGTCATAACAGTTCCTTTATGCAGCAGGAGCGGCAATTTGTTGTGATGCTGTTTGTCGGGTTGCTTGATCAAGATATTCCCGTGTTAAACTGAGTTGCGCTTCTTGAGAAAGTCTTAAAAGCGCTTCTGGAGAGTTATCAAGCACGGTTTGCGGTAACCTTGCAGGAAGATTTGGTAAGGTTGCAAGTGCTTGTCTAAAAATAAGTTGTAACGCAGGGTCAAAAACTGGTTCACCCAGCATGAGTCCGCTGGTAAAGTCACCCAAACAGACTCTTGTCATGGTGAGTACTCCTTCTGCAGAATTAAGCCAGTCAGGTTGAGGCAGCAATGGTTGTTCATACAAACGAATTAACAGTTTTCCATCTTGAGTTGGGTCAGCAATAGTAATAGGAATATTCATATAAAGTCCTTCAAGACCTTTAGGTAACACTCTTTTTGAACCATTAAAAGAAGGTGTGTAAATAGCGTTATAATTATTTTTTACGTCTTGGACCGGAACACTTTTTTTAGAAAGCCATGGTAATTTTTGATTGGTAACTGTTTGTTGTGTAAAACTTTGTCCAGATGTATTAGTAAGTGCAGGAAAAACAGTATTATTTGCAAAACTGTTACCAAACTCATCTTTAAAAAAGAATTTAGGTGAAAATGCAGTTCCTTGAAAAGTAACCAACAGGCTTGGCACTGTGATAATTGTGTCGCCTGCAATAATTTGATTATTTTGCTTTGGGTCTTCAGAAAAAGGGCTTGTTGAAAGTGCAGCCTCAACAGCAAAAGTTGGATAAGGAGCATGACAAGTGCCTTCAACTTCTTTTGCAAGAAACGTAAGCATTGTTAATGTTTCAACCGTTTCTTGGTCATAAAAAAAGAGTGGAGGGTTCATGTCAGAAAGCTTAAGTGGGTTTCCATTTGCATTGGTAGCCGATTGTATTTTTTTTGCAAGATCCTGAGCATATTGTGTAAATTTTGTAAAATTTGATGAATTTGTTGCAGCGGTATTTGTTTGAGGTTCCTCATCGTACAATGTTGCAGTATAACTTGCGAAAAAATTAAGATAATTGCCGAGTACTTTTTTAAAATTGTTTTGCATGTCGGTTAAATGAACAAATGCATGAAGCATCGGCGCAACTCCACTGATATTAATTTCATCTTCATCAGAAAGTGGGTGAGTTGGCGTACTAATTCCTTTGGTAGCTGTTTGTGATGAAGGCACTTTGGTTATGGCAGCGCTACCAACTTTAGTCAGTTCTGTTTGATACTGTTGTAAAGCAGTTACTAAAAACTGTTTTTGTTCTGAAGTAAGCATTGATAGTTTAAAATTAAATGTTTGTAACGTAGTAAAAAGAGCCTTTACCATTTGATAGTTTTCATGGGTTACTAAATGAGACATGTCTTGAACGATCTGATTTTGAAGATATGCTGCTTGGATCTGTTCTAGATACTTTGTAGTAAGCGGCACGCTATTTGCTTGCGCACTGTTAGTTATTGTTTGGCCTGGTGTATCTGTTGTTATTAAAAGATTAATAATGTCGCCTAATACTTGGCGTTTAGTAATGCTTAAATCGGCAAAAGAAAAACTCGTTGCAGCAGGAGTTGCCGGGTTTAATGTTTCGTAAATACCAATTAAGTTTGCATATGCCTCAAAGCTGACATTCAGGTACAGCTCTGCTTTTAAATCAGGTTGTGTATCAAAAATAGCGCTAAATTCTGAACAATCTTTAACGTGCTGTCTCATGCGTGCTTCAACAACTCTTCCTGATCCTTGAAAGCCGCCAAGCAACATTAAGAGTTCTTTGTTTGTTTTGTTTGCAAAAGATTCGGTATTGCTGTTTTCAAGTGCTTCTAATGATCCGGTTACTGTGTCAAAAAGATACGTACCATCCGGATTTTTTTCAGGAAACACAAGATACATATCCTGTTCTGCTTGATCAAAAGTGTATGTTCCTGGATCATAGTTTGCAAAGTAAGTTAATGCTTGGTTAAATGCATTTTTTTGTGCAACAGAAAAAAGATCAAGATTAACCGGTCCATTTTTAAATGCATCTCTTATAGTCCCAAATAATGAACGAATTGAAGCATCGGGAAAATCTGAACTACTTACTGAAAGTGTGTTAAACGCATTGGAAATAACCGTTAGATCGTTTTGGGTTAAAGCATTGAAGGCTGTAGGGTCTTGTTGTAAAGCTGAAGCAATAATCTGCATGGTCCCTTTTTGTAATGCAGTAAATCCTGAAAATTTTTGTAACAGTTTTTGTTCGTCAGCTTGTAATGGTCTATTGGCAAGTAGCTGTTGAATCAGTGCTACGGTGTTGTTAATTGATTGTGCTGTATCTTGTTCAATACGCAATGAAACATAGGCAACCAGACCATTAACAGTTGTTTTTTCATCGGGAGTCAACGGTTGTGAACTGCCACTGACAAGCTGCGGATAGATTCTTTTAATAATGGTTATTTCGTCGTTAACAGGTCCTGCAAATGCAAGGTTGCGCACCATATCAAGTAATAGAGTAAATTGCCCGCTGGTTAACGTTTGCGAAGTTGCACTTCCTGAAAAAAGAGGAATTAATGAAGCGCAATCTTGCAGGGCTTGATTACTTGAAAAATGAGCAATTAAGATATCAAGTGCATCAACCAAGGTAGTTTGTTCATCAGTATTCATTTGCTGAAAAAGTGAAATGTATTCAGGTAGTAGCGAAGTATCAGAACTTGTAGCAGCGATATCATTTACTTTTTTTTGCCAGGCCAGTCCGCTTGGAATTGATGAACCCCAGTAGTTTGCTTGAGGAGCAAGTTTGTAATTGTCACGAGCCCCTTTTATATAATTACTGGTTCCGCCAAGATCCATTGAGTTGTTTAAAAAACTCGTAATTTTTTGTTTAATGGCATTGATGGTGCTTTGATTCAGTCCAGCAAGAAATTGTGCATAATCAGGGTTATTAAGTCCGTCTAAAACACTGGTCCACTGATTAGGAAAAACTCCCGGAGTTTGAAATGTTTGATACACAACTCGTTCAATATCAATCACTAAAAGATCGGTTCTTGTTGCTTGATCCGATTGAACGCACATCATTCCAACATGCGAAGCCATGCTTTGTGGCATTGCAGGAAAAAGAGCAGTTAATGCTTGATTTAATTGGCCTTCAATAAGATTAATTAATGAATTAATAATAACTGTTTTTTTATTAAGGCCGTATAAAGACTCAAGAGCAACATAGGTTCCTAAATCATCAATGTGTGTCATATTTAAAGCACTATAAATTCCCATTAAATATTCATAAATTTGATGTAATGCAACAATATGTAATTTTCTAAAGATTGGTAAAAATCCAGGAGTGTTTTCAATTGAGTTTATAAAGGTTGTGTAAAGTGTATTAATTTGTCCGTCTGAGCAGATTCCACCATTTGGTTTAAAGGTAACAGGATTTTGTTGTAACGCGGTAAAACTTGTTTGGCTTTGTTGAGCCATTAACGTAAATGCTGGCGGAGGAGTTGTTTTAGTTCTAAAGGTTACTTGCTGAGCCCCAGCGGTTGTTGGGTTGCCTATTAAAGCTTGCGTAGATGTAGTTGCATCAGTATGTTTTTTAAACATAACCGAAGCTTGTTGTGCGCTGCTGCCCGCTGCAAGCACTTGCTGTGTTGCTTCTGCTTGCAATGAAAGTGGTGGTTTAATCGGTTTTGCAGGTTGATTGGTTACAGAAGTTGAAGGTTGCGGTGTTTGTGTTGAAGAGCTGGGTGCACTTGGTGCTGTTGGCGCGCCAGGAAAACCAAGCGGAGCTGAAGGTGCACTAGGAGCACCAGGAAATGAAAGAGCCGCAGATTCTAAATGAGTAAAAACAAGACACATAGTTATTATTAAACAACTTCTCATGAGCAAAAAACTCATAAACCTATTCCTTTTTAATTTTAGACAAGTCGGTAAAATTCACTATGAATAGAATCTTTTTTTCTGTATGCTTCAATTCTATAAACTAAGTCAATAAAATTAATAATTTTATAAGAAAAAAGGTTATCAATGTCTAAAATCAAAATAATTTCATGGATTGTTGTATTGTGTATTACTGGATGGATTGCAACAAGAACTTATTATTTCTTTTTTGCCAATTCCAATCCACAACTTACTTTGTCAGGAATTGTTGATGGTGGCTATTATGCAGGTGATGTTTCCTGTGTTGTTAATGGCGAACATCCGTATAAAGTTAAAACAATCACCGTTATGCTTGATGGTAAACCGTTAACCTATAATTTTTCAATAGGTAAATCTAGTTTTGATTTTCCCTTTACCTTACCAACTAAAACATTAGCTAATGGAAAGCATGATTTGCATATCAAACTGGTTGATGGAACCCTTAAGCGAAATCAAGTAAGTAAAGATCTTGCGTTTTATGTAGACAATACTCCATTGCAAGCAGCTTTTGTAAAACAAACAACAGAGT
>Ga0214917_10001999_pt1 | contig 25456 bp, 19 predicted proteins | sample LL_1208_BB_MetaG_FD_177983 | JGI IMG/M metagenome (GOLD analysis project Ga0214917, IMG submission 177983) | Freshwater microbial communities from Lake Lanier, Atlanta, Georgia, United States - LL_1208_BB | ecosystem: Environmental > Aquatic > Freshwater > Lake | place: USA: Georgia | collected...
TCCTCGAGGCAGTCGGCCGGGGATCGCGGCGGCACTCGTGCGGTCGTCGTCATGTCGGTCCTCGAATGCCCCCTACTGTAACGGTCGGGGGGCAAACCGCCCCGCCGCCGCGGCCCCACCGGCGGCCGCCCGCAGGCAGGCCGTCCGCCCGGACGCGGAGACCACGAGGCGGCCGGCGGCCACTACCAATCGCACGGCCTCTTCACCGCCCGCCGGGTCACCGCCCGCCGGGGCGCGGGATGGCGGCTGTCGCGGCGCCGCTGTCCCGGCGGGGGCCGAGGGCACGGCGACGGGCGGCCGCCGGGGCTCCAGCGTCGCCGCATCGAGCACCGCGACGTGCAGGTCCGCACCGCCGCCGGCGACGTCGTCCCGGCGCAGCGGCCAGAAGATGGTCCGCTCGGCGAGCACGCCGCGGCCAGCCGGCTGCCAGCCCTCGACATCCCGCCGGGCGACCACGCGGCCGTCTGCACCGGCGAGCCGCACCAGGCACGATCGTTCGTCCGGACCACGTCCGCCTCGGACCGCGGCCACGACGTCACCGTCCACGCCTCCCAGCAGGGCCACGCGACCGCCTCCCGCGGGCTGCCACTGCCAGACGATCCCGCCGCCGCGCGGCTCGACGGCCACGATGCCGCCGCCACCGGGTGCCACCACGTACAGCCGATCCGCGACGAGCATCGGCGGCTGTGCCGCACCGTCGAGGCCGGCCACGGCGGCCGACGCCGGCAGAGCGGTGGTCCAGGCCGGCGTGCCGTCGCGGTCGAAGGCCTCGAGCGAGCCGGCATGCGTGTCGACCACGATGCGATCCTCCGCGAAGGCTGCCTGACGCAGGCCGCGGGCCGGATCGAGTCCCGCGGCGGTGACCGCCGGCCCGAGCGGCCGGATCCAGCACAGGCCACCGTCGCGGGCATCGCAGGCGACGAGCGACAGGTCGCCCCGGCGGCCGCCGGCGCGGACGATCACGAGGCACGATTCGTGATCCGCCACCGGCTGACCGTCGAACTCCACGGCCGGGGCCGTTCCCCCCGCCGCGCGGCACAGGCCCACGGCATCGGTCCGCCACATCAGCCGCCCCTCCGCCGCAGCCGACAGGTCGAGGCAGCACAGCCATCCGCCGCCGCCCCGCGGGATGACGGCATGGATGCGTCCGGCGGCGGCGGCCGGAGCCGGCATGACCTGCGGCCGTCGTTCCCCCGGCATGTCGGGGGCCGGGAGGCCTGAGAGACCCCGGGGAAAGAGCAGCGTCGCCCGATCGGCGTCGCCCATCGGCCAGGGTGGCCCACCGGTGTCGATCGCCGCGCCCCGCAGCGACCGCCCGTCGTTCCAGACGAGGAGCCTGCCGGCGACCGCCGGCACGGAGGGGCACGCCTCGTCATCCTGCCCGGCCACCCATTCCCACTCGTCACCGGCCGCGGACCAGGCCAGACCGGCCGCCTCGTCACACTGCGCCGCGTGCCTGCGGACCTCGCGTTCCACGCCGTCGAGCCGCTCGATCTGGATCGCGGCGTCGCCTGCAGCCGCCGACCTCCAACGTTCCCGTGCCGCCCCGAACCAGCCCCGCTCGGCGGCCGCCGCGGCCGCGTCGCCCTCCGCCCACGCGGTGACCGCCGTCGCGGCCGTCCACAGCACCACCGCCAGCGTGCCGGCCACGCGGGCGGACACGGGGCGAACGTTTGGAGTATAAGTCGGGATGGAACGACGGTCGGCCGCCGGCCGAGACAGGCCGGCCGGTGCCGCCCCGTGACGCCCGATTTCCCAGGATTCCGCCGCCCCCGAGACGCGAGGGGCCGCGGCCACAGCACGCCATGCCGCGACCTTCGGACGAGGACCTGTTTCAAAGCTCGACGATGACATTCGGCGAGCACCTCGAGGAACTGCGGGTCTGCCTGATTCGCGCCGCCCTCGGGCTGGCCGTGGCGGTGCTCGTCGGATTCTTCGTCGCCCGGCCGGTGGTCCACCTGATCGAGGAGCCGCTACGCCGGGCCCTGGGGAAATATTACAGCGAACGGGCGATCGACACGTTCGACGCCTGGAAGCCACGGCAGGCCGGCGGCCCCGCCCTGCCGTACTCGCGGGACGAGATCGTCGATGCGATCGAACGGCACGGGATGTCGTTCGAACTGCGCGAGGTGCACCCCGAGCGGCTCCGCCGCGTGCTCGAGCCACCGGCCACCGACACGCTCACCCTCCCCTCGACATCCACGGCGGATGCCGCTCAGCCGACCGTCCCACCCGGTCCGAACGCCCCACCCGGTCCGACCGACCGGCCCGGCCCCCGGCCGGCGACAGGCGCCGCGGCCCCGGCCTTCGCGATCGACGGCCTGGTGCCGATGCTGCTCTGGCAGCCCCTGGCGCGAGACCCCCGGGTGAGCATCACGACCCTCAGCGCGCAGGAAGCTTTCGGCATCTACGTCAAGGCGGCCCTGCTCAGCGGCGTCGTGCTCGCCAGCCCGTGGATTTTCTTCCAGCTGTGGACGTTCGTGGCGGCCGGGCTCTACCCCCACGAGAAGCGCTGGGTGTGGCTGTTCCTGCCGGTCAGCCTGGCCCTGTTCCTCGCCGGCGTGGCCCTGGCGTTCTTCTTCGTGTTCGACTTCGTCCTCGACTACCTGCTCGCCTTCAACGAGTGGCTGGGGCTCGATCCCGACCCGCGGATCAGCGAGTGGCTCGGGTTCGTGCTCATTCTGCCGATCGGCTTCGGCCTCGGATTCCAACTGCCGCTGGTGATGCTCTTTCTCGAGCGGATCGGGGTGTTCGACGCGGCCACCTACGCCTCGCAGTGGCGGATCGCGGTCATCGTGATCTTCGTGGTCTCCGCGATCCTCACCCCGGCCGACCCCTACAGCCTCCTGTTCCTGGCGATCCCGCTGTGCCTGCTCTACTTCGGCGGGCTGGCGATCTGCCGCTGGGTGGCCGCGGCGGAGGGCGGCCCGGCGGGCCGTCAGGTGGCCACGAAGGCCAGCCAGTAGAACGCGGTGCCGGTGACGGCCGTGAGGAACAGGTCGATGGCCGCGAGGCGGGCCATGAACCGATGCCGCGGCCCGTGGCCGCCCGGCAGGGGCGGCACCGGAAACCGCAGGAAGGCCTCCCATATGACCCAGACCCAGAGCACCAGGGTCGAGATCGCGAACACGAGGTGGATGCCGAGCATCGCCAGCACTCCGCCGGGCCACCACGGGTTCCGGCCGGCCGCGGCGGCACGGATCTTCCAGTCGCTCACCAGGCGAACGTCGATCTCGAACACGACGATGGCCGCCAGCAACACGGCCGCGATCACGATCTGCAGCCGCTTGTGGGCCGCGTAGTCGCGGCGGTTCCGCACGAGATGGATGCTCCAGGCCAGGACGGGCAGGAGCGCCCAGAGCCCCACCAGCACCACGTCCATGCCGCACGAGGCCCGCGTGCCGAGAAAACCATCCATGCCCGGAAAGGGACCGGCAGCAGGCACGACTTCGTTCAACGGCGATCCTTCGGGGCTGGAGGCGGATTCGGCCGCGGGGCGGGCGGCGGCGGGATTGTAGTCGGTCGGCCGGTCCACCGGGTTTGCGGCGATCGGCTGGCCGGGCATAGGATCGCCCCGCCCGCAGGCCGCAACTGGCCGCGTCGGGGGCAGGACCCATCGGCCGAGTGGCGAAACAGGCAGACGCACGGGACTTAAAATCCCGTGGAGAGTGATCTCCGTGCGGGTTCGATCCCCGCCTCGGCCAGTGCTCCCGCCAGCCCCCCTCGAACAGCCTCTTACCGTCGCTGGCCGTAGCTGCGGGCCGCCTGCCGGGCCGACAGGAACCGGCGGAGACCGCTCACGATCCGCTGGGGCGGCTGGGCCGCCGACTGGCTGAACAGCGGGGTCTGGCCGTCGTCGGTCACGATCAGTTCCACGGCGTCCGGACCCAATTCGATGCCGCCGAGCAGGTTTTCCAGGTCCTGGTCCGACTGGGAGCCGGACTGGTCCGACGTCGGCACCGTGGCGACGACGAAGTGATCATGGGCGAAGGACTCGAATTCGGGGTCCTCGATGAGCGATGCCACCCGCGATGATGCCTTGGAATTGCCGCTCTTCGACACCAGCAGGAGGATGGGCCGCTTCGACGTTTTGGCCGTTTCTACGGCGGTATCGAGCGACGGCAGCACCCGACCGGCCGCCGTCTTCACCGCCGGATCCGCCTGGGCAGGCACGTGGCTGGCAAAATGGGCAATCCAGTTGGTGGGCGTCTGCCCCGTGTACCCGGTCACCAGGGCGAGTTTTCGCCCCTCCTGGTCGGTGAGCAGGGCGCTGGGAAACGTGCGGACCCCGTACTTGATGCACACCTGGGACCGTTCCGACCGCACGGCCTGGGAGATGCCGTGCTGCGGCAGGTCGATCATGAGCAGCACGACCCTGCCGTCGGCCCAGTCGAGGAACGTGTCGGTAGCCAGCACGCTGTCCTCCAGCGTCCGGCAGTGAGGGCACCAGTCACTCCCCGTGAAGATCGTGAGCACCGGCCGCCCGGTCTCGCGGGCCTGCTCCATCGCCGCCTCGTAGTCGGTGTGCCAGCGGTCGGTCCCGCTGGCTGCCACCGGACCGGCAGAAGAGAGGCCAAAGCAGAGGCCGCAGAGGACGCCCAGCACGACCGCTGCCTGGCGCCTGGCCAGCGGCCGGCCGTGGAGCCGCACCAGCGGGAACTGCCCGGGGAACCACCGCCCGAGGCGGACTGCGTGACGGACACCGATCATGACGTGCTCCCCGTGAACGAACCCTTCTGTCATCGGGCAGAAGAAGCCGTCTCCAAGAGGTTTCGTTGCTGTGCGGGCCACGGAATTCACCGAAATCACACCCAGACCCTAACGGCCCCGGGAGAATCCGTACAGCACACCAAAGCCCCCATGCCCCCCAGAGCCCCAGCCATCCCCTGTTGCTTCGTTTTTGTTGGACTTACGGCGCGGCAGTATGCACTCCCACAGGACGCATGGGCGGCTCCGAGGACCCGAAAAAGCCGCGGGGCCCACCGCCTCCGGTGGGCCCCGCTCGTGCGTTCGTCGTCAGGCGGCCTGGGATGGCCCGGCCGTCGAGAACATTAGAACTGCCAGATCGCGTCGCAGCCGCCATACAGCTGGCCGTACTTGTCGAAGTTCGTGCCATACGGCAGCACGCCCTTCATGTGGTCCGGCGAGTACCAGTCGTACCGCAATTCCGGGCGGATGATCCAGTTGTTGTTGGGCTTCCAGTTGAGGCCGTAGGACATCTCCCAGAAGTTGCCCTGGAATCCGGCCGCTGAGTTCGGCACGCCGAACAGGGCGTTCCGCAGGCCGGAGATCACGCGATACCCGTTGTTGTCGCGGAACCATTCGAACCGCATGCCGCCGACGAGCTTGTCGTTGAACGCATAGAACAGGTACTGGTTGATGCCGTACCACTGGGCCGTGCCCGGCTGGCCCTGCGCCAGGGTGTTGGGCGTGCCGGCATTGAACTGCCAGCCGTTGTCGTTCTGGAACACGTAGGTGACCTTGTCGGTCAGCTCGTTGGTGTAGACCGTGCTGAAGACCGACCGGTTGCCGACCGCGAGCGTGGTCAGATTCGCCAGCTCGTTGCCGCTGGAGGCCGTGATCGTCAACGCCTGCTTCTCGTCGGAGCTCTTCATCGAGGCACCGCCGAGGAACGCCGCGTTGCTGTTGGCGCCCGGATAGGCCGGGTTGGAGATGCCGAGGATGTTGATGGGATCGCTGTAGTTGTCCCAGCCGTTGGTGATACCGGCATACAACGTCAACTGGTCGTTGGCCTTGTAGGTGTCGAGGATGCCGGTGTGGGTAAACGGCTCGCCATACTGCATCGTGTAGGCGTGCGTGTAGAAGAAGTTACCGATGGCCGGCACGACCTCGTACCCGATGATCGTGTAGAAGTGGCCGACTTTGACGGCATGGTTGCCGTAGCCGGCTTCCACGTAGAGCTGCGGCATCGCCAACCCGTAGTAGCGGTTGCCCCACGACGGCTGGCCGGCCAGCGTCTGGTTGTAGAGGTTGCCGTCGAGACCGCGGGCCGTCGTGTAGATGTAGTCGGTGCCGTAGAGCAGGTCGACGCGACCGCCCCAGTCCGCCCCGCCGTCCTCGGTGTCGAGCACCTTCTCGTTGACGAGGTAGAGCTGGTTCATCTGGCCCTGCCAGTTGCGGTCATTGAACGTGATGGGGCCGTTGAACGGGCTGCCCCAGTTGTTGCCGCCGAGGCCGGCGTCGATCCAGCCGTAGGTCGCGATCCCGCGATCCTTGAGGAACTCGGTCTCGAGGTAGCGGTTCGGGACGGCCGTCTCGGCCTCCTCTTGGGCCTCCTGCGGCGGCAGGGCCCGCAGCTGGTAGGCGTCTTCCTGCGGAACGTTCGGCACCACGGGTGCCTGGGCGAAAGTGGTGCCGGCGGTCAGGATTCCCGCCGCCACCCACAGTGGCAGTTTCAAACCGGTGCGTCTCATGGTCGTGTGGACTCCCCATCCAAAGGTGTTGTTCGCACGGTGTGCGAGGCGTAGGACAACAGAGATGGACGCACCTCGTCCGCCACTACGGACACGCCCCCCTCCACGTCTTCTATCGCCAGTCGGGAGAAGAAACCTCGGCCCGACGCTTGCGCGGGCGTAAGGTCACCGCGATCGGCACGCCGCGGCGGCCGACCGTGCGGGTTGGGCGGGGGATGCGACGGGCGTCCCGGCCGCATGCCGCCGGGGCCGGCCGTCAGCCGGCGGCCGCGAAGAAGCCTTCCAGCAGGGCCGCGACGAACCGCTCGGGACCGAAGGCCTCGAGGTCGTCGGCCGTCTCGCCCAGGCCCACGAACTTGACCGGCAGCCCGAACTGCTCCGTCACCGGCACGATCACGCCGCCCCGGGCGGACCCGTCGAGCTTTGCCAGCACGATGCCGGTGCAGCCCGCCGCCTCCTTGAAGCCCTTCGCCTGCGAGAGCGCGTTCTGCCCCGCCGTCGCGTCGATGACGAGCAGCACCTCGTGCGGCGCCTCGGGAATCTGCTTGGCGATCACGCGACGGATCTTGGCGAGTTCCTGCATGAGGTTGGACTGCGTCTGCAGCCGGCCGGCGGTGTCGATGATGCAGACGTCGAAGCCGCCCTCGATCGCGCGGGCCACGGCCCGGTGGGCGACGCTCGCCGGATCGCAGCCGGGATCGCCCCGGACGATCTCCGCACCGAGCCGGCCTGCCCACATCGAGAGCTGCTCGACGGCGGCCGCGCGGAACGTGTCGCCCGCGCCGAGGACCACCCGCTTCCCCTCGCGGGTGAACAGCCGCGCGAGTTTCGCGATGGACGTGGTCTTGCCGGACCCGTTGACGCCCGTCACCAGGATCACGGTCGGACCGGTGACGGCCGTCGCCACGGCGGCCTCCGTCCGCTCCAGCCGGGCCAGCAGCTGCCGGCGGATCGAATCGACCACGATCTCGGGATCGACGACCCGGGCCCGCAGCCGCTCCCGCACGTCCACGACGATCGCCTCCGCCGCGGCCGGCCCCATGTCGGTACGGACGAGCGCCGCCCGCAGTTCCTCCAGGAACTCCTCGTCCACCAGCCGCCCCTCCCGCTTGAAGAGGTCGCGGACGTCGGTGTTGAGCACGCGGGCCGTCTTGGCCAGGCCGGCCCGCAGCCGGTCGAGCAGGCCGCCGGTCCGCGCCGGTGGCTCGCGCTCGGGCTGACTGCCGGCGGCCGGCATGCTCGAGGGAGGAGCGTCCGCGGCCGCCTCGGCGGGCTCGGGCGTGGGCTTGCGGCCGAAGCGAAACAGGGCCATCACGTCGGTTCCTCGTCAGGGGGCCGCCGGTGTGCCGCCGGCGGCCACGCCGTCGCGGTCGGCCAGCAGCCGCCCGAGGATCCCCGCCACGAACCGCGGCGAGGCCTCGGTGCCGTAGCGGCGGGCCAGTTCGATCGCCTCGTCCACCGCGACGGGTCCGGGCACGTCGGTGTGCAGTAGCTCGAAGGCCGCCATCCGCAGGATCGCCCGGTCGGTGGCCGCCATCCGGGCCACCCGCCAGTTCTGACTGCGGGCGTCGAGTTCGGCGTCGAGAGCGGCCCGCTCGGCCTGCACGCCCTCCACGAGGCCGCGTGCGAAGTCGACGAGCGGATTCGCCCGCAGGCGTCCCTTCAAGAACCGCTCCAGCCGGACCATCCGCTCCGGATCGTCCGCGGCCGGGTTCGCCTCGATCTGGTACAGCGACTGGAGGGCGACCTCGCGGGCTCGGCTGCGTGTGGGCATGGGCGTGTCGCTGCGGGGAGGGTGATGCGGGGCGTCAGCCGGCCGTTCCGCCGGGAAGGGCCGCGAGCAGCACGATCATCTCGATCGCGGCCGCCGCACATTCGGCCCCCTTGTTGCCGCTGCCGGCATAGCCCGTGGCGGCGTCGCCGCCCGCCCGGGCCAGGGCCTGCGCGAGGGTATCGCAGGTGAGCACCCCGAACAAGACGGGCAGGCCCCGCGCGCGGCTGATCGCCTCGATGCCGCACCCGACGGCCCGCGCGATGTGCTGGTCGTGCGTCGTCTCGCCGCGGATGATGGCCCCGAGGCAGAGCACCGCGGCGTGACGGCCGCCCGCGGCGAGCCGGTCGGCGACGAAGGGAAGCTCGAAGGCCCCCGGCACCCAGGCCACGTCGATGCGGTCCGCCGCCACTCCGGCCGCCCTGAACGTGGCCACGGCACCGTCGAGCATCCGCCGCGTGATCGACTCGTTGTAGCGGGAGACCACGATCGCCACCCGCACGTCCGCCGGCAGGCGGCCGGCCCGGCCGTCGTACTCGTTCATGGCGGTCTGGGTCACGGGCGGCTCACGACTTGAGGCTCATGAGGAACTCGCTGTTCGACTTCGTCTTGAGCAGCCGGTTGACGAGCAGTTCCATCGCGTCGGTCGGGTTCATCTCGCCGAGCACGCGCCGCAGCACGCAGGTGCGCCGGTATTCGTCCGGCTCCAGCAGCATCTCCTCGCGGCGGGTGCCGGAGCGGTTGATGTCGATGGCCGGATAGATCCGCTTGTCCACGAGCCGGCGGTCGAGCACGATCTCGTTGTTGCCAGTGCCCTTGAACTCCTCGAAGATCACGTCGTCCATCTTGCTGCCGGTGTCGACCAGCGCCGTGGCGATGATGGTGAGCGACCCCCCCTCCTCCACCTTGCGGGCGCTGCCGAAGAACCGCTTCGGCCGCTGCAGCGCGCCCGAATCGACGCCGCCGGAGAGGATCTTGCCGGAGTTGGGCACCTCGGCGTTCCAGGCGCGGGCCAGCCGCGTGATCGAGTCGAGGAAGATCACCACGTCGCGGCCGTATTCCACGAGCCGCTTCGCCTTCTCCTGCACCATGTCGGCGACCTGCACGTGCCGGCTGGCGTTCTCGTCGAACGTCGAACTGATCACCTCGCACGAGGGGCCGCGGACCTGCCGCTCCATGTCGGTGACCTCCTCGGGCCGTTCGTCGATGAGCAGCACGAAGACGTAGGCCTCTGGATAGTTGGCGAGCACGGCCTTGGCCATCTTCTGCAGCAGGATCGTCTTGCCGGCGCGGGGCGGGCTGACGATCAGGCCGCGCTGGCCGAAGCCGATCGGCACGATGAGGTCGACCACCCGCATCGCCACCTCCTCCGGCGTCGTCTCCAGCACGATCCGCTCGTCGGGATGGAGGGGCGTGAGGTCGTCGAAGAACACGCGTGTGGAGAGCTTGGCGGGGTCCTCGCCGTTGATCGCCTCGACCCGCAGCAGGGCGAAGTAGCGTTCGCTCTCCTTCGGCGGCCGGATCTGGCCGGCGATGCTCATGCCGTTCCGCAGGCCGAAGCGGCGGATCTGGCTCGGCGACACGTAGATGTCGTCGGGGCACGACAGGTAGTGGTGCTCCGGACTGCGGAGGAAGCCGAACCCGTCGGGCAGGATCTCCAGCGTGCCCTCGCCGAACATCAGCCCGTTGAGCTTCACCCGCTCCTTCAGGATCCGGAACACGAGGTCGTTCTTCTTGACCCCCGTCACGTCGCCGACCTGCTCCCGGCGGGCGAGGTCGACCAGCTCCTGCATCGACAGCTGCTGGAGCGCCGCGATCTGCGTGTCCCCCTTCTTGAGCGACTCGTAGTGCTCGCTGATGTCCGCGCCGTCCTTCACCTCGGCGGCGATCTCCTCCGCCAGCGACATCGGCTCGCGGTCGAGGTCGTCGTGCGGCGGGGGGGTGGCGTCGGCGGGGGGCATGCGGTGCCTTCGGTGGGCGGGACGCTGGGCAGGCGGGGCGGGAGAAACCGGCGGGCGGGGCGGGCTGGTCGCGGCACCGCACCCGGGAGTGTCTTGCGGGACACGCGGAGCGGGCCAGGGGCGGGGATCGGTCGAATCACCCCCGCTCCGGCGTCGTCGCCCGGGAGCCGAAGAGTCCTGACCAGATGAGATCGACCTGGGCGTGAGTATAGGCCAAATCCCCGGAGGCATCCACGGTCGCCAATTTCCCGGCGGGGAGCGACGCCGCCGGGAACGTGCGGCTCCACGCGCCGTCCCGGGCCTCGCGTTCCTCCCGGCTCCAGCCGCGGGCATCGAGGCGGCGCCGGCGTTCCTCCTCGTCGCACGTCACCATCACGAGCCGATCGCAGCGGGCGGCCCAGCCGGCCTGCACGAGCAGCGGGACGTCGAGCACCACCGCCGGAGCGGCCGCGGCCGGGCGGTCGGCCGCCGCGACCGCCGCCAGGTCCCGCTCGATGCGGCTGCGCACCCGCGGGTGCACGAGCGACTCGAGCTGCTCCAGCGCCCGGACGTGCTCCGGCGTGCCGCCGAACACGAGGCCCGCCAGCGCCCGGCGGCGGACGTGCCCCTCGTCGTCGATCACGTCGGGCCCGAACGCGGCGGCGAGGGCCCGGACGACCTCCGGCTCGGCCAGCACCTCGTGGGCGATGCGATCCGCGTCGATGACGTGCGCGCCGAGCGCCGCGAACCGCCGGGCGACGGTCGATTTGCCCGCGCCGATCCTGCCGATGAGCCCGATGATCGTCATGGCGTGATCGCTCCGGGATGGTCGTCGCGGGATGGTGGCGGCATGGTCGTCTTCCCGGGCCGCGGGCACGCCGCGGCCTACTTCTCGCACTCGCTCCAGGTCGCGCCATCGTGCACCGACACCTCCAGCGGCACCTCCAGCGGCAGCGCGTGCCGCATCTCCTCCACCACGATCCCCCGCACCGCGCCGACCTCCGCCGCCGGCACCTCCAGGAGCAGTTCGTCGTGGATCTGCAGCACGATCCCAGCCCCGCCGGCCGCCGCCTCCAGCCGGCGGTGCACCCGCAGCATGGCCAGCTTGATGAGGTCGGCCGCGGAACCCTGCACCACGGTGTTGATGGCGGTGCGCTCGGGCAGCGACAGCGCGAAGACGCCGGCGGCCGTCCGCCGGCCCGCCCGGTCGCGGACGCCGTCGATCGCCCGCCGGCGACCGAGCATGGTCGTGACCCCGCCCTCGCGGCGGCAGCGGTCGAGCACGTCGTCCATGAAGGCTTCGGCACCGGCGAACGAGCGGAAGTAGGCGGCGATGAAGGCGGCGGCGTCCGCCTGCGGAATGCCCAGCGACTTGGCGAGTCCGAAGCTGCTCTGGCCATAGAGGATGCCGAAGTTCACCGCCTTCGCCGTGCGGCGCATCGCCGACGTCACCGCCGCCGGCTCGACGCCGAACACGGCCGCCGCCGTGCTCGTGTGGATGTCCTCGCCCGCCGCGAACGCGCGGCGCAGCGCGTCGTCGCCGGACAGGTGCGCGAGGATGCGCAGCTCGATCTGCGAATAGTCGGCCGCGACGAACCGCCAGCCCGGCTCCCGGGGCAGGAAGGCCGCCCGGATCTGCTGCCCCTCGGCCGTGCGGGTCGGGATGTTCTGCAGGTTGGGATCGCTCGAACTCAGCCGGCCGGTCGCGGTGATCGTCTGGTTGAACGACGTGTGGATCCTCCCCGTGGCCGGCTCCACGAGCGCCGGCAGGCTGTCGACGTAGGTGCTCTTCAGCTTCGTGTACTTGCGGTGCTCCAGCAGCAGCCCCGGCAGCGGATGGAGCGGCGCCAGCTCCTCCAGCACCTCGGCGTCGGTGCTGGGGCCGGTCTTGGTGCGTTTCACGACCGGCAACGCCAGCTCGTCGAACAGCACCGTGCGCACCTGCAGCGGCGAGAGAATCGCGAACGGATGCCCGGCGAGCCGGTGGATGTCGGCCTCGAGCGCCGAGAGCCGCCCGGCGTACTCGTGCGACAGCGCCGCCAGCACCTCCACGTCGATCCGCACGCCGCGGAACTCCATCGCCGCCAGCACCGCCACCAGCGGCATCTCCACCTCGTGGAACAGGCGGTCGAGCCCGGCGGCCTCGAGCGCCGCCGGCAGCCGCGCCGCCAGCGCCCGCGCCACGCGGCCGGCCGCCACCGCCTGCGGGGCGTCGGCGGGCTGATCGAGCGTGGCGGTGTCGCCGGGGACCGCGGCGACGCCGGCGGGGTCGACGCCGTGCCGCAGCGCGACCTCCGAGAGCCCGAGGTTCCGCTCGCCGGCATCGAGCAGGTAGGCGGCGATCAGCGTGTCGAACGCCGCCCCCGCGAGGTCGATGCCCGCCGCCCGCAGCGCGAGCCACTGCCGCTTGAGGTCGTGGCCCGACTTCGGCACCGCCGGATCGGCCAACAGGCCGCGGACCGACGGGCTGGCGGCCAGCCGGTCGGCTGGCACCCACACCGCCAGTTCGGCGGTCACGAGCGCCACGCCGGTCGGTGGCGAGAGGTTCGTGACCCGCCCGCCCGCGCCGCCGTCGCGGCCGCACGATACCGCGACCGGCGCTCCGGCTCGCAGCCTGGCCGCCGCGTCCGCCAGCGCCGGCTCGTCGGCCGGCGCCTCGTGGCCGCACGCGACCGGTACCGACGCGACGGCCCCGGTGGCGTCGCCTGCCGCGGCCGCCGGCCCCGCGGAGCCGTCCAGATCGAACAGCTGCTGCCGGTCGCGCCGCGGGGGCGTCGCGGCGGCCCGCGGCACCTTCTCGAGCACCTTGGCCAGCAGGCTCTTGAACCCCATCTCCCGGAGGAACTCGGCGAGCGCCGCCGCGTCCGGCGCGTGCCGCCGCCCCTCCTCCCACGGAATCGTGACCGGCACCGCCGTGTCGAGCCGGATCAGTTCGCGGCCGGCGCGGGCGGTGTCGGCGTGGAGCCTGAGGTTCTCGCGCCGCTTCGCCCCCGCGACCTGGTCGGCCTGCTCGAGCAGCCGGTCGAGCGTGCCGTGGGCCTGCAGCAGGTCGGCGGCGATCTTGGGGCCGATGCCGGGCACCCCGGGCACGTTGTCGACGGCATCCCCGACGAGCGCCAGGAAGTCGACGACCTGGTCGGGGGCGATGCCCCATTCGGCCCGCAGCTCGTCGGCCCCGACGACGGCGTTCGTCCGCAGGTTCAGCAGCCGCACGTGGTCGCCGAGCAGCTGCCGGGCGTCCTTGTCGGAGGTGGCGATCACGCAGTCGCCGCCGGCCGCGACGGTACGGACGGCGAGGGTGCCGAGGATGTCGTCGGCCTCGAAGCCCGGCTGTTCCAGGCAGGGGATGCCCATGACGTCGAGGAGCCGCCGGATCAGCGGAATCTGCGGCACGAGGTCGGCCGGCATCTCCGCGCGGGTGGCCTTGTAGGCCTCGAACCGCTCGTGTCGGAACGTCGGCCCGGGCGCGTCGATGGCGCAGAGGAGATAGTCGGGCCGCTTCTTTTCGACGATGTCGAGGAGGTCGCGGGTGAAGCCGAAGACCGCCGACACCGGCGTGCCCGCGGGCGACGCCATCTCCGGCAGCGCGTGGAACAGCTGGTAGACGCGTGACAGCGTGTCGATCGCCCAGACCGTCTTCCCGTGGAGGTCGGGGTCGGGTGACGGAGGGGATGTGGGGGCGGTCGGCATGCGCGTGTCCGGCGGTGACGCCAGAGCATACCGCCCGGCGGACATCCGGCCGGTGCCCCGGACATCAGTCGCCGCTGGGCGGCTCGTACTCGAAGTCCTTCCACTTCATGGCCCGACGGAAGGGCTCGATCCGCAGCACGACCTCGCCATTCTGGAAGATCCGCACCGTGCCGCTGGTCTCGCTCACCGCCACGGCCACGCTCCGCGTGCGGCGGGTGATGGCGGCCGCCGCCCAGTGCCGGGCGCCGAGCCCCTTGGCCACCGAGACGTTCTCCGCCGAGGCGTCGATGTAGCGGGCGGCACCCTCCACCGTGCCGTCCGGACCGACGACGAAGGCCCCGTCGAGCTGCGCGATCTCCTTGATCCCCTCCCGCACCCGGGGATCGGTGAGCTTCCGCTCCGAACGGCTGTAGCCGCGCACGGGATCGAAGCCCGTGCTGTGGCTCGACTGCATCACCTTGCGGGTGTCGCCCACCACGAACAGCGTGCCGACGGGCTTGCCCTCGCGGCCCTCGCGGCCGATCTCCACGGCGAGGTCGACGACCATCTTGAGCGTCTCGAGCGGCACCTTCGTCTCCAGGTTGCGCAGGTCGCGGCTGGTGAGCTGCCCGAGGTGCTCCTCCAGCCGCAGCACGCTCACCGAGTCGATCTCGCCCGCCTCGAAGCCGCTGTAGATCGCCACGACCTGGGCTTCCGGCGCGATCATCTCCGCCGCCACGCACTCCAGGAGCGCCTGTGTCAGCCGCTCGTGCACCGGCAGGCCCGCCACGTCGAGCGGCACGCCCCGCAGCCCATGATCCGACACGCCCGCGAGATGGGCCTCGTCGTCGGCCGCCACGAGCACCGGCGCGGCCCCCGCGAAGCTCCGCACCCGCTCCCAGTCGAGCCGCTGCTCGACCAGCAGCAGCATCGCCTCCGAGGCGGTCGCCTCGTAGAGCCGTGCCGCCACCTCGAGCAGCTGTTCGAGTTGCTGGGAGAGGTTGACGGAGGTCATCGGGCCGCATCCTCGCGCGGAATCGGTCCGCGGCCGACACCCTGCCACCGCCATCGCACCGCGGACCGGCGGCCGACGGGCGGGGCCGTCCATCGGCATCTGCGGGTGAAGCCTACGGGGTGGGACCCGGCGGTTCAAGAATCGCCGGCCACGTCGGCCGCGCGGAGACTACCTCCGGACCGTCGGCCGCGCCGGCGCGGCGTCGGCCGGACCGTCGTCGTCCCGCTCGGCCAGGATCGTCTCCGCGGCCACCCTCTTCGGATCGGCCTTCATGGAGCCGTGGAAGGCGGCGATGCCCCCGGGCAGCACCGTACCCCAGGCCCGTTCCTGGTAGATGGTCAGGGCGTGGAGGGCGTGCCCCAGGGGCCCGATCTTCCACTCCCGCGACGGCTCGCGGGCGAGCGTCGCCGTGAGGAACTCCACCGCGGCGGTCACGCGGGGCTGGAACAGCGACTCCTGGTCGAGCGAGGCGACGAGCCATTCGAGGATGTGACCGGTCGTCTGGATCTTCCGATCGACGTCGTCCTCGCGGTCGGCCGGGTACTTGAACCATTCGGTGCTGAACGAGCCGTCCCGGTTCTGCAGCTTGGTGAGCGCGAACTGCTGGTAGTCACGGACGAACTTGTCCGCCCGGAGATAGACGCCGTCGAGACCTCCCGTGGCCCGCAGCCGCCGCTGGCAGCCGTAGGCCAGGCCGAACAGCCGATGCGTGCCGCCGCACGGTGCCCCGCGGATCGGCTGCTCGATCTCCTCCGCCACGAGCTTCTCCAGCGACCACGCCTTGCCGTCTCGGGCGGTCCATTGGGCGTCGGTCGGCAGGTAGTGGGCCAGCGCGATGAGCGCGAACGTCAGTTCGGTGCCCGACTTGCAGGCCAGCTGTTCCTCCTTGACGAGGTCGGCGACGGTGAACGACCGGCCCTGGATCGCGATCGGCGAGTTCATCGCCACCCGGCTCTGGGCGAGGACGGCGAGGTACTGCGCCGAGTGCCCCTGCACCCCGATGCCCCGCAGCGCCGTGAGCCGGTCGCCGGACGCGGCGAGCATCACCTGCCCGCCGCAGCGGCCGCCGGTGTTGACCCAGCCGATGGCATTGACCGGATCGCCCCCGGGACCGCCGACGCGGATCTTCGTCGGGATACCGAAGGCGATGAAGCCGTGCATCACCTCCCACGGCGTGTGCTGCGCGGTGTTGAGCGGCCGACGCTGGTAGGCGGAGAGCGTCTGCGTGATCCGCGTCCGCAGCCGGTTGAACCGGGCCGTCGCGGGGGCGGCGGCACCGGAGGGCCTGGCGGGCGCGGTGGCGGCCGCCACGGCGTCAGCGGCACGCTTGGGCGGCACCGCCACGGCGCCGGCCGGCGTGGAGGAGCGGGCCGCCGTGCGTGGCGGCCGCGACGTGGCCGGCGTGCGGGGCTTGAAGGTCGGGTCGATGGCCGCGGAGGCCACTTTCCCCGCCGACTGGCCGAGCGCGGCGGCGAAGTCACGCGTCTCTTCCCAGGTGGGAGCCCGCGTCGGCACCACGGGGACGGCGGCCGCGGGCGGAGCCGGCGGAGCGGCCGGCACAGGCGGTCTGGCCGCCGGCCGAGCGGCGGCCGCGAGTTCCAACGCCCGGATCTCGTCCGGTCCGGGGGGCGTGGGGGCGGCGATGAAGGCCGGCTCCGGCTCGTTCGGCCGGCCCAGCAGCGACTCGAAGAATCGGCGCGGCGAGTTCCGCGAAGCCTGTGGTGCCGCCTCCGAGGGCGGCATCCACGCCGGCACTGCGGCGCAGGCGATCGCCACCAGCCCGACCGCCGTCCGACGGCCGCATCGGACACGACGCAGGAAACTGGATGCGGGTGCACTCATGTGGCAGGTCGAGGCTGGCGGTCACGCCATCGGCGCGGACAGACGAACGGCGTCGTGGCCACCGAGACCCGCGACGCCTGTTGTATCGGCTATCGCGTCGCCAGACCGTTGCCCGCCGGCTCGAAGCTGTGCACCCGGCAAGCCCCACGGTCCACCCAGCCCCACCAATCGCCCCGGGCCCCCGCGGTCGCGGGAGGCGTCCTCCACGCACCACCCTCCCGGTCGTGACAGCCTGCGCCGCCCCCGGAGCTCACGTCACGGGGAGTCGCCTGCCGAGGATCCGCCGCTTCAGAAGAGCTTGCGGAAGCCCTCGGCGATCGACCACTCGGCCTTGTAGGCCTCCGGATCGGCGGCCCACTCCCGCCAGGCGTTGACGTCGTCGCCGAGGTCGCGGCCGCTGACCTGCTTGAGGGCCGCGACCGCCCGATACTGCACGGCCGGATCGCCGTCCTCGAGCGCCCGGGCGAGCACGGGAATCGCCTGCTTGTCCTTGAGTTCGCCGAGCTTCTTGAGCGCCCGCAGCCGCACGTCGATCTCCAGATCGGTCTGGTACCTCGTCGCCAGCAGCTGCACCGCCTCCGGGCCGCCGCGGGTGGCCCAGACGTCGCAGGCCTTCAGCCGCACCATCTCGTTCGGGTCCTGGAGCGCTCCGGTGCAGATCGCCGTGGCGGATGCCGTGTCGAACGTGGCGGCGGTCTCGAGGATCTGCCGGCGGACGCGTGGATCGTGCTCCTCGCACATCATCCGCACGAGATCCTGCGTGAAGTCGACCTGGGCCTGCGACGACTCCGCCTTGACCTCCTTGGCACGTGCCACCAATTTCTTGATCCGGGTGTCGGCCGTGTAGCCATACTTCTCCTGGTCCCGTGCCGCCTTTTCGGCCCTCTTCCACGGGCTCCAGCTGGCACAGCCGGCGAGCGTCATCACGGCCACAGCGGCCACGACCAGCCGCAGCGTCCGCCCCCTCGCCGGCGGGAACGGCGCGAGGGGAGCCGGGGGGGCGTGCCGTGCGGTCCGTGCGTGCCGTGCGTGCCGTGCGGTCATGGATCGTCGCCCAGGGGTGGGAGAGGGCCGGTGGGAAGAGCGGAAAAGGGGTCGCGGGCGGGACTTCCGGAACGGGAGGCGGCCAGACCCTATCGCCACTGGAACCGTGAAACCAGAGCAAAGTGGTGCGGCCCGCCGGCCGCAGCCGGCCGGGCGACCGCCGGGGTTTCCCAGTTCACCTTTCCCCGTCCGCCGAAACCTGTTCGCATGGGGCTTTCCCCCTGTTTCCGGAGCCAGGCCAGATGCCCCGCATTGTCGGCGTGCTGACCCTCGTGGCGTGGGCCTGCGTCTGCGCAGCCGGCCGCGCCGCGCCCCCCGGACCGGTCCGTGACCAACCGCGTCCGGCGGCCGCGGGACGCCGCGGGACGGCCCCGGCCACTCGGTCCCTGGAACGGGTCGAGGTCCGCGGGGAGGGAGGCCGGCGGCAGATCGACGGCGTCGTGCTCGTGGAGGCTGCCGACGGGGGCCTCCTGCTGGAACGGGCCGACGAACGACTGGAACTGGTGCAGCCCGCCGACATCGTGGGCCGCACGCCGCTGCCATCCGCCGGCGCGGAGTCGGCCCGCGACCTGGGCCGCCGCGTGCTCGGCGAACTGCCCCCCGGCTTCGACCTGCTCGTGACGCGTCATTATTGCGTCTGTTTCGACACGTCGCGGGCCTACGCCCAGTGGTGCGCCGCACTCTTCGAGCGGTTGCACGACGCGTTCGCCAACTTCTGGAAGCAGGCCGGGCTGGAGATGACGCCGCCGCCCCGGCCGCTGCTGGTGGTGATCTTCGCCGACCGGCAGCGGTACGAAGCCTTCGCCGCCCGCGATCTCGGCGCCGCGGCGGACCGCGTCGTCGGCTACTACAACCTCATGACCAACCGGGTCACGACCTTCGACCTCACCGGCAGCGGTGGCCTGCCTCGCCCCGCGGGCCAGGCCGCCGCCCGCGCCGGGCTCGAGATCCTCGGCAGCCCGGAGGCGTCGGGGATGGTGGCGACCCTCGTGCACGAGGCCACGCACCAGATGGCCTTCAACGGAGGCCTCCACCAGCGGCTCGCGCCGGTGCCGCTGTGGGTCAGCGAGGGGATCGCCACCTACTTCGAGACGCCCGACCTCGCCAGCGACCGCGGCTGGAAGGGGATCGGCAACGTCAACACGCCACGGCTCGAGCGGTTTCTCGCCGTGCACCGGCCGGGAACGCTCGCCACGATCGTCGCGGGGGACGACCCCTTTCGCGATCCGGACGAAGCCCTCGACGCCTACGCCCGCGCCTGGGCCCTGACGTTCTTCCTGATCCAGACCCGCAAGCCGGCGTTCGTGGACTACCTGCGGACGATCGCCCGCAAGGAACCGCTCGCCGACGACACTCCGGACGAGCGGGTCCGCGAGTTCACCGCGGCCTTCGGCGCGGCGCCCGCGGAGGTCGAGGACGCGGTCTTCCGGCACATGACGCGGCTGCGGCAAGCGTCCCGCTGACGGTCCGCGTCGGCCCCGTCGGTTTGCGTGGCCGACGACCCTCTCCCTACACTGGTGGCAGCGGTCGCGGCCACCGTGGCCCCTCGTCGATTCGCCCCGGAGATCCGGCCCATGCGTACGGAACCAGCGGAGCCCGCCGCGGCAGTTGCACCGGCGGCATCGGGATCGATCGCCCCGCGACGGGACGACCTCCGCCCGGGAGCCTCCCGCCGCTCGTTCCTGCGGGATGCGGCGGCCGCATCGGCGGCGGCCACCGTGCCCCTGCCCGCCGCCGGCGTGCACGCCGCGGGCGGGCAACGGCTGCGCATCGGGCTCGTGGGCTGCGGAGGTCGCGGCACCGGCGCGGCGGTGCAGGCGCTGGCGGCCGACCCCGCGGTGCGGGTGGTGGCGGTCGGCGACATGTTCGCCGACCAGGTCGCCTCCGCGGCGGAGGTGCTGCGGCGGGTGGGGGCCGACCGCTTCGACTGCCCCCCCGACCGCCGCTTCACGGGCGTGGACGCCTACCGGCGGGTCATCGACGCCGGGGTGGACGTGGTGCTCCTCGCGGCGCCGCCCCACGTCCGACCTCTCCACCTCGAGGCCGCGATCGCCGCCGGCAAGCACGTCTACTGCGAGAAGCCCGTGGCGGTCGACGTGGCGGGGGTGCTCCGGGCGGCGTCGGCCGCGGACCGCGGCCGGCAGACGGGGCTGGCGCTCGTGTCGGGCTTCTGCTTTCGCCGCGATCCGCGGATGAAGGACCTCGTGGCCCGGCTCCACGACGGCGGCATCGGCAGGCCGCGGAACGTCACCGCGCACGCCGTGATCGGTCTGCCCTGGCGACGCCCCGCGGAGAGCGGGGGGGCGACGGACGACGGCCTGCGAAACTGGATCTCCTTCACGACGTTTTCGGGCGGCCACCTCGTCGAACGCCACGTCGAGGCGATCGACCGGGCGGCCTGGATCTTCGGCGACCTGGCTCCGGCCCGCGTCGAGCCGCTGCCCGAACCGGCCTGGGCGGCCGCCGTCGCCGCCGCTCCGCCCGAGCCGTTCGGCGACTGTCCGGCCGCCACGGCCGTCCGCTACGTCTACGCCGACGGCCGGACGATCGAGGCGGTGATCGTCCGCCGGGAACAGGCCCGCGACGTCGTCGTCGAGCGGGTCGTCGGATCGTCCGGGGCCTGCGACCTCGTGCAAGGAATCGTCTCCGGGCCGCGTTCATGGGCGGCGCCGCCGGCCGGTCCGGGCCGTCACCAGGCCGCCTTGACCGCGCTCGTTCAGGGCGTCCTGACGGGGCGAACGGTGCACGACGGCACCGCCATGTGCCGCAGCACGCTGATGGCGGTGCTGGGCGGCATGGCCGCCGCGACCGGACGGCCGCTCGCCTGGACCGACCTGCCGGCGGCCGCCTCCGGCGTTGCCTGACCGGTACAATCCGATCGGCGTGAATCATCGCGGCCGTGGACGACGATGTTGAGCGTGGTCCGCGGGGTTCGGCCGCGGGGTCCGTGTGCGGGGTCCGGACGGATCCGCGCGGGATTCCCGCCCGGGTGCGGACCGTTCCGGGACAGCGGGGGGGCCGATGGCTGCCAATAACTCGAACGTCGTCCAGCAGTCGCTGACCATCGCGCTGATCGTGTTCGTGATGCTCACGTTCGTGCTGGCCGTCACCACCTACCTGTTCTTCAAGAAGGCCGACGAGAACCTCAAGACGATGGAGGAGGCGCAGCGGGCGACCACCGAGGAGAAGACGAAGCGACTGGAGGCGGAGAAGAACCGCATCGAGATCGTCAAGGACGTCCTCGGCTACGACCGCGAGGACATCGCCAATCCGGACATCCTCAAGGACAAGCGGGACGACATCGACGGCATGTTCGGCAGCCAGCTGCAGCAGGCCAACCTGCAGCCGACCTACCGCGACACGCTGAAGTGGCTGTCGTCGTCGTATCAGGATCACTACAAGGCGATGGCGAATCTGCAGGAGGACAAGGACCGGTTCGCCGTCGAGAAGACCGACCTGCAGAAGAAGCACACGGCCGAGCTCGAGACGCTGAAGAAGCTGCACGAGGACGCCAAGGCCGACTATGCCGCGGCGACCGCCGGCATGAAGGAGGGCGCGGCCCGCGCCGCCGAGCAGCTCAAGAAGCTGGAGGCGGAGCGGGACAACGCGGACGCCCAGACGAAGCGTCTCCGCCTGCTCAGCGACAAGATCGCGGAGGCCAAGCCGTATCTCTCGCTGGACCGCCAGCAGAAGTGGCCGGGGGACGCGGAGCCGGCCGATGGCGACCGCGACGAGCGGCGGCTGTCGGTGCTGCTGGCCGAACTGCTCGACCGGGAAAAGACGATCGCACGACTGAACCAGCTCGTGGGCAAGCTGCGGGTGGCCGACGAGCCGCTGCAGAGAGCCGTGATGGCGGCCACGCCCAAGGACGACCGCATCGACGGCTTCGACGGTCGCATCCTGTCGGTCAACGAACTCGACCGCACCGTGCTGGTGGCGTGCGGCACGACCTCCGGCCTGCGGGCCGGCCTGCTGTTCAACGTCTACGACCCCACCGACCCGCGTCCGCAGTTCGGCAGCAACAAGGCCACGATCGAGGTGCTCGCCATCGAGAGCGACTCGCTCGTCCGCTGCCGGGTGCGGCAGGATACGGTCCGCGACCCGATCATCCCGGGTGACACGGTGGCCACGAGCCTGTGGTCGCCGGGCACGCCGCTGGAGGTGGTGATCGTCGGCCTCGTGCAACTGGGCGGCACGCCCGACGCCGACCTGGCCCGCCTCAAGCAGCTCATCGAACGGGTCGGCGGCACGATCGCCGAAACGGTGTCGGCCTCGACGACGCTGGTCGTGGATGCCGGGTCGCCGCGGGTGAAGGGGCTCGACGCGGAAGGTCAGGTCGCGTCGCGGAAGCAATGGACGCCGAAGCAGAAGGAAAACCGCGACCTGCAGATCAAGAAGGCGAACAGCATGGGGATCAGGGTGCTGGCGATCGAGCCGTTCCTCGACATGCTCGGACTGCAGACGCAGGCCGTCCGGGCCAACCGCCTGCCCGTCCCGGTCGAGGAGCGGGCGGCCCCCACGCCGTCCGCCGGCCTCGCTTTCTAGCCCGATGGGCAGGCCCGCGGTTCCAGCGGGCCGCGGCTGGATACACGTGGCCCACGCGACGAGACGTTTGCCGCCCCGGCGGGTCCCCACCGCCGACGTCGAACCATCCCGTCGCTGACGCTCCGGGCTTCTATGCCGATAACGGCAAGCCGGGGTCGGCGAATGCTCGAGGAGCTTTGGGCCGCCCCGGCCCACGCGACGAGACATTTGCCGCCCCGGCGGGTCCCCACCGCGGACGTCGAACCATCCCGTCGCTGACGCTCCGGGCTTCTATGCCCGAGACGGAGGCGAGGGGTCGGCGAATGCTCGAGGAGCTTTGGGCCGCGCTGGATGAATGTGGCCCACGCGACGAGACATTTGCCGCCCCGAAGCCAGCGCACCGCCCCGCGGCCGGCGGGCCGCCCCGCGGGCCGTGACAGTGTGCTACCATGGCGACCGCGGGGCGGGAAAACCGCCCGCATGAAGGTCGTCAACCGCCCCCTGTCCACCGGAGGAACGCGTCGTGATCGAGACCGTGCTGCGTGAGGCCCGAGGGGCCGCACTCCATCGTGCATCCGCCCGGGCCGGGGCCTGGGATCGTGTGTGGGCGTCCGTGGCGTGGGGCATCCTCGCCCTGTGCGGGACCGCGGTCGTCGCCGACGACGCCGGCTTCGTGCCGATCTTCAATGGCACGTCCCTGGAGGGATGGGAGGGCAAGCCCGAATTCTGGTCGGTGCAGGACGGCGCGATCGTCGGGCAGACGACGCCCGACCGCCCCACCAAGGGAAACACCTTCCTCATCTGGCGGCAGGGCAGCCTCGACGACTTCGAACTGCGTCTCTCGTACCGCATCACCGGCGGCAACAGCGGGGTGCAGTACCGCAGCCGTGACCTCGGCGACTCGGTCGTCGGCGGCTACCAGGGGGACTTCGAGGCAGGCACGACCTACTCGGGCATCCTCTACGAGGAGCGGGGCCGGGGCATCCTCGCCAAGCGTGGCGAGCGGGTCACGATCGCGGCCGACGGCACGAAGACCATGGGCGAGGCGATCGGCGCGACCGACGAACTGCAGAAGGTCATCAAGCCGGGCGACTGGAACGAGCTCCGCATCGTCGCCCGCGGCCCCAGGCTCCAGCACTTCATCAACGGACAACTGATGTCGGAGACCGTCGACGAGCAGGTGGACAAGCGGGCCGCCGAGGGCATCCTCGCCCTGCAGCTGCACGCCGGGCCACCGATGAAGGTGGAGTTCAAGGACATCCACCTCAAGCGGCTGAAGCTGGCCGACGGCCGCAAGAAGCTGGTGCTCGTGGCCGGCCGGCCCAGCCACGCGCCCGGCGAGCACGAGCACCGGGCCGGCACGCTGCTGGCCGAGAAGTGCCTCGACGCCGCCTTTCCGGCCGGGGGCACGGGCCCGCAGCTCGTCACCGCCGCCTACTCGGGCGGCTGGCCGGCCGACCCCACGGCCTTCGACAACGCCGACGCGATCTTCTTCTTCGCCGATGGCGGCGGCGGCCACCCGGTGCTGCAGAGCAACCGCCTCGCGCAGGTCGACGCCCTGGCGAAGCGCGGCGTGGGCATCGCCTGCCTGCACTATGCCGTCGAGGTGCCGAAGGAGAAGGGCGGACCGGAGTTCCTCAACTGGCTCGGCGGCTACTTCGAGCCGCACTGGTCGGTGAATCCGCACTGGACGCTGCAGCAGACCGAGGTGGCCCAGGGCCATCCGATCACGCGGGGCGTGCGGCCGTTCGAGACCAACGACGAGTGGTACTACCACATGCGGTTTCGGGAGCCGAACGCCGGCGTGACGGCGATCCTGTCCGCGGTGCCGCCCGATGCCACGCGGGAGCGGCCCGACGGGCCGCACTCCAACAACCCCGCGGTCCGCGCCGGCAAGGGATCGCGGGAGGTGCTGGCGTGGGCCTACGAGCGGCCGGAGGGTGGCCGCGGCTTCGGCTGCACCGGCGCCCACTTCCACCGCAACTGGGCCAACGACGACTTCCGCCGGATGATGCTCAACGCGCTGGTGTGGACCGCGGGCCTCGACGTGCCGGCCGAGGGCGTGCCCTCGGCGGTGTCGGCCGAGGACATGACGGCCAACCTCGACGAGAAGCAGCCTCGACAGAAGCCGGCCCCGAAGCCGGAGCCGGCCCGGCAGGAGCCCGGGGCGGCCGTGCCGGCGGCACCGGCGAAGACCTGATCGCCCCCGGCGTGCATCGCGGCACCGGCCGCCGCCAGACGGCGGTCCGGCCCGCCCCTCTCTTCCTTTCAACCCGGAGTCATGACATGCCGAAGCTGACGGTCGATGGCGTGGGAACGTTCGAGGTGCCGGCCGGCAAGCGGCTCGTCAACGCCCTCGTCGACGAGTGCGGCGTCGATCAGCTCCACGCCTGCGGTGGCGTGGCCCGCTGCACCACCTGCCGCGTCGAGTTCGTGGCCGGTGAGCCGGCGACCATGACGAAGGCCGAGCGGGACGTGCTGGCGGCCAAGGGGCTCTCCGGGACGAGGGGGCTCCGGCTCTCCTGTCAGGTCGCCTGCGACGCCGACATGACCGTGAAGGCGATCAGCCGGCTGGCCGGCTCGGGCCGGATCGACGCAGGCAGGCGGCCGGCCGACGCGATCGAGCCCGCGGCCGAGTGGACCTGACCGCGACGGCACGGGTGGTTCCGTCCGCCGCCCCCTGCGGCTTCCTCCTCCTGGTCGCCCGAGGCGTCTCGCCGGGGATCGGGTTCTAGCAGCCGAACATCCGCAGGACCATGCCCGCGATCTGGTGCATCTCGAGCGGGCCCTCGGCCAGGCCGGGACGCGAGGCGATGAGAATCGTCTCGTGGGGATCGGCGGCATCGACCGCCCCGTGCGATCCCTTCACGAGCGACACATCCAGCGGAATCGACACCGCGGGCAGCTTCGTGCGGTCGACGTGGAGTTCCAGCGGGTCGTAGCCCGGCTTGCGGTGGATGTCGATCGCGCGGGCGAAGGCCGGCGCCCTGGCGTCGTCGAGCCAGTAGCAGTAGCTCTGCCAGCTGTCGGGCGTGCTTTCGATGACGATGTCGCCGCACCGCTCGTCCCCGCCGCCGACCGGTTCGGCCGTCAGCCCGGCCGCGACGCGATCCGCCCCCACGAGCACCCGCGACACCCCCGCCCTGCCCCGGAACAGCGCGGCCACGCGTTCCACGAGCGCGGCATCGGCGCCGGCGGCGAGGTAGACGTGGCCCAC
>Ga0214917_10002000_pt1 | contig 25455 bp, 25 predicted proteins | sample LL_1208_BB_MetaG_FD_177983 | JGI IMG/M metagenome (GOLD analysis project Ga0214917, IMG submission 177983) | Freshwater microbial communities from Lake Lanier, Atlanta, Georgia, United States - LL_1208_BB | ecosystem: Environmental > Aquatic > Freshwater > Lake | place: USA: Georgia | collected...
TGCCCCTCACGAAGAGCCGGAGTGGCGGAATGGCAGACGCGGCGGACTCAAAATCCGTTGCCCGCAAGGGCGTGTGGGTTCAAGTCCCACCTCCGGCATTTGTTTTCTAGGGGTTTTTGGTCCTCGGGAGATTGGCTGCTCCCGAGGACAAAGTGCCAAGCCCATTCCGAACCCATAACTCGGGTCGTGGGCAACGGACTTGGAAGGGGGACGGACTGGTCACCCTGCTGGCCTCTAACCCCATGACGGGCAACCAACCCGTGCTTCTATAGATAGAAGGGGGCGTCGGGAGGTCATGCAACGCCGTGGCCTTCACCACCGGCGTCACCTTCCAGAAGCCTCTTCGCCAATCTCTGACGCTGGAGCGGCGTCAGCCTTCTTGCGTGGGCCTCGGCCTCACGTTCGGCAAGCAGTTCGAGTGGCTCACACCCAAGTCTTTTCGCCAAAGCCGGGAAGTCGTGAAGAGCGACTGTGAGATTCTCATAGATGCCGTCCGCCAACGTGAACGCTTTCTTTCCCAACTTCTTCGTGTAGTTCCGCCGCTTGTTGCCAACGGTCGTCTGCAACTTTTCAGCAGAGGTCTTCTCGGCTGTTCGTAATTCGGCCTCCTCGCCCAACTCCATCGCAGTTCGGCGTAAAGCGTGATGGCTGATCTCGGGTCTGCCTATAGCCTCGGCAAAGATAGGAATGAGTTTCTCCATCTGCCCTCTCATGCGACTAGGAACGAACGTCTTGACTCGTGTAGGGCGACGTGCATTCGCCCTGACATCCTCAACCCAGCGGGCAAAAACATAAGGGCTATGCGAATCCCGGATTGCTTCCATTCTCTCCACAACTGCGGGAGGGAGCCTTACGACCTTGCCACGCCCTCCCTTGGCTTTCGACTTCGGGATGACGACATGCTCACCCTGAATCCAACTCCACTCCATACGAGTCATTTCCTTGATTCGCCCCCAGCACCAAAGGCTCGTGATGATGAAGAGTTCACCAACAGGACGAGTCTTAAACTGGTCAAGGAATCGTCCGAGATCATTGTCTACGAGTTCAAACTGAACGGGATCCTCGTCGTCCAATGGTGACTGAGGGACGTTGTTTCGAATCGCCTGCCAAGGATTGGACTGCACCAGTTGATGCTGGTGAAGACCACCCACTCGGGCATGGTGACCCTCACGAACACGGTTCCATGCTCCTGCTAAGTGCCGAATATGCTTTTTGATCGTTTCCGCCGACAGTTTTTTTGAAGACTTCTTTTTGCTCTGCCGGTTCTCTGTATGGCTAATGATCTGAAGGCGACGGAGGTACTGGAGGGCTACGCCTTCCGTGACCTCTTGGATGGTTCTCACAGGGCAAATCCGTAGAAAACTCTTCCAGATGCCCATGAACTCCCTAAACGTGCTCTCCCCCGCCTCGGGACGAGCGTTCCTGAAGTGGTACTCCTTTTGAATCTGCTCAAATTCCTTGATGGTCATGAAGCCGCTGAATTTCGCAGTCGGCAAGTCCTCGCCTCGAATGATCTGCCTTGCGACACGCTTGGCCTCTTCAAGACTGTTTACGCCCGTTGACCTTTCTTCATTTCGTCCGTACCTCGGCCATCGGACATTGAAGTTGCCGGTTTTCCCTCGTTGACGGCGAAGGCTGGCGGTGATTTCCACGCCATCCACATCGACCACAAGCGGGATCGCATCGACTCGGCGTCGTGTCATGGGTCAACTACCTTTCGGACCCTTCGTGAACAGAACGCCACGCAAATACCGATCAACTTCCTCTTGAGTGATAAGCCATTTACGTCCGGACTTAACGCCCATCCTTCGCTGGCGACACCACTTCATCACGGTCTGAGGGTTGACCCTCATGACATTTGCCGCTTCGACTGGCGTGAGAAAGCGAGGTCTAGGGGGGCTGAGCGTGTGATCCGGCAGGAGAAACTCAAGCCGTGGCTTCAGCCAGTTGAAGATGCTTCTCACCGTGTCCGCCAGACTCTCTTCATGGCGTTCGAGTATCAAATCACTCATCTGTTGTTCTCCTTCACTGAAGACCAACCCCGCACCCTCCGTTTGAGGACGAATGCCCTTTTTTGGGCTGTTTTTGCTGCGTGCCATCGCTCATCAAACCGTGAAAAAAGAAGCGGCGGAGACCACCTAGCCACCGCACATCACGGGATACGATGCCGTAATGCCTAAACATTGTTCGTTGACTTTTTTGTTCGTAAAGCGCCGGCTGCCAAATTTTTTTCTTCGCCCCCACATGCTTCTCAAGCGTCGTTCAACGACAACGCCCGATTGCTCGTGTACCCGTACGTCAAAAAGAATCGAAGTACGAGAAGCCCCTTCAGTGCCCTGCGGCACGTTGCGATTACTCGCTCACACTCCAAGTTGAAGCAACTGCCTCAACATCTCCCTCCAAAACTATCTGCATCACGACGAGCAGATCTAAGCGGAGAAGACCTTCGAGGTCGAGCCTTCACCTACTGGCTCACAATCTTGGCGAAGGAGATCGCTCCACGAATGAGGCTCAAAAGGAAGCCTCAACAAGAAGTTGGAGCAGAAGCCTCACGCTTCATCGTCGTCTTCATCATCTTCATCGTAGTCGGGCAGGTCGTCTGCGTCGGTCCACTCTCCGTCATCAGACGCTTCAACAGCAACTTGCGCCTCGTCTTGCTCGCTGGCTTTTTCTTGAATCGGAAGATTGCAATAGGCTCGCACGTTTTCAATGAGCCAGTCCACCATTCGCTCTGGCGGGGTGTCCACAAAGCCCTCTTCCACGGCAAGTGCAGCGTCGGCTTCATATATGTCAATTAGTATCCGGTGGGTATCTGGATTGCGTTGCCTAACCATGTTGAGAATCTGCTTGCCATTTAGAACCCGCATCATCCGCTCAGGGATTCCATCTCGGGTTGCCTCGTCAAAAACCCTGTCGATGTGCCGTCGTAGATCGTTTGATTCATCGCCCCCGAGTGTGCGAAGTAGAAACAGCAGTTTGGCGGCGAACCCGTAATCGGGCTTACCGACAACCCCAGCGATCAACTGATCCTCCGGGGAAACCTGTGGCGATTCGCCCCAGAGCACCGCCCAGTTCGACAGCCCGAAAAGCCGCCGAAGGCGATCCAGGTCACTCTGGTGGTCCTTTGCCGCCCTGGCGATTCCATTGGTTGCCCAGCGATAAAACCGCTTCCGATTTTCTATCCCCGCCCGGCGGGCAGTCTCACTGACGGAAAGCCCGTGGGCGCCCATCAACTGCCGAAGGTTGCCGACGAACCGTTGTTTCCGGGCGGCGGTTTCGGGGGAATCTCGCTGTGGCACGGTTGGTCGCCAAACGACGGAATGAGCCGTTATGAGCAATTCGGCTCTCCCCGTCAGGATAACTCATGAGCCAAAATGAGTCGTGCGGTTTTTTCAAGGATCAGCGAAACCTCAACTATGGGGCTTTTTTGGGTCCAAAGAATCGAGTTTTCAACGAATCGGGTTGATACCAACTAGCCGCTGAGCCCGTCGAAGTGCCCAAAACGTAATGAAACGGCTGCGAAAAGCCATTTCAGCGTTATGGGAACTTATGAGCGATTTGCGAAGAACCGCTGATACGAACTAGGGCGGGCGTTTGCCGGGGTGCCGGTGACGGTTGGGGTCAAAAACCCAACCCGTCATGCGGGTCCGGGCGAGGGCTCGATCTGGGGCAAACCCCCGGCTCCAGCCAGCGATTTGTGTTGATTCCACGAGCGAGCCGTCCCGGCTGGGATGGTGAGGTGCCGTTCCACGCCCCAGGGCGAGAAACCAACTGATCCATACCAACTAGGGCGGTTCCAGGCTGGGCACGTTGCCCAGCCTTTTTTTGTGCCCTTTTTGAGATTTGGAGACCTGATCGATGACCAAGACCAGCAAGCAAAACCCGAATACGAAGCGAAATACGAAGAAAAAGACCGAGACGAAAAATCGGATCCTGGAGCGCCGCCGTGAGCGGAGACGCCAAAACCGTTATCCCAACGTCCGGATCGACCCGGCGGGTACTGGGTTGGTTGACACCGCTTTTCTGGCGGCTGTTCAGGCCGCCGTGGCAAGCCTGGACTTCGACGACGACACGGCGTTTTCGGAACCTGAGCGGGAGTTTCACCAAGCCCTGCGGAAGGAAGGAATCCAGGGGGCGAGCCAACTCGTTCTTGAAGCCCAGTTTCGGCTCTATCAGGAGGGGGATCCGCTTGCGCCGGTGCTGCCTCATGTGTTGCAGATGAGTTATGGAACCCAGTTGTTCGAAAACATTCCTGAGGAGATGAGGCAGAAATTTCTGCCCTTCAATGACGTTCGTGTTGACTTCGAGGGTCACGACATCGTCTTGCATGTTTCGGCAATGCGTCGAAAAAGCACCGATGGAGGGACAGCCTTTTACGGACGGCACCAACCCAAGATCAGCCTGCTCGGTAAGGAGTGGACGGTCGCCTTCTCAAGGCACGCCGTCGAACAGATCTGCAATCGGCTCAACCCCAGATACCTCACCTACGCCGCCGCAGGTGACGTTCACGCTCTCTTGAACCACTGCGTGTTTTATGAGCCGACGATTCTCCATCCCTGCCAGCCGTCGTTCGTGATCTGGGACACATGCGGATCGCCCTCGAACGTCCGCCAGCCCGTGTACGTGGATGGTGTTCTTGGCAGGGAGAACCTCATCGAAGACGGCGGGCAGTGCTACTACCGGGTTGGCTACTGCCCGGTGGTCTTCGAGAAGAACTTCGCCGTTGCCAAGACGTTTCTGTGTCCGGGCTTTCTCAATACGCCCGAATACGGACTCGTGCGGTCGAGCCGACTGCCTGCTCTGGAAAAGGATTTGCTCCTTCACACGGCAACTTCCAACGACATCCGGCATGTGCGTGATGAAAGCATCGATTCGATCAAGTGGTTCCACGACAACGGTGTGCCACAGGTCGTGCAAATGCCTCACACGGTTTTTTCGTACTGAATCACAACCACCCATATTTGGAGAAACAGAGAAATGAGAAACGACACGACAAACCCGAACCCTGCCCTCGAAGAACTGCACAAACTGCAATCGCTCATCAAGGACCGCATCAGATCGGTTGTTCACGGTGAAGCCCACGGCATGTATTTGCACGGGCGACCGGGATCGTCAAAAACCCGCCTTGTGTGTTCGACGCTCGATGCCCTAGGGGCACGAAGCGCCTACTCACTGGGGCACGTGACTCCGATTGGATTGTTCGAGTTGTTGGCTACCCACCCCGATCAGATCATCGTGCTTGACGACGTTTCGTCATTGTTCAAGCAGCCTGTGGCGTTGCAGATTCTATTGGCGGCTCTTGGATCCCCGCACGACGGCTCCAGGACACGAATGATCCGCCATAAGACCAATCGGGGCGACACCGCAGTGCCGTTCACCGGCGGGATCATCGCCATCTCGAATCTGCCGCTTCGGGGACACAACCCCGAGGTCTTGGCGGCGTTGACAGACCGTGTTTATGTGGTCGGTTACGAGCCGACCGATGACCAACTGTGTGCCCAGATCATGGACATCGCAGCCAAGGGTCCAAAGGGCGTGAGTCCCGAAAATGCACGAATGGTTGCAGCCTACGTTTTGCAGGAGTGCAAGCGATTAGAAATTCGCCCATCCCTGCGAACGTATGTGGATAAAGCCCTGCCAGATTTTCGGCTGTGGGAAAGCCAACGCAGCGAAAGCCACTGGAAGGATCTGGTGCTGTCGAGTTTGCAGCAGTCGGCTGTGATGCCCCAACTCGAACAGCGGGATCTTGGGCGAGCCGAGCGTACCGAGGCGGAGCGTCGTGTAGCCCTGAGTGTTTACTTGGAGTATCCGAGCCGTCAGGAGCGAGTTGAGGCTTGGAAGGACAGGACGGGAAAGAGCCAGGCTGCGTTCTATCGACGTATCGAGGAGTTGCGGAAAACCAACGACCTGCCTGCGTAAGTGTTGCCGCCAGATTCGCCAGGATCATCTAGGGCAATTTCTTAGTTTGCAGCGGCGGTGCATCAATGGTTGAGGGCGGGTGAGCAGACCAACTGTTCCCCCCTCCTCAAGCCGTTTTTTCAGCAGTTGTTGAAGGTTTGCTTCACTCTGCCGGGGTCAAGCACCAGTACCCTGGCCCACCGTATATAGTCTCCGCCCAAAATATTTTTGCACGCCTTACTCCTATATAGGACGGAGGCAACATGGACAAATATTTTTCCCTCGGACAAGCGGCAAAACGAATCGGCGTGACCACATATCGCATCGCTTATGCCATCACAAACCAAAAGGTGGCAGAGCCAGAAAACTGGATGGCGGGTCGAAGAGCGTTTAGCGAATCCGAGGTCCAGGCTCTCAAACAATATTTCGACGATCACCCCAAACTCCGAAAGAAGAAGGAGCGGGAGTGATCCGGATCAAACGAACACCAGTGGAAAGTCGGCAGGTGCGCCGCTCAAAGAAGCGGAGGGCGGATCGTGTCGAAAGATCCGCCATAGCCTGGATCCGCAGCCGTGTCAGTGGATTTGATTACGGGATCCGAGTCTCTACCGAGGGCAAAAAGCCACACCCGATCCACTGCAACACAAAAGAAGCGGTCAAGCGATTTTTTGAAACCAAGATCTGGAACCTTAAGAAACCAAGAAACAAAGACTTCGGTCAACACTTCATGGGGCAGATGCCCTTATTTGGCGCTGGCAACAGCAACCCCCGAGATCCCGAGACCCTGACCCTCATCGACATCGACTGCAAAAAAACCGGAACGCTCGAAGGAGCCAAACAATTTGCTGAGCACCTCAAGCAAAAATATTTCCCCGGTCTCTACTATGAGGTCAGCACCAACGGCAACGGCGTCCATGCCTATCCGATCATCGTCAAGCAAGACAACAGCCCATACCTCATCAACAAATCCTTGAAACGACTCGACAAGTTTTTGAAAGATGTTTTGGAGGATGGTGACTTCGATGTTGAAAACGTCGAGATCAAAATGACCCTGGCGGAGATCGACTGGAGCGACAAGCCCAACAAGATTGCCAAAATAATCTTTGGATGTCTGGGCAAATATCCTCAGGATGATTCACGTTCTGATGAGTGGAAGAAAACCACTCGCCTCAACGTCCATGACCTGATGCGATTGCCAGTCAAGGACAAGCCAAAAAACAAAACTGGCAAAAGACCACCAGGGAGCATCAGCGGTTGCCATATCTCCGAGCAAGAGATCGAGCGGTCGAAAACTGCCTACCTGACTTTGGCAAAAACTTTTCTTGAAAACCACCACCTGGCTACAAGCAATAAGTCTGTTGTCATGGCGGAAGATCTGTCGGTGATGATGATGTTCTTGAAATATTTTTCCGCAAACATGAACGAAGATGGCACCTTGCCATGGAATCGTTTTCGTTGTTTGTGGGAGCGGGTTTTTGAGAGCGGAGATATTAAGCGGCAGTTCAGTCCTAATCGTTTTGCTGTTCTACGAAACTATTTGTCGAGTCTTGGTTTGATTGAGTGGATGGACGAAACATATCAGCCAGGAACAAAGGCAAAAAATGGAAAGCGATATGGAGGCAGAGCAAGCAAGTGGAAAGCGAGCAAGTTGTTGTTGGAGTTGATGGAGGGGATAGCAGATATTTATGAAAACCAGGATGTGAAGGACAAAACGCAGGAAAGCGAAGAAAACCAATCTGAACTCACGTTGTCTAATAATACACCTGTAGAAGAAGCATCCTTGTCTATAACCAATATCACTACCCGCATCCAAAACCTCTCACGAGCGTCCTACAAAGACACGATCAGACCGTTACAACAGGTTGATCCACCCCCATATCTCCTCAGCCCCGACGACATTTCAAAATTTATTCAGCCTTTTGAAGCAACCTATGGGGTTGCTGTTTGAGATACCGCATCAGAAAGACAAGATGCCAAACTCACAGCCCCGAAGATCATGGAACATGGGTTTGGTATCGACCTGACCAGCCGTCTCAACCACCACCACCTCCTCCGCCACCACCGCCAGCACCACCGCCTGATCCCAACAACACAAAATTATTGGCACTTCAACGTCAGCATGTGATTGGATGTTTTGTTGCAAGACCTTGTTTCGAAGGAACAAGTTTCACAGGACAATGGCGATGTGCAAAGTTTAAATACCAATACGATGCTCCAAAGGACTGGACGATTTTTCAAACTGAAAAACTGGCTGTGGACTGGTGCAAGGAGCAGTTAAGAGAATTCAAGGGGCATGAGTGGTGGAACAACAAAAACATCACGAGATGGTATTGGTATAACTACGGCTAGAAAATATTTGACGTATCTTTTTGTCTTTTTTATCATACGTCTCTTACTTGAGAGCAGCATGCTTGTTGCATGATCTGCCCCAGGTGCCGGTCCTTTACCTTTGTTGGCAAACGACCGAACTGCACCACCCCGTGGACAAGATCCACGTTTTCGGACCTAAATCCTGGGCGAAGGTCTGCGCCCACAACTTAGAAAGATGGTGATGAGATGCGTACGAACAATGGAGAGAAGGACGGAAGTAAGTCCGTGGGCAAGCACTTTACGAAGGATTTGCTCATCGCTGCCAACAAAGCGGCAGAGAAAAAAGGCTTGAATCGGCAGTTGGTAAAGAAGTGGGTCAGATCGCTCCCGAAGGATGTGAAACTGCCCATCGCTTTCACGACGCTGCACCACTTTGCCGGGGGCGAGCCAGTTGAGACACACATGCGTTGCATGTTTGTGTGTCCCGAGGGTGAGATTGCATCCGTTGATTGCCCGATGGACATCTACGACTCGTTGCCGGGTGATGCCAAGGCTACGGCCGAATTCATGTAGTGATCCGCTGATCCTTCACCTTGTTGGTGAGGGTCTCAGCAACCCCGTGGATTGTGTCCACGTTTTCGGACCTAAATCCTGGGCGAAGGTCTGCGCCCAAACAACTAGAAAGATGGTGAAACGATGGCGAAGAAAAAGAAACAAAAGGAAGAAGCCAATACGGCGGTCAGCCACAGTGCCATGCGTACCTGCTGGTATACGGTTCCCGTGCGTATCGTCGATTGCAGATGTTGCACTTGTAATCAAGAACTTGTCGCATTAGGACACCTTAGCGTCGAGATAACGGGAGCCCCCGAACAAGATTCCGAGTACCTTCTCAACGTCGAAGGTCTTTTGCTCATGTACAAGTTATGCAGGATCGACAATGCAAAGAAGGTAGATGCTTCTAGATGGCACACGCTGCCATTCTCACCAACCGGAAAGGCTATCGAGCATTCGACCCCGGAGCCGACTTGTAAGGCACACGCACCGGGTCCACGGCTGCAATTTAGGTGGACCGATGGCAAGATTGAGGAGGTGACTCATGACAACAACTGAGGTTGAGGAATTAGTCAAACAAGCCCATGCACTCCTGAAACTCAAGGAGTCCGTGGAGGTCGAGCAGGTGGTCAAATTTCTGGAAAGCCAGATCATCGAGATTTTTGGACACAAAAAAGTTTTTGGACCTGACGAGTTGCCGCCAAAAAGTTTTGCGGAGTTTCTGGCAAATCTGCATGAGGTTGAGTCAGGCAAATCGCTCCCGGCGGTCGTCACCGAGGTGCTGGCAAGGCGTTTGTCCAAATACGGCACCAGGATCACCAAAAAGAGGGCGATGATGGCGTTGGAGCCGGTGTACCGGGCGGTCCGGGATGAGTGGCTTAATCGCCACATGCTGGCTTAACTCGTCGCCACTATTAATGAATAAACCAGGGGGTGCTTCGGCACCCCTTTTTTTATTTAAATAAGGCAGAGGCGATCCTATGGGCTTGGGTGGGGGCGGAAAAAAGTTGAGCCGGGGCTTTACTATCAGGTTTTCGGTTGTATATTGATATCTGTCGGCTGTTAATGCCCACGCCCGCCTACGGTAATAACACTACTGTGGGCGTACCTTGGCTGCGGAAGCCAGTTTCCTGGATCCGCAGCATGGGTTTTAAGGATGTCCGTTGATTAACTAGGGCGGCGGTGCGCCCATAACTAGGAGGATTACAAGATGGCTAATAGTAAGTGTGGTGTTTCGGATTCGGGCTCTTTCAAGAGGATCACGATCACGAGGAGCGAGACGGTGATTCGACAAGGTACTGCGGATGTGTGGGTGCCCGATGGCGTCAGCTTCGCCCGAGAAGATGGGTGCGACGACACCCAGAACTTGGCCGACCTGCTTGATGTCAGGGGTGCGATTGAATGGGAACACGAGGGGCATATGGAGGACTACGTCGTCGATGCAGAAATCGAGGAGGAGGACTTGCCCGAGGAGGATCACGATACCGCCGTGCCGTGCTCCCGTGATGAGGACTCGAATTGGGTGCTACTCGATGAGGAGAGCCTGTGATGCAGATCCCAACAACTTGCATGCCACCGAGCGTGCAGGAGGATGAGACGGTCGGCGGAGAGGGGATGACTTACCTGCCGGTCGGCAACACGACCATGAGTAGGAGGATCCTAAAGCGGTGTCGTGATGCAAGCCTCACTTATTCGACGGAGGAGACTGACGTGCATGTTGGGCATCACACCTACAAGAAGGTCGTCGGATATTGGGTGCCCCAAAACGTATACGACGAAGTCTGGGCAGCCTATCAGCCCAAGACTGACCGAGAGCGTGAGTGGGTGCGACGGCTAAACCGCAAGATAAGCGGGGACCGTAAGCGGCGGCGGAGGGTATATGAGACTTATCCGGGCTTGTCGGAGAGCCTCAAACACGAGATCTGCCGTCAGGGCTTACGTTTGCTACCGGCGACCACCATTGGCTACCAGTACGGTTGTGGCACAAGGGCCTATTGGAAGTCGCTGGGATACGCCGTTAGTGATGGTGCAACCAGCGTGGGCTGCACCGTCGAGTCCGAGGCGATTGTGGAGTGCTTCGCCAGTCACGACCTTGAGCCACAGCCCTGTACGTTAACGCTGGAGAGCATCAGAGCACTCTGGGCAGACCGGTGCCCTACTGATGAGGTGTTGTGCGCTCGTGCTTTGATGTTTGCCAATCGTCATTACAAGATCTTGCCAAGGGAGGGCTTTTACGACCTAAAGGATCGTTGGATCAGGCAGCATCAGCATCGCCTCGTCAGCGGTCGAGAAGTGCGGACCCGCAAGCGTAAAAACCGTGGTCGTCCCTGCTGGCGGTGCGACGGCATCGGCGCTTTCGGGTGGAACTACACGATATGCGAGCACTGTAACGGCACGGGGTGGTACCGCCCGCCGCAACTCTACGAGCACGAGTTCCTGATTGAGGACGTGCGGTTTTGCTTTCACTCATTTGTGGCACCCAAAACTATCAGCGGAAGGACCGCACCGCTTGAAGTGTATGGGCGGGCTTTTCGTGCCGAGGAGCTGCCCGTCCCGCCCTACGATCTCCTGGTGGAGATCGTGGAGGACTACTTGCAGCGGGGGGCTCACAAATCGTTGCAAATGTTCCGGGGTGTGGTCCCCCACCACAACGGGCGTTGAGGCATGAAAGCGTCACGACCAGCTAGACGCCCTGAGGGCGTTGGAATTTCGGGTCTAAAAAAGTTTTTTTGGGGTTCGGAGGAAAACGTCCGGCCCCACGCTCTCTTAGTTGTGATGGGGCAACTCGTGCCAACACGCACGGGTAGCACCATGTCGATCCACCGAGGGGTGGTCGCTGTCGGTGTGATTTAAAAAACCGCTGCTTATTGCACATAAGGTGCAAGTTAGAAAATCAGCGTCGTATCACACGGGCGACCACCCTTCGGCTTGTGATCGAGGGATAACGTGCTGCTGATGGTCCGTGGCACGTACTGCCGCTAATTGAAGGAGAAGATATGGCTAAGAAAAAACCGTTCCCGGCGGATGAAGACGAGTTACTCACGCTACGACTGCACCTTAGCCGGAAGACAACAACCTACGAGCACGGTGGTGTTGACGTGATTGTGTCCCGAAAGATGCTGCGTTATTTAGATCCGGCAAGCCGACCGCCGGAAAGCACGTTAGGTAATGAGCTTGCCGAGACGTTGGAGCGACGGCACTGCATCGAATGGCACGAGTCCCCTTGTCCTTGGGTCAAAGTGGAAGCCACAAATCTCACGACAGCGGTCGAGAACGATCACGTGTGCCACTGCCGCTATGACGAAGCGAATGGCAAGTGGTATCTCCGTTCGGCCCAAAAGGGCAAGGCAAATAACTAGGACGGCGGAGCGTTCACCAGCACCCGCAGCGGCAAGTTTCTCATTTCCCACTTTCTCAAAACTGAGAAACCGAGAACGTGGGGATCAGCCGCCGTAAAAAACCGCCAACCACACGGTCGGCTCGCTCGGGCTGGTCCATTCGACCCGGTGCTTCTGGTGGGCGGGGATGTTGATCGACTCCCCCGGCATCATCTCCACGACCCGATCTTCGAACTGGAGGCGGGCGGCACCTTGCAGCACCATCACCCATTCGTTCTCGGGTTGGTCATACCAGAAGCCTTCGGGCGACTTGTGGCCGGTCGAGACGATCCGCTCGATCCTGACGCCGTGGCCCTCTTGGAGGACCGTGGTGAGTTCCTCGGGGAGGTTTTGGGGGATGTTGGCGAGGAGGTTCATTTTTTTGACAAGAGCAGCCCATAGCAGCCGTTGCAAAGCGGCTTGTCGGGCTCTCCGATCCGACTTGCAACCAACTTCGATTTCTTTTGGTCACCGCATCGGGTGCAGACAAACACTTGAAGGTCATCGTGACGAACGAGTTGCAGGTCACCTTGCGGTGGAAAGGTTTTGATGATGGTCATCGTTGGTGAGGTCTGTCATGAGGTCCAAACAAAATTCTCGCCATCAAGTTTCCGCTCCCCGTTCCACCGATAGGCACACAGGAACCCGCCCTTCGCCACGCTCCAATCAACACAGGCGATGTTCTGCCGTAATAGGTTCGGTCGGTCGCCACTGAGCCAGTAATGACCAACAAAGACTGGCTTGGCGTCTTCGGGATACGGCACGGCTGACTGAATCACGGTGTCGGGCAGCGGCAGATCGCTCTCGATTGGTTCGCTCGCAATGGCATAGGTCCGGTAGGTGTGCCCCTGTGGATTTTCGTACCACTTCACCCGTGTCGATGTTCGCTCATGACCGTCCTTGTCACGAAAGGTTGCTCCCGGTGGCAGACTCGCCTCTTTGCCCTTCAGGATCGCTTCTACAGGCTCGAACAGGTCGCCGCCTTCTACACATGCGGAATACAAAAACTCGTCCGTAATTCGCCCGCTGATCGCTGCCATGCGGGTTTCGTCCCAGCAGGCATGGACAATCCGGATGCCATCAAGGTCCAGCCACATGGGCAACGTCCGAAACCAGTCCAGATATGACGCCAGTTCACCGGATGGAATCTGCCGCATGGTCTCGGCGTGCTGATTCGAGTTCTTCTCGTTGTGCGGCCGGAGGTGCTCGCCGGGCTTTTTGGGATTCGGCGTATGGAAGGCGAGGGCGTTGAGTTCGTGGTTACCCATCACCGCCAGAGCAGCCCCGGAGTCGATCATCGGACGAACGATCTCAAGGGTTTCCCGGATCTTGGGTCCACGGTCAATGAAGTCACCAAGAAAAACAACTTGCCGTTTTGGGTGGCGGTATACGCCAGTCTGGTTGTCATAGCCCAGTCGCCCCAGAAGTGTTCGGAGGGCGTCGGCGTGACCGTGGATATCACCGATGATGTCGTACATGGGTGTCAGTTGTATTCCCTCATCTGGCTTGTCGCCGCTTCGGCATCGAACCGCTCAGGGTCAAAGTTCCCAGCCCACTGGCGAAGATCGAGATACTCCTCGTGCTTGGGGTCGCCCAGGACTTCGAGGAGATGCTCGTAACCCATCTCGCCGCCACAGTCCTCAGGAGGGCATGCACGTTCGCCTTCGAGGCAAATGGGGTATTTGATCTTTCGATTGGGCTTCACCACACCTTCGAAGACGACCTCGTGTTCCCAGTTGTCGCCCATGTCGTAGGTGTATTTGAAAACGAATCGCTTGCGGTCCTTGGGAAGGATGTCGCTCAGCAGGGTCGTGGTGGAATCCTTGCACTCGGGATAGTTGGGATCGTCGATCTCGCTTGGGATGCCATATCGGTCCCGCCCGATATCGAAATCGTGAAGGTGGCTGTTGGTCCATCCAAAGGCACCTTGGATGTGCCAGTGCAGGTCGAACACGAAACAATCCTTGATCTGGATGCGCCGCCAGATCGTGGGCTTGATGTGCATCAACGTGATCTTGAACTGATAGATCTCGTTGGTGGGCTTGGGCTTGGCTGGTGCCCAGGTCGTGGCGGATTTCCGCTTGGGCTTTTTGGTGGGTTTCTTTTTGGGCATGGTCATGCAGTGATGCAAGAGCCGCCATACGGACTACCAGTTTCTCAGTCTCCCCAAAATGGGAAGCAGCGAGTGTCGCCTATCTCGTAATCACATCAATACCCTTGCTGCGCAAAACTTCGATGAACTTAGGAGCAGGGGTAAAGCGAATACGGTATCCCGCATAAGTGCGAACCACGAACACCTCGCCCAGACAATCTAGTTCCAGTCGATAACCTTTTTCACCCGATCTCAATTGCCATCTGCTGCCGTCGAACCGAATGCCATCACGGCGTTTCCACTGTTTCTGCAAGTCTTGCACAATCTCATCAATCGCATCACGAGTGTCATCACGACCAATGTTTGCTCTGAACTGATCAATCCTCGCTTGTACTGCCTTGCTGATGGCCTCGCTCTTCTTGGCCTTCACAGACTTCTTTGCTTTTTTTGCCATGGTGAACTCGCTTTCGAAAATGGTGTGACAATGCAGCCTTGTCGGTGCCCCATCCTATTGTCGTGCCATTAGCATTTTGTGCGGTGAGTCGCTTGAACGGTTGCATCTACCGATTCACGTATCAGTGCCGCTTTCGACTTGACGACGTTTTCAGATGGTCGCCGCAGTGCCCCACGATGATTCTTCGGTGCTTCCTATCAATGGCGAAGTGCAGTCGAAGCATATCCGGATTTCGGGTTCCATACTTCAGATGCGGCGTAATGTCCACCGTTGTTCCGTTCCATTCAATTTTCCGTAGTGCCATTAATGAAGCGTCGGCTTTCGTCGTACCGGTTTCCGTGAAAGCCAATTCGATGCCTGTCTCGGACTGAAACGCCGTTTCGAGATCTTTTGCTTTCTTTTCGAAGACGATGGCGTGGAAATTTACGGCTAGGCTGAACATCATTCTCCATGCCACTTGAACGCCGTCTAGTTTTTTCCAAACGCTGGGATGATCGTTCGAGTGCCGCCGAGCAGACTCACGAGCGTCGTCGGTTATGACCACTCGGTCCGGAAACATTTTCTCAACAACGTCGAGAACATCCGGTAGCGAGGCGGGCAACTTCGTGAGGTGCTTCATTGCTTCCACCTGGCTGGTCAGGTCACGAAATTGACCTCGAAGTCGGTCCGCTTCCTCGACACGCATAGTGAGCGTGCCATTCTGCTTGCGTAGCGTGGTCACTTCACTATCTAACTGTGCCGCCTCTGTCTTCCATCCCTCGTTTTCTTTCGTGAGTGTGGCGATCTCCGCCCACAGCATCGTGGTGTCACCAGCGGTGGACTCCTGAGCCGATGCGAGCGACTCCCTCTCCCTTGCAAGGCGAGCGATATTTTGCTTTCGCCTCTCAGCGAGGACATCGTTGAAAGATGTAAGATCCTTCAGGCGAAACGATGAAGCGTTTCGACAAAGCCCATTGGTGATATACCGAACAATGGTGTCACTCCCACACTTAACGATGTATTTGGGCGAAAGCCAGCGGTGTCGTCGATAGTCGGATTCAGACGACTTATCCATGCCTGGCAAAAATACTCGTACACTTCCGGCAGCGAGGTTGTACGCCACACCCAATTCACGATTTAGATGAGAGTTGACGGCAGTGCCTGTGAGCACATAGGCATTGGCACACCCGGCGATAGCCTCTGCCAAGGCTGATGGGTCCAGTAGCGGACCACGAGAGGGGCTGTGGTACGAGAGCACAACAACAGGAACAAATCGCTCCGATGAAACGATGGTCGTGTAGAGATCATCGACGTTATCAGTGGTCACGTCGCAGGGTGTTGTGAGTAGTAGGGTCGTGCCCTTGTGGCACAGCAGCGTCGGGTCATCAATCAGGTCACACACATAGCCGGGGACAGAGGGAAGCGGGGCGGGCGGATACTCACCGATGAAGAAAGGGGTAAGCCAGTTGCAGACGACGGTCGTGAACGTGACAAGGTTGGGTCCGGTCTTCTGTAGGACCACTTCTACTGCCCACTTGCGACTTGGCACGTCGGCATCGCCGTGGATTACCTCAAGCGCCCAGCAATTGGGTTCCCTCGGGTCATCGCTCGGTGCGACAGCCGTTCGGATCTGGTAGCCGTTTACGTCGTAGTGCGTGTTTTTGGACGGGTCATATCCGGTCAGGAACCATCGCCGCCTCAAAATGGTTGCATCGCCGGTGGTGTCTTGACACCACTGCCTTACGATCCGCCGGAGGTAGGTCATCGGCTCCTGGTGCGGAATCTCGATGTCGAAGCCTGTTTTGTAGTGAACGGTAGCGTTGACGGGGATGACAAGAGGCACTGGCTTGACTCCTTTACGAACGCTGCTGTGGCGGGACCGACTTCACTCGCATTTGTTTATAGAAGGATTTGGACGGCACCGTTAGCATCGTCGCTGCTCACGTTCCGGACGCTCACCCCTCATCCTCATCAAAGAAGTCGTTGGAGACTTCCTTGAGTTCGTAGGTCTTGGTGGGCAGCACGCCGACGTTGTGTTCGATCATCAACCCGGCAAGTTGTGGACCGTCGATCAACACTACCTTCTTGCCCTCGATTCGATCCACGAAGTCTGTGGCGTCTCTGGAGAACTGGCTCGTGGTCAATATCACGCCTTTCTTCGCACGAACGAAATCCATGCTGCCGACAAAACCTTGAATCACTGGACGACCAACGGTTCCCTCCCATCGCTTGGCTTGGATGCAAACAACGTCCAGTCCCAACTTGTCTTCTTTTATGATGCCGTCGATTCCAGCATCGCCGCTTCTACCGGTGACAAGAGCCTCCCCCGCAACGCCGCCGTACCCCATCGCCTGGAGCAACTTCACGACGACCTTTTCGAAGAACCCCGCCGAACATCCCTTGAGTTTCACGAGCAACTCATCTGCGGTCGCCCGACGCAAAACATCGAAACTCTCGTCCATCAACTCCAGTGGAGTCTGATTCGTTTCGGCAACATTGTCGCCATCTTCTTGTTCACCTTCCGCCTCAGATCGTGAGCGACCCACGAGTTCGAGATATGAAGGATACTGGCGAAGGAACCGGCAGTTGATGCCGTCCGGGTTTGCGCCAAGAACACGCCGCCCTTCGTCACTCAGGCTCACCTTGCCTCTGGTGGGATTCAAAAGAAGTCCGGCGGCTTTCAGATGGGTTTTTGCCCACGCCACCCGATTGCTAAAAAGCGTCTGCTGTCCGCTGGGCAACATCTCTGCCCGTTCGGCTGGCGAAAGGTTGAAGCGGGTGGCGAGAGCCTCGGTAACATCACTCATCCGCCACTCCCGTCCGTCACTCAGGACATGGAGAAGAGGCACCATCACGCTCTGAAAATCGGGGGTGGGCATGACAACTAGATCCCCCACGAACACAGAAACTCAAAAAACTCCTCTTTCTCTTCCTCGTCAATTGGACCGCCATCAGCGTCTTCATCTTCATCATCCCGGAAGGTCTTGCGGACCTTGACCAGATAGGGGTGATCGCCGCTGAGTAGGTCTGTGACCGTGCCGATCCATTCGAGCTGGGAGCAGGTTTCCAAAACCTTGTTGAGGTTCTTGCGACCCTCCTCATCACTCACGGTGCCGAGTCTGATCTTCTCAACTACGGAAGCGGTGTTCTCGGCAATCTCATCGGCATCGAGATTTGATTGACCGGGTGGATAGTAGGGCAGCGTCTCTTCGATGAATTCCAGCATCGAAGCCCGATCTGGAAACCACGTGAACATGCCTACGCCGCCGCCAATTGCGGGCGGGGCATCTCCGTAACTGAAGAATCCCCATTGGGCATCGTCCGGGGGAGCGCCGCTGCTCACTTCCTGCCAACTGGCTTCCTCTCGCTCAACTCGTTCGTCGAGAGCATCTTCGTCGTCTGTCATCGTGATGTCTCCTGTGTGGTGTCGTAGTACTTCTAGGTCGGCAGCTGAAAGCGATGTGGCTTGAGTATTCAAAGCGACTGGCGGGACCGCTCACAAAACCGTTCCCATCGCTTAAGAAGTGCCGCCTGGTCGGGCGATGCGCCCGCTAAGCCAGGCGGCTGTACGGCAACACCGTCGAGCTCCTTGTAGTCTCCGCTCTCAACGATTTCAGGGTGTAAATGCACTTCAAGCGTAACCGGCTCAATGCCAAGCAGATGAGCATCGAATAGAGCGTGCAGGTCAGCTCTCAGCAGAAACCCATTGGTGACATGGTGTGTTGCAGGGCCTTCGAATGGACGGATATGAGCCGCTTGTATTGCTGCCAGAACGCTGCATTCAGACACAACGCATGTGCCGCCGTATGCGGTTACAAGTCGTTGGCGAAACTGTTGTTGCCCGTCTCGGGCTCTCAGCTCTTTCAGAATAAGCCGTACATCATCGGCGGCAGCGGGATGTAGATCAGCAAAGTTCTGCAAGTGCTCTGCAAGCTCTTGTCGAGCCAACTCTTCTGCGGATTTCTGGAGAGAGGAGGGCCGTACAGGATGCTTCGTCGCAGCAATCGCCTGAGTAGCTTCGATTGCCGCCTTATGCCGCTTCGTATCCTTTGTCAGGTTCTGGGCGATGCGGCGTGCGGCGGGTAGCATCTCCGGCAACACTCCCACGGCTTGAAGGCGATCATCAAACTCCTGCCGTGTGCCAGGATCAATCAACAAAAGCTCGACAGTGCGTGATTCATGGTCAATGCGGAAAAGCACGGTGGCCTGCTCAATGGCTTCACGAAGGTCGCCAGGCAAACGGTCGTGGTGTGCCCTTTTCTGGGATTGCTGTAGCCCCTCTTTGCCCCTCCGGAGAGTTGCAAGAGTGTGCAATACATCGTCGAGGCGGTAGGGCAACCGCAATTTACGGAGGCGAACGGCGAGGCGTTCCAGGAGATCGTCGTGATTGATGAACTCCTCGAAGCTCAGCCCGCCGCCGACTTCAGCGAACAATGAAGCAGCAACATCTGCAGGGCAGGTGGGCGAGCTTGTGGAATGCGCTTTTTTGGCCATGGGCTAGTCCTGGCATGGCTTATCAGTTCAGTAGTTGAACCAGATAACCTCAACTCGTTCCTGGCCGGAATTGGCCATATGGGCTTTAGTCTTTAACTCAGACCGCCGCCACTTCTTCAATCTGCTGTCGTACAGTGAGTTAGCGTATCCACTAAGCATGGCTCTGCCACGCAGATCAAGAATCGCATCAAGAAGTGCCTCGTGGTCTTCAACGCTCATTTCGTGGGCGTAGGTGGCAGCCTTCTTGCCATGACGAGTCTCTGGCACATAAGGCGGATCGAGATAGAAGAAAGAGTCCTCTCCGTCGTACTGTGAAAACATCTCGATTGCAGGTCTGCTTTCGATCAGCACGGTCCTGAGGCGATCGGCCACGTCAGCAAGACCGTCAATGGCCGAAAGGTATTTGGACACCGGCTCTGCCATTTCCCGGCGTGTACGTTTGCTTGTTGCCCATGCTTGCCTAGACAGCTTGGACATCCCGATGCCGCCTCGGGCCTGGCGACACATCGCAAAGAAGCGGCGTGCTCGCTCTACGGCCGACGCCTTGGGCGCCTCGTGCAGCAGGTCAGCAAATTCCGCACGGGCGTAAGGCGTCAGATCGAGCGACATACGCAGTTGCCTAAACTGCTTAGGATCCCGAATGACTCGAAACAGATTCACAATCCGATCATCAATGTCGTTGTAGATCTCCACTTGGCTGGGTGGCTTGCGTAGAAGCACATTGGCGGCGCCACCGAATGGCTCGACATAGACCCGATGGGAAGGGAACTGCTCGATGAGCCAGTCGGCGTAGTAGGACTTCCCGCCGTACCAGGCGACTGGAGCCTTCAATCCTGTGCGGGAACCCTTGCGAGTCGAGCCCGCTTGTGACTTGCTTTTACCTGTTGGCTTTTTGCTTGATTTACGACCGACTGCTTTCTGCATTGAATCGTCTCGGGGAGATGGCATCACGGCACGCTTTCCACTTGTCGTGTCGTTTTACCCAACGCCGACAACCTCGATCCAGCCAATGAGCCGAGAGGAATAACTGCATTTTTCAGAAACCAACTGACGGTGGCGTAGCTCCCGGTGGAGTGCTGCGTCAAATAAGGCCAGCTGTTCGCTTTCGAGCGGCTTGCGAGATTCACATGAAGGCGGTGCCTTAAAAAGCTGGTCGAGGCTGCGTTCCCATGAAGGAATGCGTTTTCCGTCATTCCCAAGAGCGAGCGGCAGAATATGGGTGCGTGTTTCGCCGTGTTCGCCAAGGGCAGCAACAAGCCACAGAGCAACGCACCCAGAGCGATCGTCGGGCGACGATACCCGAATTCCTAGATCGGTTGCGTTCAAGCCACGATAACGCCGCAGCAATGAATCAACGACGGGATGGTCTAGCCCCAGCAGGGCTACCGTAGCATTTTCCTGGGCATCCTCTCGGCTGATGGTGAAGGTCACGCAGTCTGAGGGCTGTTCAGCCTGAGTCAATCGAAATCTAGCTGGCCCAATCATCTGCCAGTCTGATTCATCCAAAGAAGCCGCCTCGCCCATGAAGTTCACGAGACGGCTCATTCCCTCCTCCACATCCGCTAGCGGCTGGTAGTCCTCAAGCGAGAATCGCTCAAGATCCTGGAATAACTCGAAAACGACCTGCCGGGCTTCACTAGCGTTCGAGACGGCTGCCTCAAGTTCGAGGCGAGTGCGTTTGAGTTCCGGATCACCCAATGCCTGAGCGTAAAGAGTTTCATAGTTGAGTCGCTCGGACAACTGACCCAGTATTTGACTTCGCAAATCCTCAGCCACTTCTCCATGCTCGTCCACCTTCCCAACCGCCTTCGCAATTTCCTTTAGCTTGTCGTCAAGCAGAAGAAAGATTCGGCCTTCGATGGTGTCAGACAGAACTAAGTTGTAGACCTGTGCAGTATGACGTTGACCGTAGCGATGGATCCGCCCGATCCGCTGCTCTAGGTCCATCGGATTCCATGGCAAATCGAAATTGAAGAGAATCCGAGCATGTTGCAGATTGATCCCCTCACGGCCTGCTGCTGTGCAGATCATGACTCTTGGGCCATCCGATTGCTTGAACCGTTTTTCAGCCGCAGCTTTGCTCCCGTGATCGCCGCCCTTCAGCACAACAACGCCTTGGCTGGGATATCTCTCTGAGATTGCCTGGCCAAGCATTTCGACGCTCCCAAGGTAGGTGGCGAAGATCACAACCTTCTCGTTTGGGTCTTGTCGCCATAGCGTGTTTAGTGCCGTCAGAAGCTTCTCCACCTTGGTCTCGATCTGACCCGGAAACCTATCAAGCAAGCGTCGGATGCGTTGCCTTTCCTCTGGAAGGGCAAGATCCACGGACATTGCGACGGCGTCTTCCGCAGTCTTCATGCTTACCTCGGTGGCGTACTCACTAGACGCCTCGGCGAGCTCATCTTCATTCATTTTCTTTAGCAGGCGGCGCTTAAGGTCAGCCAGGATGGCGTCGACCTCGATGCCACCCATCCGGTCGTTGGTGACTCCATACTCCTGCCGAATTAATGCCTTCGCTTCATTCAATACGACATCCCGTGCATCAATATCGAGGCGGCTGTCATGCAGGAGCCCTTCCTGGACGGTCAAGGCGATTAGGCGTCGACGGAGGGTGCGATAAACAGCTGCAAAGCTTGATGCGGCGATTTTCTGGAAAATCGTCATCACGAATCCGAGGGCTCGCCCCTTACTACCCTTTCTCTTAGCGAGGGCGAAGCCATCCATGAGGTAGACCTGTAGTTCGTTGTAGAACGCTCGTTCAGCGTCCGACATGACAAACGACTCGGTATGCACCCAGCGTCTGGCAAAAAGTGTTGTTCCGTCAGGGCGACACGCATCAGCCTTGGTCCGACGAAAGACGGCAGCATTTAGGCGATGCCGGTTTTCCACCATGTCGTCTGCGTTGCGAAAAAGTGTCGGATCAAGCAGATGAATCAACATCCAGAAGCGAAAGTGATCGCCTTGGTGTGGCGTTGCGGAAAGCAGCAGCAAGTCTCTGCAATGTGTCCGCAGCGTCTCAGCCAGCTTGTAGTTCTCCGTCCTCGTGACCTTATTTCCGGTCTTATAGGCTGTGAGATGATGCGCCTCATCGAAAACGACTAAGTCCCAGGGCGGGGCTTCTTCCAGCCGCTTCATGCGTGCGGGGATCTTGAGAGTGTCGATGCTGGCAATTAGGCGATCATGCTTAGAAAACGCATTCGACTTCCGATCAAAAACGTCACCCTCACTGCCGAACACCTCGAAGCCGAGATTGAAGACCTGGTTCAGTTCGTTGTGCCAGTTATTTACCAAGCCCGCTGGAACCACCATTAGCGCTCGGGTCAGCTCGCCCCGGCTTGCGAGTTCTCTCAGCAGCAGTGCAGTCTCGATCGTCTTGCCGAGGCCCACCTCATCCGCAATAAGGAAACGGCGTGGTGACGAGGTGGCGATACGATGTGTCAGCACGACCTGGTGCGGAAGTAGGTCGATCTTCGCAGATGTCAGGGCCGAGGCACTGTTCAGAAGGGGTAGGGCGTTAGCCTGATACGAGAGCCAGGCTCGCCGTGAACGCTCTTTGCCTGCTGCCGTGTTGCGGATGATCTGCTCAGAGCGCCCATATGCCGCACTGAGTGCAGCAATTGGCACTTGTCTCTCTCCGTTAGGAAAGAAAACACGGACAAATCCATTTGCGGGAGCCTCAACGACCACCCCATCGCCGTGCTCTGGGTGCTCAACTCTCCTCCCAGGCAGCAACATGGCGGCATCCATGCTTGTTCCCTTGCGATTCTCAGGAGATTCGTGGGTGATAGAGACCGACCCATTTGTTCTGGGTATTCGTGCCCTTAACGAAGACCTCTTGGAGGTCCTTCTGGGCGCCATTGAAAAGGCAGCGGCCTAAGGGCAGTGACAGCGTGTTTTTTCCCGCTTGGCACCTCCAGTCAAAAGAGTCGTCACTCGCCTTATACTGGAATCGGCCTCCTTCTGTGAACCAAAGGATCACGGCAGCGCCGTTGCCACCATCGGCGACATCACTCTGAAAAGAGATAAGTGCTCGATAAACAACTTGCCGCACCCATTCGGCTGCTTCATCAGGCCCAATAGCTTCCAGTGCGTTTTCCAGGCCAGCTACGACGAGCACCCTGTCATCTATCAGGGGCGTCTGTTCCTCTGGCCACCCAAGGGCATGGAGGTACAGAAACCGCCTGAGGCTAACGACCTGATGAGGCGAGCAGATGCTGGCTAAGGCATCTACATCCCAAAGAAGCGTGATGCCACGGCGAGTCCAGATATCGTCGTACAGAGGCTGACCAGGCATGGTTTAGTCGGCCTCCAAGAAGTCGAAGGTTCTTTGTGCCGCTTTAACCTTCGTGTCGTTGGATGCCTCCCAGGCCGAGTAAATCTGCCTGGCGACCTTGGCTGCGTCTCGGGTCTGGGCATCGCTGCCGTGGCGAGTGAACCACTCCAGAATTAGTCCCGTAGCGATATGGGGTTCGAATCGTTGACTGTTTAGAGTGTCATGGACTCGAATCCCGCTGTTCTCGAAACATCCGCCAATCAAAAAGAAGGCTTGATCGAAGTCCCGCCCCATACCTTGGCGTGGCTTGCCTTTCCATTGCTGTGCAAAGACCAATGGAGACTCAAGGTGGAAAACCTTCTTGACTTCTTTGCACCACCCTCTCTCCTCAAACTCCGTCGGCGATATGCCTGTGCCACGCAGGAATTTCTGCATTTGGTCACGGGGAACTGTGGTGGTGTCAGCGAATAGACGGAGAAACTGGCGGGTATACGGCTCGGCATCTACCGGAGGCACGTCTGCCTTTGCGTCCTGTTGGTCATCGAGTAGCTGGTTGATGCCCGCAAGAGCCTCCCGGACAGTGAATTCCCTTCCTTTCTCGATGTAGACCTTGCCGTAGTGCTTCGAGAAATACTCCAGGGCCTTGCCCCGCCGTATCACTTGCAGGTCAGCCTGCTGAAGGCCTGCTTTCTGGTGATGCTCAAGGATAAGTTGCAGTTGCTGAACATCCTGCAGTATCTGACGACGGAGGCGTGCCCAACTAATCTCCTTCGGGTCGTCAACACGCTTACGACAGACATGAATGATGTCGTATTCGATCAGCTGTGATCCAAACGTTCCCGGCTTCCCACCCTCCCCCTTTGTCTCATCGCTTCGTATAGGATAGGTCGCCTCTAGGTAGAAGCCAGCTTGAAAAAGGCTTTCCAAAACCGCAACCCAAGGCTCGTCTTCGCTATGGTGGAATGTGAAGGCGAGAATGCCGGCAGGCTTGAGTATGCGAGCCGCCTCCTGCCAGCACAGCGTTAAGAGCTTCTGATAAAACCCATCCGGATCCTCTGGTTGTCGAGCTCGGTTGGCAACAGCTTCGAGCGCCTTTGGGGTGAATTCGGGACCGAAAAAAACGGGGTACCGGTTCTTTAGCACCAACCTTAGCCATACGTAGAAGAAGTCGGCGAGCTCCGAGTAATGAAGCAAGCCACCGAACGGAGGGTCGGTGATCACAAGGTCAAAGCTTGACGCCTCAAGCGTCGATAGCTGCGTTGACGACCGGCAGTCGAGAAGTGAACCCGCACGTACCGCATCGCCTATGTGTATTTTGGCACCCTTTGCGGTACTTGATGCGGCAGTTCGCAGGCTTATCTCAAGATTCGATAAAGCTGCGACGTCCCAGGGCTGTTTTGTCCAAGCGAGCGCCTCCGTGACCCCCTCGTGAGAACTCCTCCAGTTGCCCATTCCCGTGCCTGAAAAGACCGAGTTAGCCACAACATTGGACTTCGGATGATAGTTGCTATTACTCATGTGGGGCACGATATGGTCCTTCCCGACGTGCCAAAAACAAAACATGTTCTGGTAACGGACGTATTGCTGGAAAGCGCTCAGAACTAATTCCTGTGCTTCTGGGTCCGTATCGTTCTCTGCGATGACCCGCAAAATGCTCGCCAATATGAGCAACTGTTGCGGGTTAAACATTGTCCACCAGTGCGTGTACCCGTGATTCGGAATTCCTCCGTTGTTCATTGAGGTCATGAATCCAAAGGGCACCTCACTCTTTGGCCAGTACTCAGACAATTCGGCGTCTTTTCGGTTCTCCCACTCCTGATGTGCAGCGTTTGCCACTCGGGGATCTGGTACAGCAAAGAATCTGCCCGAATAGGGCAGGCCCAGTTCGTCGCAGGCCGGGCAGTACCCCTGAATCGCATAAGCAGCAAGCGGGCCAGTTTTATTCGTCGCTTTTATTGCTTCAAGAACATCCCACTGCTTTCCGCAGGTCGCTTCCATGCAAATAAACGTCGATTTCTTCGGAACC
>Ga0214917_10002002_pt1 | contig 25426 bp, 24 predicted proteins | sample LL_1208_BB_MetaG_FD_177983 | JGI IMG/M metagenome (GOLD analysis project Ga0214917, IMG submission 177983) | Freshwater microbial communities from Lake Lanier, Atlanta, Georgia, United States - LL_1208_BB | ecosystem: Environmental > Aquatic > Freshwater > Lake | place: USA: Georgia | collected...
AGCCGCCTGAGCAACTTGTCGGAGCTGATATTGCCTTAGTCGCACAAATTCCCTTTGATCAAGAGCTGCGCGAAGGTGGAGATGAGGGCGCTCCAATTGTCTGGCGTAATCCGGAATCTAAAGCCGCTGAAGCGTTCTTCAACGTTGTTGATCAGCTCGCGCCGCGAAAGAAATCTTTACTTGGTGTCCGGCTTGGAGTCAGTACCTAGACGTTCATCAAGAATGTCCTTGATTTCATTCACCAATTCTTTTCGCATTGCAGCAATTTCTCGAACCATAAATTCGGTTACTGCAAGATTACGTTCATCTCGAGCTCTATCTTCTTGAGAAGTAACTCGATCTCTATCTGCTTGGCGATTTTGCGCCAAGAGAATGAGCGGCGCAGCATAAGAGGCTTGTAGCGATAGAAGAAGTGTGAGAAAAATAAATGGATAAGTATCAAAACGCATGTCTAGCGGTCCAAATACATTCCAAAGAATCCAGGCAACAACGAAAATTGTCATATACACAAGGAACTTTGCGGTACCAATAAATCGAGCAAAGCGTTCTGAGAGTCGACCAAAGGTTTCTGGGTCATAACTTGGTCGAAGCGCGCGACGTGATTCGCGAGGCGTTTCGAGTCTAGAAATTCTCGCCATTTCTACGCCTCTCTTTCGGTACTGCGCCAGTTTGCTGGCAGCAAGTGGTCAAGCACGTCATCGACGGTGACAGCGCCAAGTAAACGTTCGTTCTCATCCACAACAGGAGCGGCGATCAAGTTGTAATTTGCAAGGTGCTTCACCACATCATTCAGAGATGTTTCTGGAGTAATTGCATTGGTTTCTTTTTCTGCAATCATTCCAAGGTGAAGCGCTGGTGGTTCACGAAGTAAGCGTTGAACGTGAACCACTCCGACTAGTCGCCCGGTTGGAGTCTCAAGAGGAGCGCGGCAGATAAAGACTTGTGCGGCAGATGCTGGTGCTAAATCTTTCTGACGTACCGCGGCGAGCGCCTCCGCTACTGTGGAATCAGTTGCAAGAATGACTGGATCGGTTGTCATCATGCCACCGGCAGAAAAATCTTCATATTCCATGAGACGTCGAACATCTTGTGCTTCATCATCTTCCATGAGGTTTAAAAGTGATTCTGCTTTCTCGCTTCCAACTTCTCGTAAAACGTCGGCAGCATCATCGGGTGCCATCTCGCTTAAGACGTCCGCAACCAATTCGCCTTCAAGTTGAGTAACAAGCGCTACACGATCAGCATCATCCATCTCTTCGAGAACATCGGCAAGCTTCTCATCGCCCAAGGAGAGCGCAATTTCAGTCTGGCGACCGACATCAAGATCTTGCAAAGCCGCGGCAACATCTTGGGCAGGGAGTTGATTGATATCTTCCCGGGAAACAGAAAGATTAATTCCGTGAGGAGTTTCAATTTCAACCTCATTCCATCGCAGAGTTGTACTTGTACCTCGTCTAAATGTGCGAGCTTTAGTCAAGACATGGATAAATTCTGCGTACCAATCTTTTGTGTCTCGAAGTTCCATACCGATATCTTCAATAACGACGCTCTCACCATTGTCATGGAGTCGGGTAGATTGATCAAGAAGTTCAGCAAGTAGTTGAATTTCGCCGTGACGTTGTTGATAGCGACGGATATTGAGTGAGCCCGTTATAAAGACTCCGCCGTCGTTGATAGAAGTCACGCGAGTAATTGGAATGAATATCTTGCGACGTTGAGGAACTTCAACGATGAATCCAAGAATTCGCGGCGCTAATTTATCTTGGCGTAAGGATGCGATTGCATCACGAACTTTTCCGACGCGATCCCCGTTCGGATCAAATACAGGGGTACCAGCCAGTTTGGCCAGAAAGATTCGAGTTAATTGTTCTGTGCGCATCAGGTACCTCCATGAGGTAAGGCTATCGGATAGTAGGTTTACGCCGTGCGCGACCAAGACCACACTCAACTTCCGCGAGGCAGAGATATTCCATTACTTCTGATGGGAATCGTCGGAATTGGTACGTCAGGACCTGTCATTGCACTGAGCGCCATGCCGATTCTGGCTCTTGTGTTCTGGAGAAATTTGGGTGGAGCCCTGCTGATGTTCACATTCGCGCTTCGCAATAAAGAGTGGATGAAGGTTGAGAATCGGCGGGGAATGAAATGGGCTGCGTTTGCTGGAGTAGCTCTCTCTTTTCATTTCATAGGGTTTTTTATTTCTATGCGCTTTACAACTGTTGCAGCAGGTACTGCTCTTACCGCTTTGCAACCGATATTTGCCGCCTATTTTGTCAAACGTTTAGGAGGGCATATTCCGAAGCAAGCTTGGCTTGGAATGGTCATAAGTTTTCTTGGAGTTTTGATTATCACTGGCGTTGATTTTCAGATTTCGCGTCGTGCGTTTATTGGTGATCTTGCAGCGATTGTCTGCGCTGCATTAGCAGCGTTGTATGTGATGCTTGGCTCACAAGCGCAACGCACGATATCAACGTCAACCTACACATCCATCTGCTACTTCGTCTGCGCGATGACCGCACTTCCCATTGCTCTAATGACGCAGACCCAGGTTTGGGGTTTTAGCGCGCGCGAATGGTGGTTGTTATTGGCACTTATCGCGGGTGCACAAATCTTGGGTCACACGATGTTTAATTTGGCGCTGAAACGAGTATCACCTGCAATTGTTTCTCTCATAGTTTTCTTCGAAGTTCCCGTAAGCGCAATCTTGGCGTATTGGTGGCTTGATCAACTTCCTCCAACAGGAACGATTCCCGGACTACTTCTATTACTTTGTGGATGTGCGATTTTCGTGCTACGAAATAAGAGCACAGAAAAAGAGTTGAAATAACAGGTAGCCTTCTACCTATGTTGATTGATTTACATACTCACTCAAATGCAAGTGATGGCACTGACTCACCCAGTCAACTGATTAACAAAGCAATCAATCGCGGAATCAACATACTTGCACTTACCGATCATGACACGACACGTGGTTGGAATGAAGCCTCTCATGCGCTGCTGAATCATCCATCGCAATCAACCATGAAATTAGTCTTAGGTGCGGAGATTTCGTGCCAAGATGAGAATGGCATAAGTATCCATATGCTGGGTCTACTTTTTGACCCCGACTATCAACCGCTTTTCGAAGTTTTAGAGCGCACGCGTGAGAACCGTCATTCACGAATGGAGCGGATTATCGCGCGACTTAACGAAGCGGGAATTGATATCACTCTTGAAGAAGTAAATGCTCAAAGAGAAGGGGACGCAACTCTAGGTCGACCTCATCTCGCTGATGCCCTCGTTGCGCGCGGCCATGTCGCATCACGAGATGAAGCTTTTGCTGCCCTACTTCACAACAAATCCAAGTTTTACATCAACCACTATTCGCCCTCGCCAATTGAAACCATCAAACTCATTAAGGAGGCTGGGGGAGTTGCCGTGATCGCACATCCACTCGCCTCACAGCGAGGCAGGACCATAAGTATGGATCTATTTGAGAGTCTTATGTCTGCTGGCCTCGATGGAATTGAAGTAGATCATCGAGACCACTCCGAGAGCGAGAAGTCAGAACTTCTAAAGTTTGCAATTGAGAATGAGTTGATAATCACCGGCTCAAGTGACTATCACGGCACGGGAAAACAAAATCAATTGGCGGAGTTCACAACCCATCCGAGACAATGGGAGGCTCTGGAAGCGCGTGCAATGTCTAGAAGTGGAGTGAGGAGAGTGATTCACAGATGAGTGATATCAGCGCGGTTACATTTGGTCTACAGGCTTTTGTAACGCTTCTAGTGATTCTTGATCCTCCGGGAGCGACTCCGATTTTTCTCGGAGTATTAGGAAATCGCTCTCGTGCACAACGCACCTTATTAGCCTGGCAAGCAGCCGGAACGTCGCTCTTTGTGATTGCACTCTTTGCTCTTTTCGGACAATTCATAGTGAATTACCTTGATATTTCAATGCCAGCCCTTCAGGGCGCCGGTGGACTCTTATTACTGCTGGTTTCTTTAGATCTTCTCAAGGGCCATAATGAGAATGAGAGTCATAACGCAGAGAAAAATTTAGCCTTGGTTCCACTAGGAACTCCTTTATTAGCCGGTCCAGGCGCAATCGTCACCATCATGCTCTTTGCTCAAGATGTCAATGGATCGGCCATGACTCTCGCGCTAGCGCTTGCAGTAGTTGGTGCACATTTGGTTATCGGCTTGACGCTTATGTTTTCTACCCATGTTGTAAGAATTATCCGCGAATCAGGCGTCATGCTGTTAGCAAAAGTTGCCGGTTTATTGACGGCAGCAATCGCCTTTGAGATGTTGATGAACGGAATTAAAGGTCTCTTCTAAATATGTCATCTGTTGGTCCTTCGCCCCAATCACAATTGGGTTTCTATACTCCTGATTCCATAGTCTGGCGAATTCACTCTGACACTTCGATGTTTGTTGGCGGGATCCGCGCGCTCTTAGAACAAGCGCTTCATCCTGAGGCTATGGCAGGTGTAGCGGCCCACTCTAATTTCCGTGAAGATGCATGGGGACGTCTGCAACGCACGGGAGATTATGTTGGAACTCTTACTTTTGGAACTGTTGAAGAAGCAGAGAAGCTAGCATCTCGAGTACGGAAAGTTCACTCCATGCTCAAATTAGATGATCAGAAACTACTGCTCTGGGTTCATATGGCGATGGTTGATGCCTTTCTCGATACAGCAATTCGTTCTGGAATGCAGATTACGGATCAAGAAAAGGATTCATACATAGATGAAATGGTGCAATTTGCGCTCCTTGTAGGAATCGAGGAGTCACGAGTTCCCCGTAATCGACATGCGTTAACTGAATATTTTCGTGAGATTTCACCTGAACTTTCGGCCAGTGACGATGCAAAGCGGGCAGCGTTATTTATTGCATTGCCGCCGCTTCCCCCGTTATTAAGATTTGGAACTCCCATTGCACCGCTATGGGGCGGAATAACTTCGCTCGCTGCTTCCTCATTACCTCGATGGGCACGTTCACTTTACGGCTGGCCAACTCTTCCAGGTCATGAAAGTGCCACAGATATTGCCTTGAAAACGACTCGAGCCGCACTTCGGGTGCTGCCACAATCATTCCGAGAATCTCCGCAGATGAAGCAGGCACGGGCGAGGTTTAGTAACGCATCATGAGGATATTCCGATGAAAGTTATTACAGTTTCAAATGTTGCAGGCGGAGTGGGAAAGACCACTAGCGCCCATGCCATTGCTGTTGCATCCGTTGAGTACGGCAAGAAAGTCCTTCTCATTGATGCTGATCCAGGAGCCGGGCTGACTTTTAGTTGCGGAATTGAAAATCCGAGATTAAGTTCTTTGGAATATTTATCTGGAGAATTTCCACTTGAATCTGCGCTTCTCAAGACTACTGAGCGTTTTAACTTTCTTCCAGCATCTACCCGTTTATCAACGCTCAATATCGATGAATCCATTACTGCAGAGCGGTTCAGAGAAGCAATGCGAGATTTTGATTTAGTAATAGTTGACACGGCAACCGGACCAAACCGTCTTGCGACTTATTTTCTAGCTCTCGCCGATCTGGTCTTAATTCCCACCACTCTAGAAATTCTGAGTATCCGTGGCGCTCTACACACAAGAGATTTCGCTACAAGCTCAGGTCATTCCCGATTGCCATATTTATTAATAACTAAGGAAACTAACCCGCTCGATGTGGAAATAATTGCGACGCTCAAAGGAAGTTTTGCGCTCCTGGAACCATCAATTCGAAACGATGTACTTGTCCCAGATTCACAACAACAAGGCAGTTCAGTGCTGACCTCACAAAGCAAAAGTGACGTTGCTGCTGACTATCGCGAGATTACTTATTCGCTTCTTGAAGCGCTGGAGATTTTCTAGCGCTTATTCTTGAGGAATAGTCTCTGAGATTTCTAACGGACAACTAAGCTCCCGCAAATCCAACACGTCGCTCTGAAATATCTCCAATTTCGACCGAGCCAATTTTCGAGGCCGGAACTACATATTGACGTCCTCGAGTATCTGTAAGCACGAGCGGCTCTGATGATGTGAGCGCGTTCTTGATCATCGCTAATACTTCTTCTCTATCTGCGCTTGTTTCAATTGTTAATTCACGGACTTGATCAGCAACTGAAATTCGCACTTCAGAGCGAGCACTTTCAGATTTTCCGGAGTTAGTTTTTTTCGTAGTCATATTCGTATCCTAAGGAGTTTGGTACTTATCCGCGATTTATCTTTAGTTCTGTAGGGGGAATCCAGAAATTCCGCGCCAGAGCAGGTTTGTAACAAGTGCAGCAGCTTTGGATCGATCTATCTTCCCATCTTTCTCAAGCCAGTGTCGCGCTGTGATTTGGGCGCATCCAATCAAGCCAATTGCAAGCATCATTGACTCTTCTTTTGGAAAGCCCGTGTCTAGAGAAATGACCGCACTAACTGCCGCTGCACAGTCGTACGTCATTCGATTGAGACGTTCACGAACTTGTGGCTCAATACTCATATCGCTTTCAAAGAGCAATCTAAATGCGCCCGCTTCATCATCAATAAATCCAAAATATGCATCGACAGTAGCTTTGACGCGATTCTTATTCTCCTTTGTTGAAGCGATCGCTTTCTGAAGATCAAAAACAAGTGAATCAATGTGAAGGTCTAATACGGCAAGATACAAATCAAGTTTTGAAGGGAAGTGCTGATAGAGCACGGGCTTACTCACGCTAGCGCGATCCGCTATCTCATCCATTGACGCTGCGTGGTAACCGGAAACGGTGAATACCTCGAGGGCTGCAGATAGCAAGAGCGCACGCCGCTCATCCCGAGGCAGTCGGGCTCGGTTATCTAACCTATCGTTGCTGCTCATCGGTAGCATGGTACGAGAAGAGTTCAGATTTAACTAATGTTCCGCGCGATTGCCCCAAGTACGTAGGAAAATTCCTAGCTCCTTAATAACTAATTAACTCGTTAACTAGTACCCTCAGCAATGAATCATGACGGAACCACGATTACTTCTTGTACACGCCCATCCTGACGATGAAACTATCAATAATGGCGTGACGATGGCGATGTACGCTGCGCGAGGATTCGGCGTCACGCTCGTTACTTGCACCCGCGGTGAAGAAGGTGAAGTTCTAGTTCCAGAGTTGGAACATTTAGCAAGTTCAAGAGAAGACAAGCTCGGGCCACATCGCGAAATTGAATTACGCGATGCGATGAACGAACTTGGCGTTAAAGATTTTAGATTTTTAGGTGCGCCAGGGAAACAATGGCGAGATAGCGGAATGATGGGCTCGGAACCCAATAATCGAACCGATAATTTCTGGAATGCCAATCTCGATGAGGCGGCTGAATCACTCGTCTCGGTTATTTTGGAGATCAAGCCTCATGTGTTGGTTACTTACGATGAAATTGGAGGTTATGGACATCCCGATCACATTCAAGCTAATCGAGTAGCGATGCGAGCTGCTGAGATAGCCCGTGAACGCGGATGGCATATTCAAAAAATTTATTGGAACACGATTCCCAAATCAATAATAGAACAGGGAATTGAAGCGATGAAGGGAACTGGAAATCAATTCTTCGGGGTGGAAAAGGCCGAAGATTTCCCATTTGCTCAACCAGACGAACTGGTCACAACTGTCATTAATGGTGAGGAATTTGTTGAAAAGAAAATGGCTGCAATGCGAGCTCATCCCACCCAGATTGCTGTTGATGGACCTTTCTTTGCGCTATCTGACAATCTAGGTTTCAAGGTATGGGGATTAGAGTTTTACCGTTTGGTATATGGAGAGCAAGGCTCAGAACGTAATAGTGATGGTCGAGAGATTGACCTTTTTGCTGGTGTGAAGTTGTGAAGTTATTTCTCTCAATAATTTTCGGTGCTTTAGTGGGTGTTTCCGGAACTTTCTTACATAACGGTTATCGCCCAATCGGTTTATTGGTATCTCTGCTAGCACTAATACTTGGTGCACGGCTTGTCCGAAATATGTATCTTTCAAAGGTAGCTAGCGCTTGCTATGCACTTGGATGGATTCTTGTAATAGTACGTGCATCCACGCTCGGCAATGGTGGAGAAATTCTCATAGAAGCAAATGGTTTTGGAAATACTTTTGCTTTTGGGGGATTAGCGCTCTTAGCAGTCTCCCAATTCCGTAGAAACTAGTTTTACTCTATTTTTGCTCTCCAACTCCAACTTTGACCTTCTGCGCTGTCGCGAACTTCGATACCAAGTTCTAGTAACTGATCACGCAGCGCATCACTAGTAGCGAAGTCACGCTGGCTTCTTGCGTGCTCTCTCTGAGAGAGGAGGGAGGCAGCGTGTTCAGAAATTTCTTTTTCAACGCGAAGCGATGTTAAATCAAGACCAAAGAGAGCATCTATCGATTGAAAAATTCCTGCCTTCTCGCCATCAGATAAGGAAGCGTCTTTTTCAATGCCGCGCAATGTAATCATGGCACGTGGCGTATCTAAATCATCGCAGAAAGCTTGATAGATGCTTGAAATCAACTCCTGGGTTCGGTCACTTTGGAGCGCGCCATCGTTTAGCCAGAGTTGGTACTTCTCGCGCCAACGTTGCAAGGTTATGAATGCTGCATTTATCGATTGCCATGACAAATCCATCTGACTGCGGTAGCGATTCTCCAGAAAGCAGAATCGCACAGAGAGCGGATCGATACCTTTAGATACGACATCACTAAGCAGGACTACATTTCCTGCGCTCTTGGACATTTTTCTTCCTTCAAAAAGTAGATGTTCGCCATGTAACCAGAGCGAAACAGCTTCACCTCCAACAATTGGATTTGATTGCGCTCTTTCATTTTCATGATGTGGGAATCGAAGATCAATTCCGCCAATATGAAGATCAACATGTCCTTTGAGATAGTGAAGTGACATTGCAGAACATTCAATGTGCCATCCTGGAAACCCTGGACCCCAGGGTGTCTGCCAGATCATTTCGGTTCGTTGGCCCGCCGCTTTCCAGAGCGCCCAATCGGCATGGAATTTCTTTGCGCCATCCTCGCTATATTCATAACGATGACCTGGCTTTAGTGCATCTAGTCGATTGCCACTCAGCTCTCCATAACTTTCAAACTTCTCGGCAGAAAAATAGACTGAGCCATCATCACCTACATAAGCAAAACCTAGGGAGATAAGTTGAGAAATATGCTCAATCATCATTTTTATACATTCGCTAGCGCGAGGATATTCATCAGCGGGAATAACATTCATGAGAGCTAAGTCTTTGTGAAACTTTGACTCATAGTCGCGGGCGATAGCGAAAGGATCTCGCTTTTCAACTTTTGATTGGGCTAAGACTTTGTCTTCTTCAAAATCTTCGCTCATGTGACCAACATCGGTGATATTTTGAATGAGGCGAACTTTAGAACCGGAAAACTCCAAGGTGCGTCGTACGAGGTCGCTGAGAAGAAAAGTCCGAAGATTGCCAACATGTGCATCGCGATAAACGGTCGGGCCACAGCAATAGATGCGAAAACCATCACTATTGCCATCACCAATGCCACCGCTTGAAGTGACTGGTTCTAATTGCCGTTTTAGCGTGTCATAAATATGAAGGCTCTCGATTTTGCCTTTCTCGCGCCTCATACCTGCTTATTCTGTAGGATAGTGATCCTAAAAGTCAGTAAGCGCCCAATCGTGAACCAAGGTATGAGCGCTAAAGGTGGAGTAAAGGAGAGCTGGACGTGACATACGTGATCGCACTTCCATGTGTTGATGTCAAAGACAAATCCTGTATTGAGGAGTGTCCAGTTGACTGCATTTACGAAGGCGAACGCATGATGTACATCCAGCCTGATGAATGCGTCGACTGCGGAGCTTGCGAGCCTGTCTGCCCAGTCGAAGCTATCTATTACGAAGACGATGTCCCTTCGCAATGGAATGAATACAAAGAAGTTAACGCTGAGTTCTTTGATGAACTTGGTTCTCCTGGTGGTGCAAGCAAAGTAGGACCAGTCGCAAAAGACCACCCAAAACTTCTTCAAATACAGAAGAAGCCTGCGGGCGAGTAAGACGGGATTTTTCTATAAAGCTTCCTGATTTTCCTTGGGATGCTCTTGCTCCGTACGGAGAAAGAGCCAGACTTCACCCGCGAGGAATCATTGATCTTTCCCAAGGTACCCCCGTTGACCCCACCCCAGAATTCATTCAAAACGCTCTTCGTGAGAGCGCCAATTCGCCAAGTTATCCCGTCACAACAGGTTCTCCCGACCTACGTGCTGCGTTAAAGAAATACTGCAGTGAGATTTTGGGAGCGTCTGGTGATTTTGACGTGTTACCAACAATTGGTTCAAAAGAGATGGTTGCTTTGCTTCCTTTCTTGCTTACCGCAAAAAAAATTCTCATTCCTGAAATTGCATATCCGACCTATAAAGTCGGCGGAATATTGGCCGGCGCAGAAGTTGTGGAAGTAGGCATCGAAGCAGCTTTATGGCCAAGCCAAGGTATTGATTTAGCATGGATTAATTCACCATCAAACCCCACAGGCCGAGTTCATAGCGACGAAGAACTAAGAGCCGCACTAGAGTGGTCTCAGAAAACAGGCGCGGTTATTGCAAGCGATGAGTGCTACTTATCTTTCCCTGATTCAAAAATAGGAAAATCAATTCTGGCGCTTTCCGCAGGAAGTAATTCGAATCTCTTAGCAGTACATTCACTCTCTAAACGATCCAATATGGCTGGATATAGGGGTTCATTTATCGCAGGTGATCCGATATTAATAGCTCGATTACTTGAAATTCGCAAACACATGGGCATGATGGTGCCGTTACCAATACAGAAAGCAGTCACAACTGCTCTTACTGACGAAGTCCATGTACGTGAACAAGCCGAACGTTATAGAAATCGTAGAAAAGTTCTACGCGAAGAACTTAAATCACATGGTTTTTCCATTGAATATTCTGAAGCAGGTTTATATATCTGGTGTACGCGTGGTGAAGAGGATTGGTCAACAGTTCAATGGTTTGCCGAGCGCGGCATCTTGGTCACCCCCGGTCGTTTCTATGGCGATAAAGGTTCGCGCCATGTTCGTATTGCACTGACCGCGACCGATGAGAAGATTAAAGAAACTGTCGAAAGATTGGCGGACTAACGATGGAAGAGATGCCTGTAACAAAGGCCATACTTCTGGTTGGCGGAAAGGGCACACGCCTTGCCCCACTCACAAATTCAACGCCAAAACCAATGTTGAAAGTAGCTGGAAAGCCAGTAACCGAACACCAAATTGTAAAGGCGCGAGAAGCGGGCATTACTCACTTAGTTTTAGCAACCTCATACCTCGCAGAAGTGTTTCAACCATATTTTGGTGATGGATCAAATTTCGGGTTATCAATCACTTATGCAATCGAAAAAGAGCCGCTGGGTACAGGAGGCGCAATTGCAAATGCAGCTAAACTCTTTGAGCTTAAAGAAAACGAGTCGGTTGTAATTTTCAATGGTGATGTATTAAGTGGTCATGATCTCAAAGCTCAGATTTCGATGCATGAAAAGCGGAACGCAGATGTAACGTTGTACCTAACGCAAGTGGAAGATCCACGAGCCTACGGCTGCGTCCCACTTGATTCAGAGGGAAGAGTGCTGGAATTTCTTGAGAAGATGGATAATCCAATCGCGGATACAATCAATGCAGGCTGCTATATTTTTAAGAAAAGCGCGCTCGCAATGATTCCTCTTCATACGGTCGTGAGCGTCGAACGAGAGATTTTTCCAACTCTCTTAAATCAAGATTTCGGCGTATATGGCTATCACGATGGAAAGTATTGGATTGATATGGGGACGCCACAATCTTTCATTAGGGCTTCGAGAGATTTAATTATGCAACCTGCAATTTCTAGCGCCACGGAATTGAGCGGCGTTGGCTATGTCGCTGCTTCGAGCGCGCATATCGACCCCACCGCTTCCCTCAGTGAAGGTTCAACGATTTCTCATGGCGCAAGAATTGAAGCGAGGGTCAAGGTAATGGGATCGATAATTGGTGAAAACGCTCTCGTCGGTGAGGGAGCAGAAATCGTTGATAGCTATATCGCCCCAGCAATGACAATTCCACCTGCTACGAAGATTGTGGGCCAAATCCTCGCCAATTGAGATATATCTCAAGTTTTCACCGAAAATTTCTTCGATTTTGGTGGATTTTTTTCGGATGCGACTTGACTCGAGCGAATAACAAGCGTGTAATTCAGCCATTGGGCCCTGCCATCCGATGCGGGCCACTGTCGTAGGAGATTAGCTCATGACTGATGCTCGTCGAATTGAGCAGGCTTTCATCCCCGGTCCTAGTATCCAGTTGGGAAATGGCGAGATTGTGGAGCTATCCTGGCAAGAGCGTGCGCTCTGCGCCCAGACCGATCCAGAAGCATTCTTCCCCGAAAAAGGTGGTTCGACTCGTGAAGCTAAGCGCGTCTGTCTCTCCTGTGAGGTCAGACAAGAGTGTCTTGAATACGCTCTCGCCCATGACGAGCGCTTTGGTATTTGGGGCGGACTATCGGAGCGCGAACGTCGCAGACTTAAGCGTCGTCCAGCTTAAATTTACTCATCACACATTTAATGTAGTTCTTCTCGAAGTTTCGAGGCGGTGAAATGCCGACTACATCTCAGCACTTTGTCACCGCAGTAATCGTTTCTCATGATGGTGCGCTCTGGTTGCCAGAAGTTGTTGCATCGCTGGCAAAGCAAAAGCGGGCAATTGATCAAGTTATTGCAATTGATACAGGTTCAGTTGATACTTCCGTAAAACTTCTCAAGAGCGCTGGGATCACAACTCTCTCTGCAGACCGCGAAACTGGATTTGGCGCCGCCGTAAATGAAGCTCTCAAAAGTTCCAAAATCAAATCTGCTCCGGACGGAATGATTGAGTGGATCTGGTTGATTCACGATGATTGCGCGCCAGCAGTTCATGCCTTGCAAGAACTTCTCATTTCGGTTGAAGAGCGACCAAGTACTGCGATGGTCGGTCCGAAATTGCGTGGCTGGCATGATCGAAATCATCTCCTTGAAGTGGGCGTTAGTATCGCTGGAAATGGTGCGCGCTGGACTGGTCTTGAATATAGAGAGCAAGATCAAGGTCAGCATGACAATGTAGGTGAAGTTCTCTCTGTGAGTACCGCAGGAGCTTTAATACGTCGAGATGTTTTTGAAGAACTCGATGGATTTGATCCCGAACTTTCTCTCTTTAGAGATGATGTTGATTTCGGCTGGCGCGTGCATACCGCGGGTCACTCCGTGATTGTCGCTCCACGTGCGATTGCATTTCACGCCGAAGCTGCATCGAATGAACGTCGAAGTGTTGATGTAAAAGGCGCTCTCCTACATCGTCCATTATTACTAGATAGACGTCATGCCGCATATGTTCTCTTAGCAAACTCAACTTGGTGGATGGTTCCATTTATCGCGCTTCAGTTACTGAGCGCGTCAATTTCGCGCGCCATCGGATATCTATTGGCGAAACTCCCCGGATATGCTCTCGATGAAATTGCCGCAGTAGCGCTCCTTATTCTTCAACCACAAGACTTAATAAGAGCGCGACGAAATCGAAGGAAACATCGATTGGTTTCATCGCAAGTTGTTGCGCGGTTTATTCCTCCTAGAGGTTCTCAAATTCAACTAGCTCTTGAACGAACCAGAGCTGCAATCTCGCGTTCATGGAGATCTACATCAGTCCAGAAGGATTCAGGGTTTGGTTCTTCATCTGCGCTCGACCTCAATGATGAAGCCTTAGAAAATGCAGATATTGACTTAGTAAAGGCTCCATCGCCAATTACCTGGCTAGTGAAGCGACCAATTCTCTCCATTTCACTACTCGTTACGTTGATTACCTTCTTTGCATCTCGCAATCGCTTTGGCCAACTTGTCGGAGGAGCGCTACCCGAAGCCCCAATGCGGTCTATGGACCTTCTCAACATGTACGTAGATTCTTGGCACACAGTTGGATTAGGTTCGAGCGCAAACATGCCGCCGTGGATGGCATTTATTGGACTTACCTCACTTTTCACCGGGGCCAGCGCAACATTCTTTATAACTTTACTTTTCGTTTCCGCTCTGCCTTTGGCAATGTGGGGCGCATATTTACTGGCGCGAAAGTTCACTGAGTTACATTTCTTAGCGCTGGGCGTAGCTCTGATTTACGCCTTTTCTCCAGTTACGCTCTCAGCAATTAATTCGGGACGACTTGGTACTGTGGTTTTGGTTGTGATTGGTCCGTGGTTAGTGCGTTCTCTTTTTGGGTTGGAACAACTCGAAAATCTATCGTGGCGCAAGACATGGTGGTTGGCGCTTTTGCTCTCAATCGTCTGCGCTTTTTCTCCCATGACATTCATGTCAATTGTCTTGTGGCAGTTCATTCTTGTTATTTTGGATGTTGTTGCTTTCAATTCCACAATTAATCCAATGAACAAAGAAAACTTTGATCATAGGAATGTACGACGAATCGCCCTCATTGCAACTCCCATTGCAGTATGCGCACCTTGGTCTCTGGAATTTATTCTCCATCCTTCACGCATACTTCTCGATCCTGGACTGAACATTGCAGGGGGAGAAGTTCTATCGATAATTCTGGGAAATCCAGGTGGCATTGGCGCGCCTCCTCTATGGGTGTTATCACCGATTCTTCTCATCTCTCTTGTTGCAATCTTTGTAAGTCGTACTGCTCGACTTGGAGAAGTAGCTCTCTTCTTTATCGGTTTTGCAGCACTCCTTGGGTCTCGTGAGGTTGCAGGTCATGGAAACTTTGTGCCTCAACAACTCTGGGTTGGAAGTCTCTTAGTTATCCCAACTCTTGCCGCACTTATTGCTGCTGTGCTTCTCGTAGATAACTATCTCCCTACCTTGTCGCAATCTCACATTAATTTCCGCCATATCCTTCTGGGAATCTCTAGCGCTCTTGCTACATTCTCTGTCATTTTCTCAGCTGGCTGGTGGATCTCGACAGCGGATACAACACCGGCGCAAGCTAAGAAAGTATCAGCGTTACCAGCATTCCTCACTGCAAGTGCTCAAACAGATGAGCGATTCAAGACATTAGTTTTTCGGATTGACTCAGGAAAGATACGTTATTTTGTTGCTCGCGACGGCGATTTAAAGTTAGGTGAGCCAGACGTTATGACTGGTTTAGCACCTGTAATGAATAGAGCGGTCGTGGATCTCGTTTCTGGTTCAGGAGTTAATAGCAGCAAAGTCTTTGCGGAGTTTGGAATTCGCTATGTATTCATGGCACGTCCGGTCAATGAAGAACTCGTACGCACTATCGATGGCGCAGGAGGCTTCACCCGTGCGGCATCCACAAATGAAGGTATCTCGTGGAAGATATCTGGCGCACTTGGTCACATTTCTTTCTTATCTCAAGACGGAAGTTACTCTGCATTGCCTAGCGGCAAGATTGGCGCAGCGGGAACTCTTAAGAGTCCAGGGACGGTTGTGATTACCGAGAAGTTTGATAAACGTTGGAAGATGCTGCTTAACGGTTCTTATGTCGAAGTAAAAGAGACTGAAAATGGCGTTCCACGATTTATTGCTCCAGAAGCAGGAGACTTTGTCATTTATCATGATGCAACGTCGCGCCGTGGTTGGATCTCTCTACAAGTAATTGCCTTCATTTCATTGATAGTTCTTGCTTTACCTGCTCGCCGTAGACGTAGTCAGATGCGTGAGGAGGAGTTAGCGTGACAAATCCCTCCACGAAGGTAAACGGCGCTGCTAAAGAAACCCGAGCTTCTATTGCCCTCCTCATTTTTATCCTTGTACTTCACATTGCGCATCTACTTCCACAAACTAGTTCCGTGACCGAAGTAACTCAGTCATATCCTGCAACAGCGTGTCCAGGGCCGGTTGGCGATGCAAAAGCCACGGCTTTAATACCAAATAAAAAGATTATGATTCGTGAAATTGATCGTCCGCAAGCTGAAATGCGAAAAAATAATCAAGGCGCCTATCTCATGAATCAAGGCGCGTTGCTGGTTGAAGGGAATCCAGCCAATACAGTGCAAATCCAAAGTCGGGCAAAGAGATGGACTACCGCGACAACGTGTACCGTAAGTGATCCCACCGTCTGGTTTGTTGGCGGAACTGCAAATGTCACCAGTCAATCAAAGATTATCTTGGTAAATAGCGGTTTAAGCGATGCGATTATCGACATCACTAGTTATTCAGAGAATGGCGCAACCCAACCTGTTCCTTTCACAGTCAAGCCATCATCAGAGAAAGTAGTTCGTGTTGATTCCCTTGATCCTGGTTCCTCACGAACTGCAATTAAAGTGGTAACACGAAGTGGACGAGTTACGAGTTATCTTCTCGATGAAAGAGTTAAGGGACTCAATAATGTCGGCGGTGATTTTGTGGCTCCGTTAAGCGCTCCTTCTCGAGAATTGACCATCCCGGGCCTCCCGATTAAATTTGGAGACACCAGCAAGATTGAACATCGAATTCGGATAATGACGCCAGGCAAGATTGATGCGACTGCGAGTGTTGAAGTCATTTCTCCCGATGGCGTATTTATCCCAGTCGGATTTGGTAATTTTATTCTTAAGCCCGAAGAAGTACGAGATATAAACCTCAGTGGAGTTGATCTCGGCAAGAAAACTTTTGCGGTAAAGATAACCGCAACAGAACCAATTGTTGCCTCTGTCTTTACTGAGGTGAAAAAGGGCTCCGTATCCGATTTCCTATGGAGTTCTCCTTCACAGCCTTTTGGCTCAGTGTCGCTAAATTTCTATGGTTTAGAGCCGACCTTGTCCTTCGTTAGCGAACGCATTCAAATTGAACTTTCTTGGCGCGATAATCGCGGAAAGATTGGGAGTAAAACTCTCGTTGGAGAAGAAATCGCTAATTGGAAAGTTCCTGCAAATACTAGATTGATTTCAATTGTGAACAAGTCAGGCTCTGTCGGGAGCATGTCTTGGATTACTCAAGATGGGGTCGCACATCTACCAATAGCTCTGAGCACCAATCTTGAGAGCTCCACGAAACCCATCGCAGATATCTCTGTAATTCGGCCACAAGGTTAGGGACCTCGGCATTTGGTTTGCCACAATTATTTCGCAAGAACTCAGACTCAACTTCAGCGCTCAATACAAGTTTTTGACTCTCTATCAGACTAATCTCGCGCCATGTCCTCTGGGCCACATTTCAACTCTGCGAATCGACCTGCGTCGACCGCACCAAGCGCAGTTGGTCGGCGCTGCACTCGCAATAGTTGTAGCTCTCTCGCAACAAGAACTCTGACTTATATTTACTCTGATTCGACAGCGGTCCTAGGTCCGCTCTCAACCTTTGCAGAACCTCACGCTTATGACCTTTGCGCTGAGCATTCTGAGAAGTTAACAGTTCCTAAAGGTTGGACAGTAATCTCTCACGATCCTCAGTCACACCCATCAGAACCTTCACCTGAGGATGTTCTCGCAATCGCAGAAGCTATTCGTCAAACTGCGAAAGTTGATTTAACTCCTAAGCCGAATACGCCTGATATCGGTAGACGCGGACATCTACGCGCCATTCCTGGTCAAACAAACAAAAATCAATGACTTATGAATCGTGAATTATTAGACAAGATTATTAAGGCTTACGATATTCGTGGTCTTGTTGATGAAGAGATAACTCCAGATTTTGCTTTTGCATTGGGAATCGCTTTTGCAAAATTCATAGAGCGCGAAAGGGAGCCCGCAACAGTCGTAGTTGGCGAGGACATGCGCCCATCCTCTCCAGATTTAGCAACAGCTTTCTCTGATGGTATAACTTCACAAGGATTAGATGTCATACGAATTGGACTCGCATCAACGGACCAACTCTATTTTGCATCAGGTCATCTCAACCTTGCCGGAGCTATGTTCACAGCAAGTCATAATCCAGCGCAGTACAACGGAATTAAATTATGTAAGAGTGGCGCTAAACCAATAGGTCAAGAGTCGGGGCTGCTGTGGATTAAGGAGCAGATTTCTCTCAGCCTTTCCGAAGGATTTGCTATACCAAATCGCCCTGCAGGAAAAGAAATGAACCGCGACTTACTCGGCGACTATGTGGATTTTCTATTCTCTCTTTTTCCTGACAAAACTTTTTCGAAGGAATTTACGGGACGACCTATTCGCATCGCTATTGATGCGGGAAATGGCATGGGGGGTCATACTGCGCCAGCGGTTATGTCTCGCATCAATGCGGTAGTTGACGGAATCTACTTCGAACTCGATGGAACATTTCCAAATCATGAGGCAAATCCCATCGAAGCAAAGAATCTCGTTGACCTCCAAAATTTAGTCCGTAATAAGAATGCTGATATTGGTTTAGCCTTTGATGGCGATGCAGATCGCTGTTTCCTTGTTGATGAGAAAGGAAATTTAGTTTCACCTTCTGCGCTAACAGCCCTTATTGCAGAACGTGAGTTACGTAAGAACCCGGGAGCGCCAATTATTTACAATCTCATCTGTTCACGAGCAGTGCCGGAGGTAATCACTCATGCAGGTGGTGTTCCCTTAAGAAGTCGAGTTGGACATTCGTATATCAAGAAGATGATGGCTGACAATCAAGCAGTCTTTGGCGGTGAACACTCCGGTCATTTTTATTTTAAGGATTTCTGGTGTGCAGATTCCGGAATGCTCGCCGCACTTCACGCCATAGCAGCACTTCTTGATGATCAAGAACCGCTCTCTCAATTACTGACTCGATTTAACACTTACGCATTAAGTGGTGAAATCAATACAAAAGTGTCCGACCAAAAAGCTGCTATTTCATTGATCAAAAATCATTTTGAAACAAGTGAAATACCAGCAAAATTCGATGATCTTGATGGCCTAACAGTTTCAACATCTGAATGGTCCTTCAATGTTCGACCTTCTAATACTGAGCCGCTGCTGAGGCTTAATGTTGAAGCCATCACGCATGAGGAGATGCTTCGGGTCCAGGATCTGGTGTTGCGGCTAATACGAAACGGGTAAACTTCTCACCTCAAAGCTGAACCCCATATTTTTAGGAGAAAATCTTGAGCTCTGCGACTCAAACCACCCCAAAGCACGATATCGCCAATCCAGCTCTTGCTGCTGAAGGCAAGAAACGAATCGAGTGGGCGGAAAGGAATATGCCGGTACTCGCGCAGATTCGCGAACGATTTGAGAAAGAGCAACCTTTTAAGGGAATTAGATTCTCGGCTTGCATGCATGTCACAACCGAAACTGCAAATCTCATGCGTACTCTCAAAGCTGGTGGCGCTGAACTCGCTCTCTGCGCATCAAATCCACTTTCTACTCAAGATGACACCGCCGCAGCTTTGGTTCATGAATATGGAATCAGCGTTTTTGCTAAGAATGGTGTGGATCGTGAAGGTTATTACTCTCACATCAACTCAGCTCTCGATATTGCTCCACATCAAGTATTTGATGATGGTTGCGACTTAGTGAATACCCTCCACACAACTCGTACTGAGTTGTTGAAGGACATTACTGGTGGTTGCGAAGAGACCACGACTGGCGTAATCCGTCTGCAACAAATGGCGAAAGACGGCGCTCTGACTTTCCCGATGATTGCGGTCAATGACACCGATACAAAACATATGTTTGATAATCGTTACGGAACAGGTCAATCAACCATCGATTCCATATTCCGTGCCACCAACCAACTTATTGCTGGCAAAGTTTTTGTTGTTGGCGGCTTTGGTTTCTGCGGTAAGGGAGTTGCAGAACGCGCACGTGGAATGGGTGCGGATGTCATCATTACTGAAATTGATCCCACAAAAGCTCTTGATGCGTTGATGCAGGGTTACAGAGTTATGCCCATGCTTGAGGCAGCGAAAATTGGAGATATTTTCATAACAGTTACAGGCAACAGGACAGTCCTGACGTCGGAGCACTTCTCTGTAATGAAAGATGGTTCAATTCTTGCCAACGCTGGACATTTTGATATTGAAATTGATGTGGCCTGGCTTGAGAAGAATGCAAAGAAGAATTCACGTATTCGCCATCAAACCGATGAATATGTCCTTCCAAATGGCCGCAGACTTCTTCTCATCGCAGAAGGTCGCCTCGTAAATCTCGGAGCAGCGGAAGGCCATCCAGCAGTTGTCATGGATATGTCATTTGCTGATCAGGCCCTCACCGCAGAATGGCTAGTGAAGACAGCATCATCTCTCACTCCAGGAGTTCATAACGTTCCAACTGACATCGATAAAGAAGTTGCGCGCCTAAAGCTCAAGAGTATGGGCGCCACAATTGACACACTTACTCCAATTCAAGATGAATATCTCAACTCTTGGAAACACGGTAGCTAATGACTTCGGTGATGGTCGTTGATGACGATCAAGATCTTGCTGAAATGCTCGGCATCGTACTTAACGGTGTTGGTATTGAAGTTGACCTTGTCAGTCGTGGCGACGAAGCCATTGATGTATTCCGAAATAATCCACCAGATCTAGTCCTTCTAGACATCATGCTTCCGGGACTGGATGGAATTGAAGTCTGCAAGCAGATTCGTAAGCAATCGGTACGTGTTCCTATCGTGATGCTTACCGCTAAGAGCGATACACATGACATAGTCAAAGGGCTCGAAGCTGGTGCCGATGATTACATGGTTAAACCGTTTAAGCCTTCAGAGTTAGTGGCTCGAATACGTACACGTTTACGTAGAGTTGGTGGAGAGATTTCAAGTAATTTAACAATCGGTGATCTCGCAATCGATATTGTTGAACATACTGTTACCCGCGGTGGAAAAGAAATTCCCCTTACTCGTTTGGAATTTGATTTATTGGTTGCACTTGCAAAGGAACCTGGACGAGTATTTACCCGCGAAGCGCTTTTGGGTGAAGTGTGGGGATATCGCCACTCTACCGATACCCGTCTCGTAAACGTGCATGTACAGCGTTTAAGAGCCAAGATCGAACACGATCCAGAGAATCCAACAATTATTAGCACTGTACGTGGAATTGGATATAAGGCAGGCGCAACAGGTCCACGAGGCTAAGTGTTGAGTAATGGCAGCTAATTTTTTTCGCCGCTCACTTTTTCTCAAGGTGTTCAGCATTTCGAGCGTTATTTCCATCGCATTAATCTATTTTCTTGGTTCGAATCTATATACCCGTATCGCCGATGGAATTTTTGAAGAGAAGATTGCATCGGCCATAGCTGAAGGCGATGCCGCAATTCAAAATGCGGATTACCGTTTTATTATCGCCAGCCTTAATCGATCCACTGATATTGCATCGCTCGTTGCTGAGATGGTCAGCTCTTCTGACATAAGCGCAAAAGATTCAGGCCGTGAAATTGCCTTTCTTAATACGAGCAATAAAGAAGTGCTTAACATTCCAGCCGTATCCACATCTAATTTTCTAGATCCCAAAACTATTTCGGAGGAATTTCGCAAGAAGGTACAGGCGGATGACGCCCTTTATTGGGAGAGAGCACAACTACGCTACATAAATGGTGAAATACTTGATGGAATTGTTGTCGGCGAGAGAATCACAATTCCACGTGTAGGAAATTATGAAATGTATGTTTTATTTGGATTTGATTCTCAACAGAGAGCAATTGATCTGATTGGTCGATCAATGTGGGGCACAGGTATTCTCCTCATTGCTCTTATCATGGTGGTTGCATCCATAGTTTTACGTCAAGTGATAAAGCCAGTTAAACAAGCCGCGGAAATTGCCGAACAATTGACTTCTGGTGATTTGCTGCAACGAATGGATGTAAAAGGACAAGATGAAATAGCTAGACTCGGCAATGCATTCAATGAAATGGCAGATACTTTGGAGCAACAAATCACGAGGCTTGAAAACCTTTCACGAGTTCAACAACGCTTCGTGTCGGACGTGTCACACGAACTACGCACTCCATTAACGACGATCAGAATGGCCTCTGACGTAATTTTCTCTGCTAGAGATAGTTTTGATCCAGTTATTGCTCGAAGCGCTGAACTCTTGCTCTCGCAGATTGAGCGGTTCGAGAACTTGCTCGCAGATCTCCTTGAAGTAAGCAGATTTGACGCAGAAGTAGCATCTTTGTCTTTGGATAAAGTTGATATTGGTGCCTTGGTTCGACGTTGCGCCGATGATCTTGGTTTAGCTTCTAAAGATAGCGATACTCAACTTCAAATAGATATTCCAGAGACAAGCATTGTGATTGATGCTGATCCACGTCGAGTAGAGCGCGTCATGAGAAATCTCATGGCAAATGCAGTGGATCATGCGGAGGGAAAGCGAATAGATGTCAAAGTTCGAGCTAATGAAACTTCAGTGTCAATCTCAGTTCGAGATTATGGCGTAGGGCTTGCGCCACAGCACATCGAGAGGGTTTTTGATCGATTCTGGCGTGCAGATCCGTCACGCTCGCGAATTCGTGGCGGCACGGGACTTGGGCTTTCCATTGCACGAGAAGATGCAGAATTACACGGCGGCAACATAAAAGTCTGGGGAGAAATTGGTTCTGGTTCCAATTTCGTCCTTACACTACCGAGAGTAAATGGCGGAGATATTGTTGAACCAGCGTTATCAGAGATTCCCACTTAATTGAATCGAAATACTTTCTGTGTTGTGTAAATGTAGAAAATTAGTAGGTGGCAAAGAGTAGATTTCCAAATTTTGGAGTAGCTGCAGGTTTACGCACTCTCGTTTTTCCAGAAATCTGCATCATGTGTGAAGAGACAAACGCGAGGATTTGCGAACGCTGCCTTTCTATTTGGAAAGCTCCAGCAAGAAAGGTTAAATTTGATCAAGTTCCAACGTACTCGATAATTTCGTATAATCAAGAAGTTTCAAAAGTGGTATTGAAAGCAAAGGAAGAGCAAAATAGAGATGCGCAGATGCTCATCGCTCAAGCTATACATTATGGAATTGGTGCTCTTCTATCGAATGTTGGATTTACGAGAGCATTAATGGTTCCAATACCTTCCTCTAAATTGGCGATGAGAAGAAGAGGCGAATCGTTTCTGCATCCGATTATGGATTTGGTTGTTGAGCTCAACAGTAAAAGTATGAATCTTGAGCAAAAAAATCTGCTCTGGGATGATCTTCTTAAACATCAAAAGAAAGTGCGCGATCAAGCTGGACTTACTTTCTTCGAAAGAACTGAGAATCTCAGGGGAGCTTTTCGAGCTACCTTTGACCCTGGTTGTCCAGTCATTCTTGTAGATGACGTAATTACTACGGGCGCCACATTGAAAAACGCCATCGCTGCCTTTGGAGAGAGAAAAATGACAGTTTTAGGCGCTGTGACTGCATGTGCGTCGGCCTACCAACTCCTAATACGATAGCCCTCTCATCAACTCACCGAGATATTCAATGGAAGGCTGATTCGTGGTCGCAATTCTCGACAAAATACTTCGCGCTGGTGAAGGTCGCGCCCTCAAGCAATTAGAGAAAATTGCTGACGAAGTAAATTCTCACGAGTCAACTTTTTCTGCAATGAGCGACGAAGAACTTCGTTCGATGACAGAGAAGTTTAAATCGCGTTTAGCAAGCGGCGAAGATCTTGATGACATTCTTCCCGAGGCATTTGCAGTCGTACGTGAAGCTTCAAAGCGAACTTTGGGACAACGTCACTACGACGTTCAAATCATGGGTGGAGCGGCGCTTCATCGTGGAAACATCGCAGAAATGCGGACGGGTGAAGGAAAGACTCTTGTCGCAACGCTTCCATCTTATTTGAATGCTTTGACTGGACGTGGTGTTCATATTGTCACCACGAATGATTACTTAGCTGAACGTGATAGCGAATGGATGGGGCGCATTCATCGATTCCTAGGTCTCAAAGTCGGCGTGATTCTTGCGTCCATGACGCCAGTCGAACGTCGCGAACAATATGGCGCTGATATCACTTATGGAACAAATAATGAATTTGGCTTTGATTATCTCCGTGACAACATGGCTTGGAACCTTGCAGATTGTGTCCAACGTGAACATAACTTTGCCATCGTTGACGAAGTAGATTCTATTCTCATTGATGAAGCACGAACTCCATTGATTATTAGCGGCCCTGCTGACAAAGCCACGAAGTGGTACGTGGAATTTGCCAACATTGCATCGCGATTAAATCGCGGAGAGCATTACGAAGTGGACGAGAAGAAGCGAAACGTGGGTATTCTCGATGAGGGCGTCACAAAGGTTGAAGAGCTTCTTAAGATTGATAATCTCTACGAATCAGTAAACACGCCAATGATTGGCTATCTCAATAATGCGTTGAAGGCGAAAGAATTATTTAAGCGCGATCGGGACTACGTAATTATGAATGGCGAACTTCTCATCGTTGATGAGCATACTGGTCGAGTTCTCTCTGGTCGCCGTTATAGCGAAGGTTTACACCAAGCATTAGAAGCAAAAGAACGCGTTGAGATCAAGGATGAGAATCAGACATTAGCGACCATTACTCTTCAAAATTACTTCCGTCTCTATGACAAGTTAGCTGGTATGACAGGTACCGCCATGACCGAAGCATCGGAATTTATGCAGATTTATAAGTTAGGTGTAATTCCAATTCCTACTAATAAATCTATGCAACGTAGAGATCAATCTGATTTGGTTTACAAGACCGAGGATGCAAAGTTTGAAGCTGTTGCCCAAGACATTATGGAGCGCCATCGCAAAGGGCAACCCGTCCTTGTGGGAACTGTCAGCGTTGAGAAATCAGAAGTACTCTCACAAGCTCTTCGGCGTAAGGGAATTCCTCATGAAGTGCTTAACGCAAAACAGCATGAACGAGAAGCTGCGATTATTGCGCGCGCTGGAACTATCGGTGCAGTCACAGTCTCAACAAATATGGCGGGGCGTGGTACCGACATTATGTTGGGTGGAAATCCAGAATTTATGGCGGATTATGAACTGCAACGTCAAGGGATTTCTCCGGTTGATAATGCAGATCAATATGAATCTTTGTGGCCAGCTGAGTTAGCTAAACAAAAAGCAGCAGTTGCCAAAGGCCATGAAGAGGTGGTCTCTCTAGGTGGTTTGTATGTTCTTGGAACAGAGCGCCACGAATCGCGTCGTATCGATAACCAGTTACGTGGACGTTCTGGCCGCCAAGGCGACCCGGGTGAATCACGCTTCTACCTCTCCCTGCAAGATGAATTGATGCGTCGATTCAATTCCGCTTTGGTTGAACGCTTCCTTACTGCAGCAGGTATTCCCGAAGATACGCCCATTGAGTCGAAAATGGTCTCAAACGCCATTAAATCTGCGCAGACTCAAGTTGAGTCTCAGAACTTCGAAATGCGCAAGAACGTTCTTAAGTATGACGACGTAATGAACCGTCAGCGCGAAGTTATCTATAGAGAGCGTCGGGAAGTTCTCGAAGGCGCAGATATTAAAGTTCAGGTCATCACCTTTATCGAAGACACAATTCGCGGATATGTTGGCGCTGCCACAAGTGAAGGTTTCCCCGAAGAATGGGATCTGGATCAACTTTGGACAGTGCTCAAATCAACGTATCCCATCTCCTTTACCGTAGAAGAACTAGAAAAAGAAGTTGGTGGAAGACCTGGCCTTGACG
>Ga0214917_10002003_pt1 | contig 25416 bp, 27 predicted proteins | sample LL_1208_BB_MetaG_FD_177983 | JGI IMG/M metagenome (GOLD analysis project Ga0214917, IMG submission 177983) | Freshwater microbial communities from Lake Lanier, Atlanta, Georgia, United States - LL_1208_BB | ecosystem: Environmental > Aquatic > Freshwater > Lake | place: USA: Georgia | collected...
TTTTCGCTTAATTCCCTACAATTTACTGGAACTAACGAAGTTTTTGCGCTCCAAGAGCTAGACAACAATATCAGCATTATGGGTCCGAACGCAGTAACTGTTGTTAATAACGCTGCATATTGGATGGGCGTAGACCGGTTCTATATCTATACTGGTCGTGTTGATACCTTACCTTGCACCTTGCGGCAATACATTTTTCAAAACATAAATCAAGACCTATCGTCTCTTTTCTTCGCTGGTGGTAATGCTGAATACAACGAAATCATTTGGTTCTACGCTAGCGCGGACTCTAATGAAATTGACAGATACGTTATTTACAACTATTTAGAACAGATTTGGTATTTTGGCACGTTGAATAGAACCGCATGGACTGACGCTGGATATGTGGTTAACCCAATTGCCGCTGGGGGTGGGTGGTTGTATCAACATGAAGATGGTATTAACGATGGGCAACCGCAGGGTGCAAGCGCGCTACCAATAGATGCCTATATCCAATCAGCCGACTTTGACGTTGGTGATGGCGACAAATTTATGTTGCTGCGCCGGGTTATTCCGGATATTAACTTCAAAAACTCTACTTCTGGCGGCACTGCTACTGCGTATATAACTGTTGGGGTGCGCAACTTCCCCGGTGCGGCTAGTTCTACCACAAACCAAGAGGGCCAAACCACTACTGATGATGTAGTAACAACAACTGCTACGTTTGACCAATACACCAACCAAGTGTTTATCCGTGCGCGTGGCCGTCAGATGAACTTTAGAATTGAGTCAAATACTCTTGGTACTCAGTGGCAGTTAGGTATGCCGCGTATTGATGCTCGTGAAGATGGCTCTCGCGGCGGGAGTTTTTAACAATGGCAATGATTTTATTTAGGGCACCAGCTCTACCCCTGCCAGAAAATAGATACAACCAAGTACAGCAAAATCAGTACATGAGAGCGTTGGCGCTTTATTTTCAACGCTTAGATTCAACAACTCCGCTGCAAGCGGATTATTTTTTAGCACAGCAGGGTAACGGCACAACAGGCTATTTTAAAGGCCGTGGAGACCAATTAATTAACCCATACGGCGCGTGGAAAAGTTTAGTAACCCAGACTGCTACCGCTAATACGGCTACAGCAGTTGCTTTGGAAGTTGTGGATTACGAAAACTCCACATCAATTGCTTCGTCTTCACGGATGACCGTGACTTACCCGGGGCTATATAACCTTCAATGGTCTGCTCAAATTCTTAACTCTGATTCTGTGGCGCGAAGCCTTAGCGTTTGGTTGAAAAAGAATAACGCTGATGTAGCTGGTTCCACGAGGAACACTTTAGTACAGGTTGGACAGGCAAATGGTGCGTGGAATTATTACATTCAATTAGCCGAGAACGATTATGTTGAACTTTATTGGTCTACCAATAACGCATTGGTAACGCTGCAAACATACGCTGCACAAACAACACCAACTCGCCCAACTACGGCGTCAGTGATTGCCACGCTTTCTTTTGTATCGGCGGTACCATAAGTACTAGCAAAAGCCAACCTAATACTGGATAATACGGCCATGAACCAAAACTACCAAATGCAACCTGTAGCTAGTGGCCTTGCCGGTCTTGGACGCGGCGGCGATACCATGCTTGTTCACATGCAACCCCGTGAGGTTGCTGGCCTTCAGTCTTTGGCTATGGCGCATGGTGGCTCACTGACTATTAACCCGCATACCGGCCTACCTGAAGCTGGCTTTCTTGGCGACATTCTTGGGGTTGTAGCACCAATTGCTTTAGGTACATTCCTCGGTCCCGGCGCATTTGGTATTACTGGCCTTGGCATGACTGGACTTCAAGCTGGTCTTGCTACCGGCGCACTTGGCTGGGCATTAACAGGTGACCCGCTTAAGGGGCTGTCTTATGGTCTGGGGGCCGCATCTGGGGTTGGTCTTGGAAAGAGTATTGCAGAAGCAGGGGTTACTAAAGGATTGTCTGCTACTCCATCTATTATGTCTTCGGCTGAAAAAGTAGCAGAGTCGGCAATTGTTCCGGAAGCAGCTACAGCAACAAGCGCAAGTTCGGCAATACCCGGCTCCTCAGAATTTTGGAATGCTACTAAAGTGCCTGTTGGCCCAACCCCACCTGCGCCTGTTCCTTTTGGTGACCAACTAGGTGATATAGCTTTACCTAAAACCGCGACTGCTAATAGTCCAATAGAAGCTCAATGGGGGGTTAGCCAAACCAAGCCGTCGTTTGGTCAAGGTGTCAAAAACATCATGGCTGACCCTTGGAAGTTTATTAAAAATAATCCGGGGACTACTGCAGGCGTGGCACTGCCGTTGCTTGGTGCTAAAGGGCCGACTGGGTTCCCGAAGCAAAAAGAAGAAAAGTCAGATTACAAAGGTCCGTACAAGTTAGTGCGGGATGTTAGCTTTCCGACTGACCGTGACCCTAATGATTCTTCTGAGTATATGTACTTTAAGAATCCACGTATTTTAGCTGCTGGTGAATACGCTGCTGGCGGGCAAGTAGATACATACAATCCGGATAACCCCGGCGCTGCTACCAACCTCAGCCGTGATGGGTATGGCCTTGCGTCGTTCAAAATGCAAAACCCTGACCCGCAACCATTTCAAATCGCACAACAGCCGTCGCCTATGGCTTACGCACGCGGTGGGTATCTTGATGGTCCGGGCGATGGTATGAGCGACTCTATTCCTGCAACTATTGCTGGTAGACAACCGGCCCGTTTAGCTGATGGTGAATTTGTGGTGCCCGCCGATGTGGTGTCGCATCTTGGTAATGGTTCTACTAAGGCTGGTGCCCAGCGTCTTTATGCAATGATGGACAAGGTCCGCAAAGCTCGCACGGGGAACGCCAAACAAGGTCGTCAAATCAACCCGCATAAGTTTCTTCCGGCATAAAGGACAAAAGTGAAAATCTCGTATGTCCCGCTTGAGCATTTGAATTTTTGTTGGCCCAAAGTAGAGAGTTATATTGATGGGGCAGCTAAATACACTTACGGACGGTTTACTGTAGACGATATTAAAACTTGTATTACGGACTATAACCACTTGCTGTGGGTTGCATACGAAGATTTAGATACAGTGTATGGCGCAGTAGTTACTGAGTTTCTTCACTATCCTAGAAAAAAGATGTTAGCCATGCACTTTGCTGGTGGCATCAAATTAAACAAGTGGAAAGAACCGATGCTGCATACGCTGCAATGCTTTGCCCGAGATACTGATTGTGAAGGAATAGAAGTGACTGGGCGTGCAGGGTGGCTTAAAATATTTAAAAGAGACGGGATTAAACAGAATCATGTGACATTTGAGTTGCCAGTAGCGCAGCCGGAGGAATAAAAATGGGTAAAAAAGGCGGGTCTGCTCCTAGTAGCCAGACCGTAACACAAACTAATATCCCCAAGTATCTTGAGCCATACGTTACTGACGTAGCTCAACGCGCGCAGGCTGCGTCTAATCAAGATTACGTTCCATATACCGGTCAACGCATTGCTGGTTTTACTGACCAGCAGCAAAATCTCCAAAATCAGATTGCTGGTATGCAGACCCCGGAGCAATTTGCTCAAGCAACCCAAGGCGCTCAGGCTGGCATGGGGATGGGGTATGCTGCGGGGCTAGCTGGCTTAAATCAAGCTTTTGGATACCAACCGGGGCAGTTTAGGGCCGACCAAGTACAGTCGCCTGAGCTTCAGTATTTCCAAATGAATCAACCGGGTGATGTTCAAGCCCAACAGCTTCAGAATTTTTCCATGCGCGGAGCGCAGGGTTCGTATAATCCCAACCTGCAAAACTATCAAATGCAGCGGCCTGAGGATGTTCAAGCCCAACAACTGCAAAATTTTGCTATGCAGGGTGCAAGAGACAACACTGATTACATGTCTCAGCTTGAGAAGTATCAAATGCAAACCCCGCAGCAAGTAGCTGCTGAACGGGCCGGTTCTAGCGAATTTGGTGGCGCAGACGCATCGAAGTATATGTCGCCGTTTCAACAGCAAGTTTCGGACATCGCTGCCCGTGAAGTTCAACGTAACGCTGACATTAATAAAAACCAAGGCGCTATGGCATCTATTGGCCGGGGTACGTTTGGCGGTTCTAGACAAGCTCTTCTTCAAGCGGAAGCTGACCGCAACACACAACAACAGATTGGCGATATTTACGCCAAGGGCCAGCAGTCTGCGTACGAAAATGCCCAGTCCCAGTTTGAGCGCGACCAAGCTCGCCGTATGGCAGCACAGCAACTTAATGTTCAGTCGGGGCTTCAAGCTGGATTAGCCAACCAACAAGCCGGTCTTACTGCAGGTCAAGCAAACCTTAATGCGCTTCTTGGTGTGCAGAGCCTAGGCACCACGTCCAATCTGCAAAACCGTTTGGCCAATCTTAGCAATCAACAACAAGCAAACGTACAGAATCTAGCGTCTCAACTGCAGACCCAAGGGCTTTCATCACAACAAGCATTACAGGCGGCGCTTGCTAATCAACAAGCCGGTCTATCCACCAACCAACAGAACCTTGCCGCTAATCTGCAAACACAACAACTTGGCACACAGACTGGCTTGCAGATGGCTTTGGCTAATCTCAGTAATGAACAGCAGGCTAATGTGCAGAACCTTGCATCTCAACTGCAGACTCAAGGATTGTCTTCGGACCAAGCGCTACGCGCCGCTCTTGCTAACCAGCAAACGGGTTTGACTACAAACCAGCAAAACCTACAAGCAGCCTTGGGTGTGCAGAATCTTGGTGCTACACAGAATCTAACGGCACAGCAGCTTAACCAAGCCGCTAATATGCAAGCCCAGCAAAACGCAGAACAAGCAAGACAATACGCCGCTGGACTTGGTAGTCAGATTGGTCTTGCTGGTATGCAGCAGGGTCTTGCTGGGTCGCAATTGCTGGGTAACTTGGGCCTTAACCAACAAAACGCTGATATTGCTCGTTTAGGGTTACAAACTTCCACTGCTGCTCAGCAACAAGCCTTAAATCAGCAACACATGGACATTGATTATCAAGATTTTCTTAACCAACGCCAGTATCCGTGGGACCAGCTATACAACTATAGCGGCATTATCCGTGGCTTACCGCAGCAACCCGGGCAAACAACTACGATGTACCAACAGCCGCCTAGTCTTGGTTCGCAGATTGCTGGTCTGGGTGCAGGGGCTTATGGCCTTGCTAAAGCTTTTAATGCGTTTGCTCGCGGCGGCGCAGTGAGAAACAAATATTCTGAAGGCTTGGCTGCTGTACGACTTAAAGAATTGATGGGGTAAACCATGAACCAAATGCAACTTTACGAACACCTTAAGTTCGCCCCACAAGATTTATTGCTGAAGTACGCACAAAATCCTAGCGCAGAGGTTCCGCAGTACTTAGCTATGGCTGCGATGCAGTTTCAAAAAGAAATGAAAGAAGGCGGTAACCAAGCTCAGCCTCCGCAGGGTACGGTAAAAGATGCCATCATCCAGCAGGCTATGCAGGGCCAAATGCCGCAGCAACAACAAATGCCGCAGCAACAGATGCAGCCCCAACAGCCTGTAATGCAGGCCGCTCACGGCGGATTAGCTGAACTTCATGTGCCCGACCACATGTTCCAAGAACATAATATGGCTGGTGGTGGCATTGTTGCGTTTGATGAAGGTGGCTATGTACCGCATTTTGATGGGACGGATGGTAGTTTGGTTAATAGAGAGCCTTCCGGCCTGCTTGGTAGGCTTGGTCTTACTGAGTCTAATTATGTAAGAACCCAGCGCCAGCTAGCTGATATGGAAAACCGCCTAAAAAATATGGTGCCCGGCACGGGTCCGTACGAGGCTTTAAAACAATCCATTTCAAATTTGCGCTCGGAAAATAGAAGCAAATATATGAATCAGCCTTCTATTTTTAAGAAATTTAGTACGGACCAAGATATTCCTGTTTCTGATGTATCTACGGCTCCTTCTACAGACTATTCTAAAACCGGGGCGTACTCACAGGACACAAGTTTAGGGGCTAAAGGGCTTCTTCAACAACCAACTCAAACCGCTGCGCCTTCTGGTCCGCGTGGCCCCGCTGCGCCTGTAGCCCCCAATACTCCCGCCGCCCCCACCGGTCCTGCCGCACCTTCGGTCAATATTCCGCAGTTCAATATGACGATGCAAGACTTTGCGGGCGCAGAACCTACTAAAAAACAATCAATAGAAGATTACAAAGAATTTCAAAACGCATTTGGCGTCAACGATAAACTCTATGAAAAACAAAGAGCGCGTCAGGACGAACAAGCGGCTGACATTGAAAAGCAGAAAAGTACGGCGGGGTGGTTAGCACTGGCTAATGCGGGGTTTGCTGCGGCAGCTTCGCCTTCTCCCTTCTTGTTCCAAGGTATCGCCACGGGCGGTATAAAAGGACTTACTGAATACAACACGGCTATGGAGAAACTCCAAGACCGTCAGGATAAGCTTGATGCTGCTAGATTCAACCTTGATGATGCTGAAAATAAATTCAAACAGTCTGGCAGTACCGCTGCTCTGGGCGACTACCGAGACGCTTTAAAGGCACATAAGACAGCACAGCAAAAGTATATTGAAGTTAAGACTAACGCTGACTATAAGGGCGCTGAAATTGCTACCCAAGCACGTGGCCAAGACCTCACCTACAAAGCCGCGATGGACTCTCATCGTACAATGCTTGAACAAGCTAAAATTTACTCGCAGGGCGGCGCTAAAAATACAGATAGAATCTTGGATAACTTGAAAGACTTAAACGACCCCAAGAGATATGAGAATGTGATGCGCGATGCGGCTTTACCCAATCCCGGTAATAATCCAGTCTTAGCTAAAAAGATTGCGGACGCTAAGCAAGTGTTAGCAGAAAGACAAGAACTTATTAATTTTAATAAATCACTGCTTGGCGGAGCTGGCGGTAGTGGTGTTGGAGGTGTTGGCGCGGCCAGTAAGCAAACCGTTACAATGGCAGATATTCAATCCACCGCTAGAAAATACGGTAAATCTGTTGAGCAAGTAAAAGCTGATGCACTTGCCAAAGGATATGTAATTCAATAAGGGTCCGTATGGACAAAAATAAATTTGATTTGGGGGATGCTTTATATGGTCCGTCAAAGAATGATTTGGGGTTTGATTTAGGGGCCGAGTTATACGGCGCTACTCCAACTACCGAGCAACCCACCGATAGCAATTTTTTCCGTGGGTTTAAGAATGTCCTGCCTCAAATCAAGGAATCGTTTGGTGGGGCGGAAGTTCTTGCGGGTAAAGCCCTTGGCAGTAAGAGTCTTATGCAGGCTGGCGCTGAGACGATGCAAGCGGCGCAACAGCAACAAGTAAGCAAAGAAACAGATTCGTTCACCAATGCTTTAGACAAAGGTATCGGCACGGTTATTACAGACTGGTTGCCGTATCAGCTTGGTTCTGGGCTGGGTAATGTTCTTGAATCACTGGCATCAGCCGGGGTTGGCGCGGTTGCAGGCGCAGGCGTTGGGTCCATCCCCGGTGTTGCTGCGGGCTTCTTAGGTAAGTCGCTGCTCAAGAAAGAGATTAAAGACCAAGCTCTCAAGATTATTAAAGAAGAGGGTCAAGAAGCCGGTCAAAAATTTATTGAACAACAAGCTAAGAAACAGCTTCGCAATATTGGCGCTGAGGCTGGCATTATTAGTCAAGCCGGTCTGCATGGTGCAGGTGAAACTACTAGCCGCGCTGTACAAGAAGCTGGTGGTAAGCCAGAAGATATTGACTTGGGGCGTGTAGCCCCCGCTGCGCTTGTGCATGGTGTAGCAGAGTTCTTTGGTGACAAGATTGCTTTAGGTGCGTTCAAAGGTCTGGACGCTAAATCCACCAACAACCTTATTAAAGACGTAGCAAAAGCAATTGGTGGTACGTCGCTTAAAGAAGCTCCAGTTGAAGTGATTCAGACTGCTGCTGAACGCTATGGCGCTAAGTTGTCTTTGTCAGACGTAGATGCCCTCAAAGAATATATTGACTCAGCCGCAGCGGCTGCGGGTATGTCTGTTGGTATTGGTGGTGTTGGTGGTACAAAGACCTATTTAACACGCCCCACCCCTGAGACAAAGCCTACACAAACTACCAATGAATCTGAGACTACTACCCAGCAAGAACAGGCCCAGACTCAAGCAGAGGCTGGTCAGTTTGTAGAGCCTTCAGCCCCTGTGTTTGATGAGAACGGCGAGGCTATCACTACTCCCGCCCCCATTCCCGCCCCCACTCCTACTCCTGCCGCCGCTGAAACACCCGCTGAAGTTACGCCTACAACTGAAGCTGCCCCCATTCCCGCCCCCACTCCTACTCCTGCCGCCGCTGAAACACCCGCTGAAGCTGCCCCTGAACCGGCACCGCCTGTTAGTGTTTTAACACCTGAAGCAGAAGATTTGCTAGCCACGGTTGATATTCACGGTATCCCGCACACGGTTACTGATTACGTAAAACAAGTAGCTGAAGAAAACGGCATTGAAGTTACACCTTCAATGACACCTAATGATGTAATTACTCAATTACAAACACTAAAAGAACAAAAGACTGAGGTTAAAGATGAATCTGAACAAGCTGGAGAACCTGTCAGTGCCCCAGTTGGAGTTAGCGCTGAGGCACCTGCACAAGCCGGAGTCACAGGAACCGCCGAAGGAATTACCGGAACTCAGCCCAGTGGAGTGGCTGTATCTGAAGGTACTGCACAACAACCTGCTGGAGGAGAAGGAAAACAGTCAGGTGCATTAGTTGGCTCCCTGCAGGAAGCCCTTGGCAAACTCGCAGATTTAATTAAAACCCAAAACGCAGAGGACGAAAAAGAACGAAAAGAAGCGGGCCTTAGCGGGAAACCCATTAAAGGCGGTAAGCCGATTTTTGCTTTCTCCGCCCCCGCTGCAACATATCTTAATACGCCCGGATACTACTCTGATGGCACCCCCGCTGGTAATGCTAGACAAGGGATTGTTCAGGCAGCATACGACCGTGCATTTGATGCGTTCGATACAATTAACTTTGACAAAGTTAATGAAGAGCTTAAAAAGCTAGCAGAAGAAGCCAATGCAAAAGAACCTCAACGCAAGCAAAAATACAGCGCAGAAAATCCGCTTGAGTTTATGTCTGAAGAAAATTTGGCCGCGAAGTACATGGAACAAGTCGGCACAAAGAAAATGGCCGATGCTCCCAAATTGCGCGAAGAACACGCTACCAACCGAGAAACTTTTGTAAAAGAACTGCCAGAACACATTCAGCAAGCAATTCAAGCTCAGACTAATAAAGTCTTTAAAGATGAACTTATATCTTATATTCGTCGCGGGCGCGTAGAGACCATCACCGACGCCGAACGCAATAACCGTAAGAAAGCCGCATTGGCTAAAGCGCAGCGTGAAGCAGGCCGGGAGCAAGAAAAAGCTATTGCTGGTGTGCAGCAGCAAGTTAATGAGGCTATGACCGATGAGGAGTTAGAAGCCCAACGCGCTGCGGAAGAACAAACAGAAAAGGTAGAACAAGGCCGCAAAGAGGTTGCGGGTTATACCGCTGCACCGCGCACTGGGCAGGCAAAGATTAGTCCCAAGGTTTCTGAGGCTATTCGGAATCTTAAAGGGCTTACGGCGGTTTTACAGGCCATTGCCGGTGACCGCGCTCAAAATTCTCAGACCCGTGTAATTGCGGAAGCTTTGTTACGGCTTATCCAGTCTTTAAAAACCACTAGCAATCTAACACCTACACAACTCGGCAATCTGAAAAATAAAATTAAAAATACAGAAGCTGAGTTTAACAAGCAAAAACGGCAGTTAGACAACTTACAGCAACAGCAGCGCGAACTTCTTAAAGATGGAAAGAAGCCTACTAACCGCGCGCGTCTACAGCAATATGAAGCCCTTGAACGTGAGATTAATACACAGCGGCAAGAAGTAGTTTTTGCATCTACCGCTTTTGATAATGCTCAAGAAACACTTGCGTCTTCGTCTTATATTAAATCTGTTTCAGACTTAACTATATCGTTTGACCCAAACATTGCGGAAGATGGTGAGTTCCGCCCCAATACTAACGAGGTTGTTTTAAAGGGTAACGACAAAGATGGATACACGGGCACTCGCCCGCTTGACCAAGTGGTGCTGCATGAAATCATGCACTACCTAACTGACCACGTTATTGACAACACTGAAGCATACATAGCTTCTATCGACCCCAAAGACCGTGCCGCTACTCAAGCAGCAATCAACCGGCTGCGCCAAAAATACAACATGGCCAAGACAATGTTTGGGAAGAAGTACAACATCCCAACTATTAAAGAATTTATTGCTGAAATCTACACCAACGCAGAGTTGCAAAAAGACCTTGCCAGAGTACGGACGGAAAACGCTACGCCATTCACCCGTTTTAAAAACTTGTTTTCCCAGATTGCGTTTGACATCGCTGCCGCATTGGGTTTCCGCAGTAATAAAGACATATCCGATACGGGCGCTAGTGAAGCTGGTATTACACTTAAAGAAGTATTAGAAGACATTAGCTCTATTATTTCTTTACCGACCGCTGATATTAAAGGCGCAGAGGTTTCATACTCTACGGCTACACCTACACCAACGCCCACACCCACTAAAAAACCAAAGCAAGCAGCAGCCGCTGGACCTAACCGCACAAGCGGGTTGGACGAACATGATGATTATCTAGCACCTGCTTCTCAAGGTGTAATTAGAAAGAAGACTCTGTATCAACTTCTCAGAGAGCCTACAACGTGGCGAACTATTGCTACTAAGTTCCAGAATGACCGATACGAAGCAAAATATTTGCAGGACGTACTCGACCTTGCGGGCAAGATTTACCGTGAAGGTAAAGACCGAATCAATAACTTCTACGACCAGATTACGCTAAGTACTAGCCGGGCAAATAACTTCTATCATGAGAAAGTAGCTCCGCTGCACGACAATTTAAACAAGAGTATTGAAGCATTTGCAGAAGCTACTGGCAAGACAGCGGAAGAATCCCTTGCGTTTTTCCATTCGTTGATGGAAGCCCTGCATGAACCAGAACGTCGTCAAGTTAAATACTTGTTATCAGTAGACCTTGAAGCCCCGGCTGCTGCCCGTCGAGATGCAATTGTTAAAGAATTAAGCACTCAAAAACTCAGTCCAGCCGGTGCGCAGAAACTACGTAACGAACTTAACGCCATCGTTAAAAACAAAAAAAATCTAGACCAAGCCGTTATGGCTAAAAACCCCGAGCTGCTGGATATTAACAATGACAAGTACAACGTCATTGGTCTTGGTGGCAAGGACGCAAGCGGAAACACTCTCACGGCACAGGATGTGGTTAATCAACGCTTAGCCCAGTACCAGAATCACGCCCACAAAGATTTGATTGATGCGGTGCTGAAGAATGTCAGCGCCATTACTGATGCTGCCGTGGAACTGGATAAGTATTCTAACTACTGGTCTGACTACACCGAGAACTACCGTAACTTCTATGGGTTTCAGCACTACGCGCCATTCAAAGGTCGGGGTAGCTTTGCCGAGAAACATTCAGAGATTGAGGAGATTTTGGACTTTGAGGCGGCGTTTGGCAGAAGCGCTGAATTCCGTGAAGCTGCGGTGGCCTTTGAGGGCCGGATGTCTGTGTCGGATAACCCTGTGCTGCAATCTATCTCCGATGCAATTCGCGCGGCAATGCGGGCTGGCCGTAAAGGTACGACTTTAGCCATTAAAAACGCTATAAATCAAAAACTTATTAAAGGTTACGTTGAAAAACCTGTTGCGTTTGAAGACCGCAATAAAGATACGTTGAAAAAGCTTCTTAGTGAAAACGCCATCCTGCACTACAACGAGAATGGCACTATTGAAGTTATTAAAATTACTGACCCAAAGATTCTTAACTCTATCCGCCGTACGTACAAAGATGTTAATCCACTAATTGAAGTAGCCAACCGCGTCACTAGCGGTCTTGGCAAGATGCACACGCGGTATAACTACAACTTCCCGTTGCTCAACTTTGTGCGTGACATCCTTACCAACGCATGGACTATCGGCGCAGAACTAGGCCCAGTCGAGTCCGCCAAATTTATTAGCGAAATTGTGTCTAAGGTTGCTACTCGTGGGGCCATGCACAAGGGGTTTAACTTTGCGCGGTTGTATGAGCAAGGGGGTTTAAAGCGCCTTGAAGCTTTAGCTAAAACTGACCCAACCTACCGCGACATGTATGAATTTGTGAAAGAAGGCGGCATGGTGTCTTACATCCAAGGCTTGTCGTTGAAGTCTAACTTTGAAGAGTTGCACAAACAGATTGGTCGGTCTGGGGTTATGAAGACTTGGGACCAAGCTAATAAGTTTATGGACATGTATGTGAACATGTTTGAATTGGTCAGTCGTTCCGCCGCATATAGCACCGCAAAGCAAAACGCGATGGCCAAGGGCAAAACAGAAGCTGAAGCTATAACAATCGCCGCTACCTATGCCAAGAACCTCGCTAACTTTGAACAGGTTGGTGAATACGGCAAGGCTATGGGTGCGTTGTATATGTTCTTCCGCCCGTCGGCTACCGGTGCAGTCCGCGCCATTGAAGCTATTTCTCCTGCGTTTGACACGCGGTCTATGGAAGCAGTAATCCAAGGTCTGCCGGAGTCTATCCGCAATGATGAAGCTGCTAAGGCCAAGTACATTGAAGAATATCAATCGCGGAAAAAATACAGTCGTGTAATGGCTGGCACTCTTCTTGGCCTTGGTATGTTTGGTTACTTCATGGCTATGAGCATGGCCCCGGATGATGACCTCGGGCGCAACGAAGTAATGAACGACAGCATGGACCAGTGGACTCGTTACCTGCGGATTCATTCGCCGTTTGATAAAGAGCGCGTCTATCAAATTCCTTGGGGCTTTGGCCTTGGCGCGATTGCTGCATCAGGGGCACAGATTGCTTCAGTTCTTTCGGGTGCGCAAAACATCAGCGGGGCGGCATCGAATATCTTTACCCAGATTGCGCTGGACTCGTTTGTGCCTATTCCCTTCTCCCGCATGAACCCGGCAGATAACTTCGGCGCGTTTGCTCTTGACTCTATTGCGCCCAGCCCAATTCGCCCGATTCTAGAACTTGTTATCAACAAAAATGGTCTTGGCCATGACATCTACAATGATGCCAACCGTCGCATGGGTGATGCGTTTACTGGCGGGGATAACATCCCGCAGATTTATAAAGACGCCGCTTTGTTCTTGGTTAACAGCACAGACGGCGCCTTGGACTTCAGCCCTAACACCATGTATTTCATGTCCAACAGCTATGCTGATGGTATCGGGCGTTTGTTTGAAGTTGGTTATGGCGTAACGGACTTTGCTGAAGGCCGTAAGGCATTTAATCCCAAGACTGACCTGCCGCTGCTGGGTTCTTTCTTTGGTACCAAGTCAAGCGTAGATGCCCGCGAATTTGCTAATGCTGAAAAGACTATTAAGTCCTATGAGCAAATCATCAACGGCTTTAAAGCAGACCCGGTCAAAGAAGCTGACTACGAAGCTAAGTATCCGTTGCGTGGCAGTTTGGTGGACTATTACAACCATATGGTAGGCTCACAACTTAACCGCATGCGGCATGAAGCGAACGTGATTCGCCGTGACCCTAACTTTTCGCCCAAAGAAAAAGAAGAGTTAATTAAACTCAATAAGCTTGAACAAAACCTTCTCAAGTATGAAATGCTTGAAAACTTCAAAGCCTACGACTTAGATTAACCAGTACGCCAAGTCCTAACACCCAACTTCCCTTCATGCGTGGTGTAGTAGGACTTGGTTTTTATCTTGGCGCGTTTGGCTCCGCAATCAATAGCGTAAATTAGCTCGGCGGGACGGAGAGTAGGGATGAAAAAACTGTCCCCAATCTCCATGCCTTCAAACGGTAGCAACCACTCCGGTTCAAGTATTTGCGTCGGCAACATCCAAGATGTCCGGGGTTAGTGTGCTACGGAACCAATAAAGCCGTGCTGGTGAGTTCGACGGGGCGCTCTTCCAACCTTTAGCCAGACGGCCAACCTTGATGTCGATGAGAGTGCCGGACTTCTTCATGGCAGCTTCAAACTCACTCGTGCTGATACTCTTCTTGTTCAGCATGTCATCGAACTGCGCCTTGGATACTTGGATAAGTGACTCGTCTGAGCAGCACCGTGCAACCAACGCATTACGCGGCTCGTGTACTACCTTATGGTCTTTGATAACAAGCGTGTTACCGATGTTGGCATTCAGGAACTCTGACAACAGATTAGAGTAGTCAACCTTGTAGTCCTTGGTCACTCGGTCTCTTATGCGAATCATTTCCATGATTGTATTGTCATAGATGCGCTCAATGTCTAAGCCAATAATGTCGTTCCTGACAGCAATCTGGCCCCCAGCAAATGACGCTGCTACAAAGTTCTCATAGAACCGATAGGCCGAATCACCACCAAAGTCGCGGCTGAAACGTTCACCCCATTCTGCCGTAAGGTCGCTAAGTGCTGAATCCCCAAGTTTGTATAGCGCAGGGACATACATTCTTCCGGCGTGTCCATAGTTTGTTCTAAGCGGGTCAAATATCTGACGGCCTAGTTTGCCACCCTGCTCGGACATAAAAATTTCAGGCTTGAGGACATTAAACTCAATCACACGGGCAGTCTCACCTTCAGGCGAACCCTTATCAGTAACAAAGCGCTGATAAATAGAATGATTCGTTGTGTAGATGGCGATAAGAGAAGATTTAAGTTCGTGTTCACGTTCAGCGTTAACCGACGCTTGCATACGAATCTTTGCTCGACCTTGCGTGATGCCGTGAGTCAGGGATGAAAGCACCCTGCCGTCCTTGTTACCAACCTCATCCAATCCAAACAGAAGCGACCGCATGCCCAACATGCGCATCACAAGCCCGTTGTCCGTTGAGTCATAGACCGACAAATTTTCTGGCGAACCAAACACGCTAAGGCCAGCATACAACGCACCAGTCTTGCCACAACCGGACTTACCGTTAAGACTAATCACGACTCCTGATGTAGAAGTAAATCGCATCAGAGGTGAGCCAAACCCTGCTAGCAACGGCAGTGCAAGCATCTCAAGCCCCGGCAGGTTGAGCATATCAACACACTCACGCCACTTAGAATAGTTGCCCTTGGGTACTAGGAACTTGGCGATGCCCTTGACGTAGGGCGAGTAGGCCGAGGGAATGATTAGCCCCTCATGTGTAATTTCTTCTTGGCCGATGACAAACGCTTTATTATCTTCGGTCCATCCCATCTGCATCCGCATGATTTCTGCCTTTGATGTATTAACCATGTATTGCCCCCACTTGATGACGTAACTCATCAGATACGGGAACGCGGCGGGGTCACACAGAACCCCATTACTGACCATAATTTCTTTGAGCTTCTCCAAGGAGGCAGCAACTTTCAACGGCACAAGAAACTCACGTGGAGCATCGTGTGGCAGTATCAACCGCATAGTCAGACCTTCGCCGTCAATCGGGCTAAACGTACGCCGTACTGGCACTAAGTCGTGCGCCGTGACAAGCACAGGGCTGTTATGAACTACCTGTCCCTTCTTATCCCGCTCTGGGGGCGGGACATAATAGATGCCGCCGTTAGCCCCACGAATGAAAGGTCTTAGAAATTCTGGAAGTTGCGAAACGCTTTGGGAATCCGCTTCTTCCCAAATTGGCTTCTCCTTACCAGACGACGCGGCGGCGTTGAATTCCCGTCCGAGAACAATGGGAGTTTTAATTTTTCCTCTATGTTTACAGCCTTCGCACTGCTCTGGGAAGTTGCTGATAAACCAGTCGCAGGTTCTGGGGCCATCAAAAGAATTGGCAGTTTTTTCGGTTGTTTGATAGTCATACTCTGGGTGTTCATTAGACATCTCGTGGATTGCTGTAGAACCATCCTCACAGTGAATCGCAATCGTGAGGCCAGCAGCCCATTGGTCACGGGGTACTGTGGATTGGTTTTCCAGCATGTATTGGATTTGCCCACATCCGTTACCTGTAACGCTCTTGTGTGCTAACTCCTCAAAAGTGAACTTGAAGTTATCCAGCTTCAACATCTGCCGGGTTTCTTCATCCAACCCTTTGGGCAGCAAAGCCATGATGTCATCGCTAGACGGAGCTATTTCGCCAAGAAATTCTTTAAAAGACTCAAAGCTATAGGATGTAATCTCTTCGTCAATAAAATGCGATAACGCGGGTGGGTTTGCTCTGTAGTTAAGCGTGTTCGGACACCGCATGATGCGGGCCGGTTCTGCTATGACTGATGGGTCAGAGATAATCTTAGAAACACATAACGCCTTGAATTTCTTTGCATACGGCAAATACTCATCAATCGGTACGTCTTCGTCCAACAACCAATAGGCGTGAATCCCTATACCCGAATCAAGCCGGAGGGGTGGCGGGAGTCCTACTTCAGATACAAAAGTTTCTAATGCAGCAAGAGCATCTTCTTTGGAAGCGTAGCCCTTACCTTCCGCCGCCTTATCTTCCCCAACATCAAGGTCAAGGAAAAAAGACCGGTAAAACAGACAATCCTCAGCCTTGCGGCTGTAACCATTGAAGGTGCCAAGAGCCACGTAAACGTTGTGGCCCTTGTCCTCAGTCTTCTTTATTAATTCAAATAAATCATCAAGTGTTTCTGCAAACCTGTTTGTTAGTTTTTTGGTCTGTGGTTCTAGGCCACTAACACAGTAAACACCCTGCCTTGGTAATGCTTTCTCATAAAATTGTTTTAGCATGGGTTCAGGTCTTAAATGGGTTCGCCAATCATCTCCTCTAGGTAACTCTTGGCGTCTTTGATTCCTTTGGCGGGTAGCCTGCCATCAGCAAGGTCTTTGTTAACCAAGCTGATGAAAGCCTCAATCGTCTTGCACTTAGCCTTCCTACAAGGTTGACCACGGAACCAGCTATGGATGGTCATGCGCGTAGTCTTAAAAACCACTGCCACATACTTGGCTGGAAGGTTCGCTTCCACGCATGCCATCGCTAGCTTTGTTCCTAGTGCCTCGGGGTCAGCTTTGTACAACTCAATGCGAAACTCTTCGCTGTAACTCCGTGGCATATCTACCTCACTTCTTGGCCCATTTCTTAACTACATCGGAGACATCAACAGACTTGGCTTCCGTGTTGTTAGAAACTTCGCGCTTCGTTGGGGCTGCTTCGCCGCTACCTTCTTCTTCGCTATCCATCTGATAGACGTTGAGCTTGATAGCTGCTTCTGCTGCGGGACTCTTGGCTTGTCGTGCAATAACCTCAAGGTCATCTTCGGATACAGCACCAACCGGAGAAAACAGTAGCTTAGGCGTGGGCGACTTGGTATCAAATTGCATCTTGGTGATGACTCGACCAGCACTTACGTTGTGGGATGCGAGGTGTTGCACGTAGGGGCGGAACGGCCACCGGCCATTGTCTTCCTTACCGAACGCAGAAGTAGCCGGAAGAACCAACTGCATCACGTCGCCGCTCGGGTCATTCGGAAGAACAACAGCAGTACGCCACGACAGACGGCACTTAGCACTCACACCGTTATCACTAGAACCCTTGGCACTGTTCGGGCAGTTGTTGCATGCGCTAGCGGGCGGGTTCTTAACTGCGGGGTCCGGGGTCTCGGAGTCGTTCGACCAGCAAACAGGGCTGACCTTCTCGCCTTCCTTGTAGCCTTGGTCGTAGTACATACGCGAGGCTTTGTGTGCCATCTTAACGATGATGACATTCATGTGGCGGTCTTCGATAGCGCCGATTTCCTTGCCGCCGGTGTACTTGCGGAACACACCACCCTTGATAGACAGGCGTTTGTTGCCTTGCCGATTACCACCCGCTACGGCCAGCGTGTCTTCGTCGAGGCCGGTTTGTACGATGGAAGGGTTGGTGGCAAGAATAGAAACGAGGTCATTGCTCATTATATTTCCTTTAACTGTTTATGACTGATTATCGTGCGGAGGGCTTGCGTACAGAGACGCCGAATTCCCGCATCACATTCACGCCGGGGGGCAGACCATCACCCTCATTCTCGGTCATGAATTCTTTAAAGTTGCCCTGATGAATCCGCTTCTCCAACAACTCAAGTGCTTGGTTCTCTACTACAAACTTGCGGAAGTTATCCCAGTCGGTGCAGTAGAACCGTTCGTTCATCTTACGCATAACAGTACCCTGCGAGGTCTTGATACTATCAGCGTTTGTTGCATTACAAATAACCAACATGGCTTGTTCCAGCGAAGTCATGTCTTCCTTCAACTTCTTATCTGTTTCATCAAATTTCTGAAGCAGCACTTCACGCTCGGTGCGGATAGCAAGGTATGCCTCCACTAGCGTTTCTAGATTCATGTTTTCCATCACTCTATCCCTAACTCTTGTTTGTACAGGTCTACTAACTTTTCATGGTTACTGACTTTACCTCGGAGCATTTCATACATCTTACGCTCCACTTCTGAGCCTTGTATGTGAACCACCGTCATGCTGTTCACTTGTCCGACTCGGTCGATACGCGCTACACACTGCAAATAAGTCTCAACGCTCATGACAGGGGACCAGAAAACTATGGTATCCGCAGCCGTAAGGGTTACCCCGTGCGAAGCTGACTGAGGTTGGATTATAAGTAATCTTGGCTCGTCTGTCGTCTGGAACTCGTTAATTATTTGCGCTCTGTCCTTGGCAGACACATCCCCGTTGATTGTTCTGGTCGTAACCCCATGACTTGCAAGGAAGTTAGCCACCAGCTCAATGGTGTGACGGTACGGCACGAACACCAAGACCTTATGCTCTGTTTCTTCTATCACCTCTAACAAAGCGTTCAGTCTAGGGGATACGTCAAACTCTACCACTTCCCCGTTGTCTGTGTACACCGCGCCACCAGAAAGCTGCAAAAGTTTGTTGAGTCTGGCCGCTGCATGCACCGCGCTAATCTTCTCGCCAGCAGCTTCAATAAGCATCTGGTCTTTGAGGTTCTTGTAGTAGCGCACAACCTGCGGGGATAGTGGAACTTCTCTTGTCTGATACACCACCGGCGGCAGGTCTAGACACTCGGCCTTTGAGAACCTGATGGCTGGCTGCAAAGCTTCATATACGTCTCTCTTTGCTGTTGGTTTGGGTACATACTTGAACCGCGTAAGCTGCCGCATTACCTTGTCGCGCCACCCTGTAAAGAACTTTGGTACGTTCTCTGGGCAAACTAATTTAGCCAAACCAAAAGCATCTGTAGGAGACTGTGACGCAGGTGTTCCAGTTAGCATCCACAAACGGGTCGTTGGCTTAAGAATTTTGCTGAGGGTCTTCCACCGCTTGGTCGTCGCTGTCTTGTAGGCGTTGGCTTCATCAACCACAATCAAGTCAAACGCGGCTTCTTCAATCTCTTTCTGTACGATGTGGACGCCGTCATAGTTAATGATGACGAAGTCGTATGCGCCACGAATAATTTTCTTACGCTTGTCCGCAGGGCCATGAGCCACGCCCGCTGTTCGGTGCATAGCTGTTTTGAAGATGTCGGCTTGCCATGCGGAGTACATGATGGACAACGGACAGATTACTAGCACCCGTTTGATAGCCCCCTCGTTCATGAGGTAGTCGGATGCCCAGATGACAGACGATGTCTTACCCGTCCCAGCCTCGTTGAAGCAGAACGCTTTTCTGTGCAGAGTTAAAAAAGACGCAGTGGTTATCTGATGCTTGAACGGGTTGTACAACCCGGGCCACTTATAGTCTCTATTAATAGATGATGGAATCTTATCGGAGCCTAGTAGACGGGTGAGGAACTGCATCTCCTCGATACCCCAGTAGACAACAATCTCAGATACCAATTCGTCCTGCTTTAGGACTTCTACCTTCTCTATGTTCCTGACAATTGCCGGAACATAATCTGTCGGCACGTGCAACCGCACCGCGCAATTTTCTACGATTTCCACAAGATGTCCTTATAACTTTGCCCCTTACGGGGGCTAGTCGTTCGACCTATTTCATCGACCCGTCTGATTTCCGCTTAAAAGCCCTGTTCTTGCTAGGACTCTCAAGTCTAACGCCGTCTGCGTTAGAACCACCTTTTGAAAGAGCCTTGACGTGAGCTACATCCTTGCCCGTCCTGTCAACACCCTTCTTATCCAATTTGCGTCGAGCGCGTTGGCGCTCCATACGGTTTTCGTGTTCTCCACGCGCCTTTTGCTGCTGATATTCTTTTTTATACGGTCGCGGCTTGTTTGTGTAAGGCATCGTTATCTTCCTCCATCGCAAGGATAGCGTTGTATGTGAGCTTAGACTCAACCACCGCTTTCATTGCTTCATGCTTTGCGGTCTCAAATTTCTTCATCAAAATAGCTTCATGGAGATTCTTAAGAGCGCGTTCAGCGTTCATGCAGTATGCGGCGTAGTCAATAAACTCTTTGTGATTAGTCATCGCTTTTCCTTATAAAATTCGCAGGTTTTGACAGGACACCACCCACAGAGGGCGGTTGGGTTGGGTTGCCATACATCCTTCTCATATGACACTTGCAGGCGCTCCAAGTCCGGTTCAAATACTTTCCAGAGAGTTTCTATATCACCCCGCTGATATTCTTCCGGCATAAAGCTATCGTGCATAACAAACAGCAGACCAGCTTTAATACGTTGAACTTCAGGGAAATGATAAAAAACCATTAGACCCATTAACTTTAACTGTTTTGGGTCTGGATACTTGTTGCTACCCGTCTTGTAGTCTACAACATACGCCTCGGTCCCATCAATTATTAGCAGGTCAACTATGCCTCTTACCCAGTAGCCTTCTTCAAAGCTGCACGGGTTCTTATCCTTGTCTAGGGCCAGCTTGTACTCGACGAGTTTCTCACCCGGAATAGCGGCTAGCGCATCCAACATTTTTTTAAATCTTTGATAGTTCTTCGGCAGGGGTTCTCCCTTGCCAACATAGTCTTCACAGGCTTTGTGAACTTCCGTCCCATACAACATCTGTTGTGTAGTTTTCTTTTCAAACTGCTTCAATACCTTGACTTCGTGGTACTGCTTGGGGCAGTTAATAAAATCTTTTAGGGACGAGAAAGACCATGTGAACGTCATAACTTACCTTCTTCGTAGTGATGGATTCGATGACAGTTGGCACATAGTATCAAGCACTTTTCAATCTCTTTATACGCAGCGGTATAGTTATCGCCTTGTATTAGTTTATGTACTTTCTTCTTGTCGGGGTCGTGCCGGTTTATGTGATGAAAGTCAATTATGGCGGGGTGAGATGCACCGCATTGGGTGCAAACTAAAGAAGCTTTGTAAGCATGCCATTCATCACGCTTTTTTAGCTTGTATGCCTTTACTTTAGCTTTTACTTTTTCTTTGTTGTCCGCGTAATGCTTTCTACTCGCGGCGCGTTTGGCTTCACTCATAACTTCTTCACTTGCGCTGGGAAGCAGTAGTAATCGCCGGGGCTAATAATTTCTTGCATCTTGCGTTCGTCTTGGCACTCTTCCAACGTTTCAAACACATCTATATACATCCAGTGCCCACTGCTAAATAACAATAGATTAAACCAGATGTACATGATAACTCCTACTTCTTCACTAGAACTTCTAGTGCTTGGATGGTGGCCTCTAGCTTTGCGATGTAGCGGTCTTTCTCCTGAAGTTCACCTTCGTACTTCTCAAAGAACTTATTACGCTGCTCGTGTTCGCGGTTCATCAAACGAATAAGCTCTTGGCTGATGTCAAACTGACGCTGCATAAAGTCACTCATCTTTTGTATCCTCGTCGGGTAAATTGCGCAGGGCTTCCTTGACAGCAACAATAGCCGCGCTGCCTTCACTGATAGCCCAGTCTTTGTGGTTCACGTCTGGACAGTCGGCAAAATAATTAAGAGACTTCAATGCCAACTTCAATGCTTTGCGTGTAGCGTTCATGCGTCCTCCGGCTGGCCCATCTCAAGAATTTGCATCTTGGCAAGCTCAAGCGCCCAAAGGATTTCAGGACCACGCGTGATGGTTGAGTGCAGTGATAGTTCACCATACTCATCAAAACAAATAATTATTACGTCTTCTGCCGTTTGTGCCGCGGCAAGGGCGTACTCAACTTTGCTCATCGTCTTGTCCTGTCGCGTGTTTCATCAATCTGTTTATGTACCACTCTGCCTTGGCAAGGTCTTCGACGCCATTCTTTTGCTTCCACCGCCATAAATACTTGATAGCGTTAGCAGTGCATACAGCCTCAATACCTTGCAGCCCTATGGTAGCAGCCTCTAACGCATCAATGCACTCTATTTTTCCTGAAGTGTAGTGCGAGGGGTGATTGACTCTTTCAGTCATCGTGCGCTTTCTCTAAAAACTTTTCCATACGCCAGAGAATTTCGTCGCGCATCCAATCACACGCTGCGTCCCAGATGTCGTTGGGGTTGTGCGTCTTGTCGTTGTTCTCAAACCACCACTGCTCAAATGCCTTCCGGCGGCTCTCGTTCATGGTCTTTCTCCATTTGGTTTACTGCGTCAATTAGTATTGCGTTGAACCCACGCTCCAGCAAATACTGACGACCTTCCTCATCAACATCAAGGCTAACCATTAAACCTTCTTTGGTTTCGTAACAACTAATAACATCAAACTTCATCTTCCCCTCCTTCGATGAGGTTCTTTAACTCTTTTGCTTTTTCTTCACCAGCAAAGTAATCAAATATAACCCACAGTGCTTCCCTAAGTTTGTTGTTCCATTCAATATCTTCTTCGTGGTAGTAAGTATCTGTGTAGCAGTATTTGATATGGTCTTCCAAAGTTTTAACCATAATCAAATCAAACGCATCATCATCTATTTCAACAGTTACTTTCATTTTCATTCTCCTTAGTTGGTTCTTTCCATCTGGCACGTTCTGCAGCAGCGACCAGATTAGCAAAGCGTTCAAGTGCTTCTATATAAATACCGTCACGGTTTGCCGTAGTTACTAACTGGCACTCAACAGCCATGCGGATGATGTCATCGCGGTTCATTTCTTTCTCCTTGGTGCCAGAGGCCGGAATCGAACCGGCACAACCTGTTATGGTCGGCAGATTTTAAGTCTGCTGTGTCTACCGATTTCACCACTCTGGCTGGTTGGTTATTTACCGGCGGCTCGGCCCACTACCCCTTTCGAGATTTCGTAGGTGAACTCATCCATCTTAATTTCCATACCTTTAGCAATACCTTCTTTGTATTGCTCATCCAACCGTTCTTGCAACCGTTGCCACAACTCCTCAATGATGTCGGCAGCGTGGGCGGCTAAATCATCTGGAACAACATCGCAAACCTGCGACTCGCCCTCTTTACGCGCCGGACTAAGAGCCTGTTGTTCCCGCAGTGCTGCGCATAAGTCCTTTAGGTACTCGCCTTCTTTGTCAGCGGGGACTTCCGTACCTTCTTCCCAGTCATTCAAACTCATTTCATCTGCTCCTTAACAAAAGCACCGCCACTTACTACCTTGCCCTTGCGGTCCTTGATTTCGTTGTATGCGTGGGCCAAGCATTTGGATACATTCAGATTCCACATCTGACAATAAATAATCAGACATACAATAACATCACCTACACCATCTATCCTACCCTCGTGGTCAGCTTTCAACTCTGCGCTTGCTAACTCCCCAAGTTCTTCGACGGCTTTTAACAACTGCGCTTGCGGGGTTGAGTATGCAGTAATGTCACGGGCGAACGCCCACTCCCGCACTCGTTGCTCTAACTCTTCGAACTTCGTCTGCATTTGAACTTCCTCACTATCGGTTTGCGTATTCTTTCGGGCTTTACTTCTAAAAACCTAACTCTACTTTCTCCCGCAAAGTTAACTTCTCCATTTGTAATTTTGTATATAGCATCCGCGTAAACTTTCCGTGGTACGTACTGATTTCTCTCCCATCTTCTGATGGTATGCAAGCTGGTGTTGTGCCTTGTAATTTCTGCTAACCATGCGGCTACGGCATCCATCGAATAGTTATTTCTAGTGCGCCACTCTTTCAGCCTCTCGCCGTTGGTCACTAACAATCTCCGTAAGTCCTTCCAAATTTAGCCTCACAAGCCACGGGCAACCCTTCTGCCCAGCTAGGTGCTTGAGACATGACCTCGACGATGTAAGCCACGGCGCTATCTACCTCATCTTCTTCTACTACGCACACCGCCGCGTCATGAACAGTAAGTACTACTTTATACCGTTCTTGTATCTTCAACATCTGCTGCCCAACCACGATGCGGGCCAAAGCTTGAACTACGTTCTCTACCACCGAGCCACCCCAAATACCCACAGTCCCACGGCGGGACTTGTATGAATACTTGCCTGTTTCTTCTGCGCCGAGTTCAAGCATCGGGTAGCGGATGTACATGGAGTTGGGTAGTAGCAGTCCTTCTTTGGTGACTTGCACGCAATCTTTCTGTCCGTACCAATACGGCGCGGAGTCACCCCAGTTACATAAATCTTTCAAAGCTCCGTTGCCGTCTTCCCATAGCCCAATAATCTTGTCGTTGACATCGCGGTACTTGTCCACAAACTCTTTGCATTTTTCTTCCTCAAGCTTGACGCTGATGGGCTTGGCCGTAGCCAGAGTGTGCTGGAGTTTAGCCGCCCCTGTGCCATAACCTAGCCCCAAGACACAGGTCTTGCCAACGAACCGTTCAAGCGGGTCTGCCTTGGTTATCTCGCGCTCGTAGATTTTTGATGCAAAGACAGAGTAGACATCCTCACCGTCGGCGAACTGCTGCACCACGTCCTCTTGGCCTGCTAGCCACGCAAGTATCCGCGCCTCAATCTGAGAAGAGTCACAGTTGATAACCATGTATCCATCGGGCGCTACAACCGCGTTCTTCAACGTCTTCTTCTTGGCGTCTCGACTAGGCAAGTTCTGGAAGTTAACCTTGTCTAACCCACTCCACCGACCAGTGTGCGCGCCGTAATATTTGAGCGGGATTGGTAGTCGCCCGCGGTTTCTCTTGCCAATATCAATGAATCGTTCGATGCGGGATTCTTCAAGCGTGGATTTAGTACCCAGACGCACCGCGCATAGCTGCTGAATGAATGGGTCTTCATGTTCGGTCAAAGCAATGAACCCCTCGTCGTTCTTAGCCAACGCAAAAGTTTGTTTGCCCGTAGTCGGGCTTGTCTTCATCGGAACCGTAACACCAAATTGTTTCAGTAACTCTGCAAATTGTTTGTTGCTAGCCAGCTTTTTGCGGACGGCTTCCTCGTCGATGCAAGACAGTTTGCTCTTTAGTGTCCCAAGCAACTCCAGCTTCTCCTGCTTGAGTTCTTCTAGTCTCTCGCAAAGTAGCGCGTCGTCCACCTCTAATACTGGGTGGATAAACATGCGAAGGGTCATGTCTATCAGTTTGAGTTCTTCTTCTGGAAAGCCCTCTGACAACTTGTGCCACAGTCGGTAGGTTAGCTCGGCGTCGTTGCAGCAGTACTCGCCATACTTGCGCAAACTCTCCGCATCGAAGTCTTCCCTGCGCTTGCCCTCGGCGTGGACCACCTCGTCGCCTTTTACGCCAAGGTTGAACCGGCTAGATAGTGATGCC
>Ga0214917_10002004_pt1 | contig 25416 bp, 27 predicted proteins | sample LL_1208_BB_MetaG_FD_177983 | JGI IMG/M metagenome (GOLD analysis project Ga0214917, IMG submission 177983) | Freshwater microbial communities from Lake Lanier, Atlanta, Georgia, United States - LL_1208_BB | ecosystem: Environmental > Aquatic > Freshwater > Lake | place: USA: Georgia | collected...
ATCTTGAGAATCTACATATCCACTTAATGAATTTATTTTTTCATTTAAATATGCTCCTGTACTAATTAAATTGGTTGTAAGTACAGAGCATTGACTATTAAGGCTAGCTAGATCAGTTGTTAAGTTTTGTATTTTGCTTTGTTGTATATTTGCATTATTATCAACATCAATGTCTACGATTGGACTTGCAGGAGTTTGGTAAACTCCGTCTATAACTTTAACAACGCCGCTACCTGCAACTGATGGAATTGTTGTATGAACGTGAGAAGGTCTATAAGAGTCAAAATAGATAGTAATATTTCTATTATTTGTTGTGTATTTTTTACCAAATAATTGTACATAAATTCTTTCATTAGTTGCTATACCAGTTTGAGGTACTGTTGCATTTAAAATATATTGAGCAACAGTCTCCGTTTCGTATAGGTAAACATCATCAGTTGATGCTAAGTAGCGATAAGTAGAGTTCGTAGGATTATATATATTAACTACTGCTCTAATTGAACATTGAGTTGCGCTTGGACTATTTACGTTAGCCCAAATATTAAAATCCCAAAGTCCAGCAGGAATATTTGATACTGCAGGATCTCCACTAGCTGTAACAAAACTACATAATAATCTTTCTACAAATCTTGGATCTAGTTCATTACTTGTAGCTTGCCCAGCTCCTATAACATATTGTGTTCCTAGTAAAGAAAGTGCGTGATCACCAGTAGTTGGCAATCCTCCCGTTGGAGCTATTCCACTTCTATTACCAAAATCAAAATAATAAACCTTTCCTCCGCCACCACCACCACCATTTGCATTTGCTCCAGGAACCCAAGTTGTTCCATTATAAATTAATGTTTGACCAGCAGTTGGTGAATTTATACTTAATGGGTATCCTTGAAGTTTATTTATTGTTGAGGAAACTAAATCTCCAGTTAAATCTCCGCCAATTATATCTTGGCCGCTAGATAAAATTCCATCTCCATTTATTGTTGGAGTTTGATAAAAATTCTTATATCCATCTATATTTTGATAACCAGTATTATAAACTAAATTAGGCGCAGTGGCTTCATAAGTAAATTTTCCAGTATTACTTACTAATGTTTTAGCTTTAAAAATCTGTGCCATTTTTCTTTTTATCCTTTTGTTGGGTTTTTAAGCCAATCTGTCGCTTTTTAAGGCGAACTAAAGAGTAAAAGAATTATTTAATTCTATTATTCTAGTGAATATTACACTAGTTTAATTTTGTGTGGAAGCAAATGTGTGAATTTTGACATCATTTTCTGCGATATTATCAGAAAGTAATCCTGTATATCCAGCTGTGCCAATTGATCTTGTTGATAAACTATACATTACTTCTCCTGCAACTTCAAGAGTTGCTTGTACTTTTGGTATAGGTCCACCAAAGCTTACTGGAAAATCAATTTGATATGCATCTAATCCAGGAGTTAATGTTTTTGTAAATACTTGATTACTTGATTTTGCAACAAATTGTGCATTTGCCCAACCACTATAAGCTGTATTATACTCAGAAAGGGCTTTGCCAGTTAGAAATAAATTAGTTTGAGTAGCAAAAGTATTATAATAAGCTGTGCCACTTTGATCTAAACGAGCAGAAAGACTATCTGTAATAGCTTTAAAATGTCCACTATTGCCTACTACTTTAATTTCCCCAAGACCAACATCTACTTGTATAGTAACTCCATCTCCACCAGTTATATAAAGATCGCCTTGTAAATTATTTAATTTACTAACATCTGCATTGGCTGTGTTAATTAAGCCTTGTAAATAGCCACTAATTCCAGTAAGTTCACTATAATAAGCTAATCCACTCCCTTGAAATCCTAAACGTAATGCTGAAGTGTTGTCGTAAATTGTTCCAGGTATAGGGGTAACATTATAACCACTAAGACGAATATGTTTAAAAGCGCTAATCATAATTTTTGTTTCCTTTTATATTATTACACATTTTTTTATTTCTTTACCTGAATATTTAAAAAATATCCATTATTTAATAAATTATCACTAAAGTTTATATAGAACCCAGCGTTAGTTATTGAACCAATTGAGAAATAATAAGCCATATCATCTACTGTATTTTGAAAAGCGCAAACTACTGATCTTGGGGCAGTATTTAATACTGTTGGATATTGTATATAATAATTATCAGATCCAGCGGTTAGATTTGCTTTATAACCAACTACATTCTCTGCTTCAAAGTATCCACTAAGCGGCGCAGCATTTATGGTTATTGATTTAGAGTTTTGAGAATTATTTGTTAGTATATTTATACCTGTCTGACCAATAAATTTTAATGATTCTATACCAGTTGGGATTAAATCTGACTGACCATCCACTTTAATGGTTTTAAATTGATTTAGTGGACCTTCTGGACCTTGTGGACCTTGAGGCCCATCTTGTCCAGGAATAAATACATTAGCATTTGCAGAATAACTCGGAGAGGTTACATCCGTTGTTATTGCATTTGGCAAAATTACATCTACAATTACATCTGCCATAAAATTAAATAGATGTTACTTCTGGACTTACAATGAACTTTCCTCTAATTAGCTTTATAGAATTACCAGTTGGTGCGCCATAAGGAAATCTTTCTATATCGTAAACAAAAGTTCCTACTGGAATACTTGCGGTTGTATAAGAATTTACATTTATACTTACTATACCAGATGAATAATATGAACCATTATTGCCAGAAACAATAAGTGGATTTAAATTAAATAAAACTTGCTCGTTGCCAGTATATCCATAAGCATATTTTACAACTCCTCTAACGCCATATCCACTTAAATTTATTGCATTATTATTAGAATCTTTTACTCTTAATGAAAGTTGTAAATTGTCGCCTTGAATAGTATTTATATTATATGAAGTAGCCATATAACAAATTACACTTAGGATTTATAATTTAATTAAAAAGAAAAAATAATGAAATATTCTTTTATATACTAAGGAACATTCATCGTAGTGCCATTGACTCTCAGAGTTCCGTATATATCTATTCCATTAGGAGTTATTTTTATACCAACCCCACTTATACCTTGAGCAGCTTTACCACTTACAAAATTAAATCCTACAAATATTGAATCTTTTGAACCTGTTATTCTATTGTTGTAACCAAAAGCAAAAGAGTTATTGTTTAAAACAAATTCATTATTTCTGCCAATTAATAAAGATTCCAAATTTCCTGCTAATTTATTATTTATACCTAAACCATATGTGCTAGAATTGTCTGTGCCACGAACAAGTTGTCCCATGTAATAATTAGAACTTCCAGCAGAAGCATTTAATCTACTTGTTAAGAATGCATGATTGTTGGCTAGTTCTGTTCCAAGAGTAGCGTCAGAAGAATTTTGTGTACCAAATATAAAATTATCATTTGCGTAATCATTTACAGTATTATTAGAACCAATTACGATATTCTCATCAGTCGTGGTATTTATGGTATTCAAATTACCAAATACAGAATTATTTGAACTTAATATTGTATTTGTATTACCAAACGCAATGTTGTTATTACAATTTTTTAAGGTATTTAATTGCCCAAATACATAAGATAGGTAAGTGCCAGTAGTATAGTTTGATCTTCCAACTACAAGATCAGAATTAGCACGTTCAGAGACGTTGCTATCTCCTAATGCATAAATATTATAACCTCTTGTACAATCGTTATTGTAGCCTATAACATAAGTATTTCCATTTATTGTTTGATTAATATTATTTTCATTTCCAAAGCAAGCAACCCCAGAGCTATCTGTGAATTGATTATAATTACCAATTAATGTTACTTCGCTTGCGCCCGCAAATAAACTATTATTATCTCCAAAAACACTTACTTTATATGATGTATATACACTAAAAACAGCAGGAGAAACTCCTGGTTTAGATAAAATTCCTCTAATATTATTATTTGAATATAAATAATTATTTTTACCAAAAACATTCGATTCAGAATATCCAGATAATTTATTATAATTACCTATTATAGATGAATAGACGCTTTGATCTATATCATTATAAGTGCCTACTGAATGTATTCTTGAAGTTCGCCCTAATGAGTTTAAATGTCCAATAGATATATTTCCTACTCCAGAAACAAGAAAATTTGAGCTACCTATTGCTATCTCTGGACCCCAATTGTATAGCCCTCTTATAATACTTGGGCTCCAAGTGGAATTATAACTTCCTATATTGACAGCTGGCCCATCAACAGTTAAAGAATTTCCTACAGCAACTGGAAAAGTAACAATTCTTTCAGTCTTAAATACTGGTATACTTAAACCACTAAAAAAAGTTCTATCGTTAAGAATAGTTGCATCAAGATTACCAGTAGTAAATTGAAAAAAGATTCCAGTTAATTTTTGTTCTACAAAAGAACTGGTTGTTTTATCGTAAAATTGAGTATATAGCTCTTTATTTAATGGTGTCACTTCGTTATTAGTTACACTATAGTTTTAGTATAAGTATATATTTTTTTTAAAAAAGAAAAAAATTATTTTCCTTCAGATAAAATATTTTTCGCTTCTTTATTTAGCTCTGTATGGTTTTCTTTGTTTTTAGGAACTTTATAAAGAGAAGTAAATTTTCTAAATTCAGCTATTAATCTCTTTGTGATTGTTTCGCGATTATCTACTGGAATTAAACCTATTTTTCTTGCATGAGTTTGTAAATCGCTTTTATTAAGCTCATTTAAATATTCTATGTACTTTGACTCGTCTAAAGTCTTGTATTTTGTTGAGCCATCGTCTCCCCAGATTTGTTCTAGGCTTTTATATTGAATATCCTCTAATTTTCCGTGAGTCTGAGAAAGGTCTTCTAATTTTTTTCTTTGTTTTGGCATATTATCTCCTTAATATATTATAAATCTAGCACATGTAATATCTAATATTTTAAACAAAAAAGACCCAGTAGGGATTATCCTACTGGGCCTTTTAATTTTAATCTAATTATTAATTAGATCTTGACTCCGACGATTGCGCGAGCATCGATACAAACGCGACCTTCTTCGAGAGAACCGTAGAAACCAGTTTTCTCAGAACGGCCAGCGAATTGATCATCTGGAAGAACACTAAATGTTGAACCAGAATCAGCATTGCGAGCGATTGGACGAATAAACGCTTCTTTGCTTAGATCAAGACCGATTGCTAATTCATCAGAATTAGAATTAAAGCTGTAAGAGCCTTTGAATGCATTAAAGAGTGCATTGTATTTAGCATTTACGCCTAGTTCTACTAGCTCATGAATCGTTACTCCATAGAGTGATTCGGTGCCAGCACCACGATAGATCTCTTCACGAACACCAGCTGGAAGATCTGTTTTTGTAGTTCCACCAATTGGATTATAAGCAAAAGCACGAATTTCTGCTTTAACTTCTGGGCTAACAAACAAATCTGTTAATCCATAACTATCAGATGTGGTTCCACCAGCATAAGAAGTATTAATTCTTTTTACTAGTGTCATTAGATTGTTAAGATCGCCTAGATTGAATGTTCCTGCTGCTGAAGCTGAAATAATCTGGTTAGGGGTTGCTGAACCAGCAGTTTTTGCTTCGGCAAGAGCTTTAAGAACTACTGCCCAAGCGTTACGCTCTTGTTTAACAAGAACTTCGTTGCTCATTCTCTCAACAGCTTTGCTTACTACATCAATACGACCGCGACGAGCATAGCGCTTTAAAAAGCTAACTGCTGCGTCTAAGCGGTAAGTAGAGACTTTTAGTTCGTTAAAACCTTCTACTGCAGAAGAAGGAAGACCACCTGCTACATTTTGACTCCAAACTGTAACATAATCTTGTCCACCTTGATCGTGCCATAGGTCCAAAGGAAGACTAGGATTATCGTCTTCATCATATGGTGCATCGCTATAAATAGCGCTTGCTGTTCCAGCTTGCATTAGCACTTTGCTAACAACTGGGCCAATAAATGCTGCAAAAGCTTCAGTGGCTTCACGAGCTACAGCAGTATCTCTACTGCCCATAGCTTTTACAAGCTCAACTTGCTCTGGTGTATTTTTGAGTTTAATTTTCATTTTATATTTTTTCCTTAAATTAGAAGTTAAGCTTAACTAGAGCAATACCATTTACTGGTTTGCTTAGTAAAGTTCCAACTTTATTAGCAGGTGTAGCACCATTTGCAGTGCTGTCTACTGTGCTGAGTTCTCCAGCATTCAAGTTGCTGACGAAAACTCCTGCACCAACATTAGCGTTACTGGAAATTTCGGTTCCGCTATAGACGATAACGCCTCTAGTTAGAACTGGAACTCCTTGACCACTAATAACAACGCCTTTTTCAGCGGCTTTGCGTGGATTGAAAACTAGTTTTTCACCGTTTTCATCAAGTTCTTGAGTGCTCATTAGGGTAATGCCAAGAGGGGCAGAACCAGAATTAGCTGCTTGAACTTTAGCTGTTAAAACATAACGGTTAGAAACAACATTAGCTAATCCAGGGATAGAAAGAGTTCCGCCTAGATCAACTGGGATTGCTCCAAGGAAACCAGTTCCACCACCTAGAGTTGAATCTGCTACTGGTTGGAATCCGTTTCCTGCTACTTTAACTACTGTGCCTGCGGTAGCAATAACGCCATTAGCGTCTTGCGCACCATCAAAGGCAAATAGATTGACTACATCGTGTTCGTTGTAATCTCTGTATGGTCTGAGTGTATGTGCCATATATTATTTCTCCTTATTTAATATCAAATCCTTCAAAACCAAAAGCTTTGCTGTATTTTTCGCGGAGCGAAACGTCAGCTGTTGCTGTTGAATTTGGAATAGAATTCTTCTCAACGTTAGAATTGTCGAGAACTTCATCTACAACTTCGGTTGCAGATTGTTCTGAAGATGTTGAAGCTTTAATTTCTTCTTTGACTTCGGAAGCTTTACTTTTTTTCATTTCTTCTTCTTTTGCTTTTTTGGCAGCTTTGTTTTTCTCTTTCATGAGAATTGCCATTTTATTTTTATAAGCAGCAAAAGATTCATCATTTAAATCTTTGATGTCTGTTGCAAGAACTTGACGATCTTCATCAGAAAGATCAAATTCTTCGTCAAACCCAGCCATTCTTAGATTAAAGGCTTCTTCTTGGGCTTTAGCGATTTTCTCTTCTTCAAGTTTAGCAAGAGAAGCTTTTAGTTTTTCTAGTTCTTCTTTTACTTTTTCACTTTCAGTAGATAGTGCATCGTATTTTTCTTGAGTAGCTTTAATAGCGTTATCTTTTTCATTCTTTTCAGCTGTGAAAGCTTCTGAGGCTTTTTTAAGTTCCTCTTGAATAAAATCGGAAATGCTAGAAGCAGTTACTTGCTTCAAAAGCTCATCTGTTATTTGATTAATATTTTCTATTTTCATAATTATTCTATTTATAACTCCTTCTTCAATTACAGCGTTTTCTTCATCTTGTGAAATATTATTTTCACAATTAATATCAGAGGAATCTGACATTTGGTCATTTTCCTCTAGTTTAGAATTTTTAAAATCCAAAACTTGTTCATCTTTAACAGCTATTCCTTGTACATCAGCGGCTGGATTAGCTGTTAATCCTATGCCTAGTGGAATAACACTTCCTAAGACTTGACGATAAATAGATGTATTTTTATCTATTTTACCAGAACCACCAAGAGCTTTTAAATTTTTCTTTAATTTATCTTTTTGTTTTTCGTCAGATATAAATTTAGCATCTTCCAGATTTTTATTATTATCATTAAGAAGAACTAAATCATATTCATTAAATCCAAGTTCCCAACTAGCACTAACATTCATGTAGTTTTCACTAGATGGGTCATTACTATCTTCAATAAGATTTGATAATTGAGGATTTATAATTTTCCAAATTACTCCGCCAAGAGTAATATAAAATGGCTCTTTCATATCTTTGACTTCATCTTCAGTGAGAATGTCATTACTGCCAAATTTACTAAAATTAGCAGTTAATATACAACCAACTACTTTTGTTCTATCATGCTCTACATTAATTGGTTTATTAATAAAATTTTTAACTATTTCTGCTGCTGTTAATGAATTAACAACATCACCATTTTTATTTACTCTATTAATAACACAAGCATCAAAAGCGATAGGAAGCAAATCTATATTTTTTTCTGTATCAATTTCTGGAAGGAATTTTTTTAAATTATTAATTGAAGCTAAAGAAAGATATTTATCTTTTTCTTCACTTACTAAAGGTTTTATCTTAAGATTTGCAAATGTAGTTGTAAATTGAAAATTCATATTTTTATATATTATATATCTAGCCCGTAAATAGTTACACCATCGTCTTCATCTTCTAGATATAATTCTTCAGCACTGTTAAAATCAAAATTATTTAAATCGTAATTTTTGATATCTTCTTCTGCTTCTTTAAAGTCTTCTTCGTTAGATTCAAAACTAATTTCAATTATGTAATCATTTGTTGAAGCACGAGCAATATCGCTATCAGCTTTGCGGTAAGAATCTTTTACTGATTTTCCACTTACCATTCTTAAAAACGTATTTACTCTTGCCATCGCCCAAGAAACTCGTGATTGTCCTGGTCTGTGAGAAGAAGAAAATGCACCTGCACCACGACGAAATACTTTTTTCAATTGTCCTAATGTTACTTTTTTCTTATTTTTGCTATTATGTTCTTTTACTTTACTCTTAAGAGCTTCTATAATTTTTTTTGAAAACTCAATAGATTTATCACTTTTTGTACCTGCGCTTCCAGGTTTATTTTTAGAAGAACCTTTGCGTCTTTCAGCTGGTTTTGCTGGAGTTTGAGCGCCTGATTTTGGACCTCTGCGGGCAGCTTGAATTTTTTCAAAGCCGTATTGTTCAGAATTATAATTCATATTCTTATATATAATATACACCCAAACGTTATATTTTTAATTAATTTTAATTATTTTTTGTATAATTCTTTAGTAACATCATCAGCAGATCCCATAGTTGGAGTTTCTGGATATTTTGTTGGTAATTCTCTACTATCTAAATTTTGTTCTGAACAACTTATCAATAAAAACAAAGGAAATATTAATATTAGTTTTTTCATAATAACTATTACACTTTTAAGGATTCTTCAATTAATTTGGCTTCTGCATCTCGTCTACGACTCATACCTTTTTCTATGCTACCACCAATCCATATTCTTTTCATATGTCTTATTTGATTAGCGATAAATGTTAAGGCTTTTTGATCATAGTTCGATACTAATTTCATACCATCTCTTATTAATTTCATTTCTCGTCGTCTATCGCCTTCTAATGCATTTCCTCTATTAAATACAAGGCTAACTAATCCGCCTTTTGCATCTTCTGGAAGATTATCAAAATTAGGAAAAGTTTGTTTAGTTAAATTATAAAATTTTGTTACTGTTTTATTGTTAAAAACTTTTAATGCAAGATCCCAAGGAATGATTATATCCTTTAATGATCTTATAAGATTCTTAGCATTATATCCTTTAATACCAACAACTTTATATAATCTTTCAAAAATTTCTTTAGGTAGATCTTTCCAGTCTTCGCTAAATTCCGCTTTGTTTACATAGCCTAAATCGTAACCAATCCCAATTGTAACTCCACTTTGGCCCTCTGGCCAAGTTGGATTTTTTAAGAATTTATTATAGTAGTTTTCTCCACCACCAACTTCAAATTCGAGAATAAGATCTAAGGATTTTTTTGAGAGCATAGTTTATTAAGATTTTTTTAAAGTCATTTTTCCACTACCAGCGCTTTGTTTTTTAATAGAAATATTTTTTTCTTGAGATATAATATCATTTTCATTAAATAATGACAAAGTATATCCACCACCAAGAGTCGTCATTGTAGAGTTAATTTGATCTAAATAATATGAAGGTGTTGCGCCAATATCTGAACTTACGAAAGTAAATAATAAAATAATTTTATTATTATAAACGAAACTTACTGGATTACCAGAATCACCACCTACCACTTGTTCATAAAAGTCTCTTCTTTTTGAATTAACTAAGGGTTGCTCTATCTTTCCATATTTACCAAATGGAAATCCTCCAGCGTAATAATAATCGGCCACCAAAGCGTTTCTGCTCTGGTCTGTGTACAAAACTGGAACTTTATTATTTATATTTATTTTTTGTACCAAATCGAAACCTGCAACTTTACAAAAACTAACATTAGCTGGTAAGTCTGAATCTAATAATCCTATTTTTATATCTGTAAAACTTGCAGCAAGAGATTGATCCGAAAGAGTTCTTATATAACAATTGTTATTCATGTCAACAAAAATTAATTTCTTACCGTTTTTAATGCTAAAATGATCAGCAAATAAAATATGTCTTGGACTGATTAATGTCCCAGTTCCACCAAATCCACCAGCATTAAAAGGTTCTGCATATCCTCCTCCGTTATTCCAAGGAGATATTGGAGAAGTATCTATATTTTTTGCCCAACAAGTTGTGCTTCTTGTAAAAACTGGATTTATTGGATCAGTAGAACTATCTCCAAGGCAACAATTTCCATTTGGCTGCATTGTGCTAAATATATTTTTAGTTGAATTATTTGCTGTCAAACCTTCTATAGCAGAATCTATTTCTGCTGATAAAATTTTTCTATAAAAATTTGATGATCTAAAAGACGAAATAGGCATACTGAAAATTAATTTACTTTATCTAGAGCTTTGTCAATAATATTATCTTGAGATACTTTTTCTTTTAACCAAGAGTTCATAACACCAAAATAAACAAGATGCTCACTACTAATAAGAAATAATTCATTGCCAAAATTATCTTTGTAAGCAGTTATTCCAGAATCTTCAGTTAGATCAATTGCTTTTTCTTTTTTAAATTTGATTCTGTACATTTTAATTAGATTATTATATCTTTCACGCGCTTGACGAGTAATAAGTGCATCATCGCCAATAAAAGAAATTAATCCACCATTATCTTTATCATATTGCTTTGGAGTAGTTGCATCATAAGATGATTTGTCATCTTGTATTTTATTTGGTGTCACAGTAGCACATCCAATAAAAAGAAAATTAAGAACTAATATGCTTGCGAGCTTGTTCAAGGTCTTTTTCCTTTACTGCATTTTCAATTCCACTTTGATGATCAACTTCTTTTTGAGCTTCTTGTCGCTCTTTCATTTCTTTTGTATTCTTTGCGCCGAATAAATTATTAATTGCTGAGAATATTCCAGATACTGCAGATAAAAATGCTTGGAGTATTCCAGTCGGCATGATTACTCTACGTAACTTGCTGTAGCATCTTTACATCCAGACGCAATAGCGTTAAGTACCTTTACTGCAAGTGCACCATTTCCATTTAGTCTAGCAAATTGTTGAGCATAAAGATCTTTGATCACAGTAATATAATTTGCCCAATGAGTTTTTTCTGCTGGGAGGTAATCGTTAAGAGCTTTTTGAAGTTGCTCTGGAGTTGGAGTAGTTCCAGCTGTTAATCCTTCTACAATTGCTGCAACATGATTAATCATTTTAGCTTTTTCGATTCTATCGTTACCAGAAACTGCTTGATCAAGAACAACGGTACAAGCTAATACTACTGCTGGTTTAACATAAGGAAGAGTATTTTCAACGCTTGTTGCAGCATCAACTTTTCCAGTATTGGTTGTGGCGCAAGCGCCAAGAAATACGCTCAAAAGAGCAACTGCAATTAAGTTTAATTTATTCATATATTTTCTCCATTTGTTCTATCTTTTGCTTCGCTTGTTTGAGCTACGGTTCCGCCAGTAACTGCTGCATCCTTTACTGTAAGCGCAAAAACTATACCAGATACAACTGCAATTAATTTTGCAATTCCAAGAATATAAATTTCTGCTTTATCTGGAAGAAACGCTACTAAAGAAGGATCAGAATGAATTGCTATTGCAGTACAAACTGCTACAACTGTGGCTATTCCAGATGAGCTAGATCTCCAATTTGGGCCAAATATTTTAGACAGCATAGTTTTCATAAGATATTACACTATATTATAATAAGCTATATATTTATTATCCAATAATTAATTGAAATAAATTTTATAATACCATATAATTATAATTAATGATAAAATACATATCTAAATGTAGATGCTGTGATCATGAAGATTTAAAAACAATAATAGATTTAAATAAGCAGCCTATTCAAGGATCATTTATTTATCCAAATAAAATAGAGCCTCCAAAACTTAAAATTGATTCGATTATTAAATTATGTAATCCCAAAACTGGTGGATGTGGATTAGTGCAAAACTTAGTAACTATTGATCCTAGTATATTATATTCTAATTATGGATATAGAAGTTCTATATCTAATACCATGAAAAAACATTTAAATGAAATTGTAAATAATATTATAAATTTTTTAAAACAAAATGATATTAAACCTACTAGAGTTTTAGATATCGGAGCAAATGATCTTTACTTATTGCAACAATATTCATCAGATATTGAAAGAATTGGTATTGATCCAAGCGATATAATAAATGAAAATAAAATTAATGATATTAAAACTATAAATGATTTTTATCCTAGCATTAAAATAGATGGAAAATTTGATATAATTTCTTCTATAGCTTGCTTTTATGATATTGATGATCCTGTAAATTTTTGTAAACATATAGAAGGTAATTTAAAAGACAATGGAATATGGGTCTGTGAATTTGCGTATTTAAAATCTGTTATTAATAATTTAGCATATGATGGCATGGTTCATGAACATTTATGTTTATATTCAATAGCAACTTTTGAAAATATTTTAAAAAAGACTGGATTAAAAATTCTTAAAATTGAAGAAAATGATACTAATAATGGATCTCTACAAGTATGGATTATAAAAGAAACTAATAATTATTATCAAAACAAGGGCTTCAAAAAAGATATTTTAAATTTAAAAATAAAAGAACTTGACCAAAAATTAGATGATTTTGAAATATATGAATCTTTTATGAAAAAAATAAATCAACACAAAGATCAATTAGTTCAATTATTAAAAGAATTTAAATCTCAAAATAAAAAAATACATATATACGGAATGTCTACTAAATTAAATACAATTTTATCTTATTGTGATATTGGTCCAGAATTAATTGATTATGCAGCAGAAAGAAGCAAAGAAAAAATTGGAGCAAAAACTATAAGTGGAATACCAATAATTAGTGAAGAAGACAGTAGAAAAATTGCCGATGTTTATTTAGTTGGACCATATCATTTTAAAAATGAAATAGTAACTAGAGAAAATGAAACTATTCAAAGGGGAATTAAATTTATTTTTCCATTACCAGCTATAACCATTATTTAAAATATCAATACTTTCTTTGCATTATTCAAAACACCATATAATACGTTTCCACTAACAAATAATCCTCTTCTTCCAAAATCTGGATCAAGATCAAAGTCAAAACTTAATGTGGCAGTTTTATTGCTTCCGATAGAAGAGTCGTAATTAATATTTGTGAATTTACAACCACTAAAAGTCAATTTTGTTTTATCTACTCCTTTTCTTGAATTACTAAAATCAACAACAACATTATAATCATCATCTCTATTTAATGTATCAAAAAATGAACCAGAAAGATCTTCTTTAATAATAAAACTGGTATTTAATTTTCCATTAATCGGGAATTCTATTTTTCTTAATAATGGGAATTTGTAATTAATTGCTCTGTAAGATTTTCTATTAAAAGATAATGAATAATCTAAGCTTTGAATTGTATCAGTATAAAATAAAACCCCAGTATTACTTGTATAAAAACTAACAGTTGCATCTCCTGGCAAAAGAATATTTTGTCCACTAATTGCAGTTTGATTATAATTTAAAGCTTTTGGGATAATAATTGTATCGTTATTTACTTGATTGATTCCAGATATTAAATCTAAAGAAGTATACTTTACGCCAGATCCACTAGTATAAAAAACAATATTATCTGCAACATAACTTTGATTTACTACTGGCAAATTTCCGAGCGAAACATTAAATGAATATTCATTAAGATAAGAGTTTTGAAAATGTAATAACCCATAATTTCTGCTATTTGAATTTATTATTTGAGTAACATCAGTTGGATTAATTAAAGAATTGCTTAAAGTTGCATTTTCAGAAAACAAATCATTATCATCTTTATTTATTACAAGATAAAAATCTCTATTATTTAGTAATCCACTATTAGTGCATAACCCAGAAAACATTGGAGTATTAAAGCCAGAAAAATGATTAACGTTAAAATCTAATCTATTTTCATTTGTGACACCATCAGGAATATACGAAAAATTAAAAGTTACTTCTGGTGGTCCAGAAATTCCACGAAATATATTTTGTTTTTGTCCAAAGCCTTGAGCATTTAATCTGGGCTCTTGGATTGAGTAATTAAAATTTTGTATTTTCTCTAATCTTTTAAGAATAATATTATTAGCTAAGTAATAATCAGAACCAGCTTTTTGTTCTCCACTATATGGAGTTACATATAAACCTTCTACATTATAGATTATTCTATTTCTTGGCATTATCCTTAATCCTTATACAGGATTACACTTTTATTTTTATTAAACTTTACCAAATGGACATTGCTGTTCTTGTCCAATTTGTTCCGTTATGTCTATAGTGATAATTGGCATCATATGCAATTTGCCCACTATATCCATTGCTTGTGTGAGTTAATGGCACGTATTCAGATCTTAAAAGTATTCCAGATGCAAAATCTAAAGAAAGCGTATGATTTGCTGCTGAAGTTTTAGTTCTAGAAGTATAATCTCCGATTAATACTGCCCCAAGATGAGAAACATTATTACGAAAACCTCCCACAATAGATGCACAATTATTTGTTATAGTATTACAATTTCCGCCTATAATTGATGAACAACAAGCTACAACTATTTTATTACAAAGACCTCCAAGAATTACATTTTGTCCTCCAGAAATAGAATTACAAGATCCTCCAAGTATAGCATTAACTGAGTCGCTATCTCTTACAAAACTTTCACTACTTACACTAATATTATTCATTCCTCCAATAATTACGCTCCCATAAACTCCAGAAGAAATATTACATGCTCCTCCACCAATAAACTGATTACTCCCGTAGCCAGCGGTTGTAATAATACAGTTACGGAATCCCCCTACTAAAGTATCATTGGAACCAGGAAGTCTTGACAAATTAGCTCCACCACCAGGTCCTCTTGGAACTCCAGTTATTAAATTACAACATCCACCTACTAATACAGAACTATTGCTTTTATCAATTGAATTATTTTTTCCTCCTAATATTGCAGAATGGCAAGAATTGTTTATTAAAATATTTTCTCCTCCACCAATAAAATTAAACTGTCCACTTAAATTACCATCAATAGGAATTGTTCCGTTATTATAATATGTTGCCCTTTCTCTTTCTGAAATAATTTTATTATTTAAACCTCCCCCAATAATTGAAAAAATTGCATCAATGGAATTATTTTTTCCACCAACTATTCCATTGTATCCAGGACCACTGCATATAATACCAAAATTAGACGTACCAAATACAGTCTGAGTATCTGGATATTCACCTGTTATTGTTCCTGGATATTGAATGTTGTATGGGTAACCTTGTTGCATCTGAGCGCAGGTTGTTCCTTTTATGCTGTTATTATGTCCACCAACTATTACTGATTTTGCACTACATACAGAATTATTTGTTCCACCGCCAATAAAACTTCTTGAACCATGAGTAAAACAAGTAGGAAAGAATGCGCCTTCAGCAAAATAAAGAGCACATGTAGAACCAGTTATAAAATTATTTTGTCCAGCTCCTATAAAAGAAGCTCCAGCATTATTACTAACATTGCATGCTCCGCCAACAATTACAGCAGATACATTATAATCATAGAAACCTAGGAATTTTCCAGAACCATCAACGCTTATATTGCTTACATCTATTAGATCAGAAGATGATCCTCCTAAAATTGTATTACCACAACCATCTGTTTTAAATACAAGATTAGGAACTGGTTTAAGAACTCCATTAGCGTCAACTTCGTATGTTTGGACTGATTTTAAGCTCATTATGGAATGTCCTGTATCATTAGTCTTTTCCAAGTATACAAGTTGTTAGATTGATCTACTTCTGTGCATATGTAAATATGTGGAGAGGAAAATATCATCTGACCTGTTACACCAACTGGAGAACTGACTGGAGTCGAAGCAGTTGGTTTATTAACTGAGGGATTTTTTCCTAACACTAGCCCATTTGTGAAACTCTTTAAATCTGCTATGCTTTGATCACCAGTAATTCTAACATACCTAGCATCTAATTGACCGCTATTCGTTAGCTGTGAAGTAAAAACTTGTAAACCATTAAATGTTCGCATCTACCAAATTACACATATATGTAAAAAAACGATAATTTAATTACCATTCAGAAAGAGCAGTTCTACGCCATTTTGATCCATCGTGAGAGTAAAAATATTTACCATCTGTAGCAATTTGAGCACTACTTCCAGCGCTGTTTGGAGTTGCTGGAGCAGATACGTAAGAAACATTGCCACCACCAGCACCACCAGCCAATGTAATCGTAGCTATTGCGTTTGCAACTGAAGTAGAAACTCCTGCGCCAACAAAATTTAAGGTTTTAGCTTGGCCAAGGTTTGAACCTCCAGCTTGTATACTTACCCCAGTGATCCTTGTGGCAACAATTTGACTTCCTGTTAAGAATAAATTAGAAGCAGTTGCGTATGTATTGTTCGCCCAACCGCTGTAATTTGTATTATAAGTTGCTAGTGCACTTCCAGTAGAAGATAAATTAGAAACAGTTGCGTATGTATTTTTAGCCCAACCACTGTAATCAGTATTATACGTTGCTAATGCGCTTCCTGTTAAGAATATATTGTCTCCAGTTCCCATTTGAACTTTTGTCCAATTGTCTCCGTTGTATCTATAGAGATAATCTTTATCATATGAAATTTGACCGCTAATTCCAGGTGATCTACTGCCATCCCGTACAATCTCAGCGTCTTGTAAAATTAATTTATTTTTAATATAAGTACCATTAACAAAATTAAGAGATAAAGTGTATGCTCCCTGAGAATTTTTAGTATTAGAGGAGAATGAATCACCAATTACTGCTGCTCCATTGTGAGTGATATTTACGCATTTTCCACCTAATATTAAACCATTATTTGCCGCAATCGTATTACATGACCCACCCAAAATTGATCCATAGTCTCCTCTGATGATATTATTGGAACCACCAAGAATTGATGAAAATAGACTTACATTTGCACATTCGCCATTTTGAACATTTGTGCCAACTACGCAATTAAATATTCCATTTAGAATAGTACTATATTTTGACCAAGAACATGTATCAGATGTTGTGGTCCCTATTTTATTATTATTTCCACCACCAATTAAATTTGATGAGCTCCAAACACCTTGAATTTCATTACATCCTCCATTTAAAATTGTACTATTATCCGCAGAACTTATCAAATTAGTACTTCCATTAAGTATTACTGCGGTACCTGCGTAAGATACCCTATTATTACTTCCATTACCGATGAAAATAGTACTTGAATTACTCGAAACGCAATTGGAGGATCCATTTCCAATAAAAGACGTATTAATTACAGGCCCTATTGTATTATCACTACCCCCCACAATTACATTTGAACCACCACAACCTCCGCAACAAATCTTATTTCTAATACCACCTAAGATACTAGAATAGACTTCATCTACTATGTTACAAACTCCTCCTGCGATCATTGAGACTTGGCCGTTAACATAGTTCGATTGTCCACCAACAACAACCGCTAAACGAGCTGAAGTAACATTACTTGTTCCACCGCCAATGAAAGAACATTTACTTGTATTTGTAATACAATTATAAGCTCCTCCGCCAATAAAAGAAAGATCTGAGCATGTTTGATTATATTCTCCCCCAACTACTGATGATCCAGAAGCAAGTACGTAATTAAACTGTCCACCAACTATTGAAAGATAATTACCACATCCACAATTGTTTTCTCCGCCAACAACAGTAGCATAATTTCCACATAAAACATTATATTTCCCACCGACCAATGTTTGTCCGCAGCAAATAGCAGTGAAATTCAAATTAGTTTCAACATATCCTTCTAATACTCCATCAGAGCGAACGCTTTTAAAAATTACTTCGTTATTTGAGATCATACAAATGGATACCTCCTAAAATTACCGTTATTATATAAATAAGTAACGTCTTGAGCAGATAAAGCTTTTCTTTTCCAAAAGCCCATATATCTAATATTTGAACTACTATAGCGTTCTGTTGAATTAACAGGAGTACCACCAAAAAAGCCATTTGAACTATATGAGCCATTTGGACTTGCTCCAATTCCCCAACCCTGGTAGCTTGGAGCGTTGAAGTAAGCGCTTAATTGAACACCTGCGTATGATGTTGATCTCTCTAGTGTGCCATTAATATATAGTTTTATTATTTTACTTATTGAATCATTTGTAACAACCACCTGTGTAAATGCTGAAGTACTAATTATCGAATCAGATGTAGCCCTTATCCAATTAAATGATTGATATGGACTATGTCTGCTCAAAGCGAATGTTAATAATCCCTGCGTGCCATTGTATGTATTTCCAGGAGTAAATTCAAAATGAAAGCCTAATCTACCAGCTAGACTACCCATTAAAAATCCATTATTGATTCTTTTCACTTCGAAGCTTATAGAAAAGTCTGTATTTGAAGCAGGTAGATCAACAAGATTTGATGTATAATTTAAGAGACATCCATTAGAGGATGGATTTGTAAAACCATTTTCTGCACTAAAAGATATTTGAGTAGAGGTAGGATTTTGGAAATTATAAGATCCAATTGTATCTAGTGCGTTAGATGTAAAGTTCCACCAATTTGATGGAATAGGAACAGGAGATTGAATAGGAGCATATTGAAGATCAGCTCCCCATGAAGCTAGTCTCGCTCTTACCCAAGTATTTGTATTTATACAATAATAAATATGATTATTATCAAAAGCTATATTACCTTTATTTCCAAAATCTCCTGTACTCTCTGGAACAGACACAATATTTAAATCTCTATTTAAACTTGGATCTAGGGTTAGTCTATATCCAGAAACTACAAATTGATTTGTACTATCATCAATAATTAATTGTTTACCTGGCGAAACATAGTATATTGAATTAATCGTTGCCATATTAAGATATTCCTTGACTAGATGATAAGCTAAGCCAACCAGTATAAGTATTATTAACTACACCAATTAGATTTATACCTTGAGGAGGATTAATTGATAAGACTTCATCTGACATATCAAATATTTGATTTGATGCATATCCACTAATGACTAGTCCTTGACTAGAACTTAAATTTTTTATAGAAATTACCCTCTTATCTATAACATTTGGCATATATCCAGTATAACTTCCTCCGTCATTTGAATAAAATATATTCAGAGTTTTTGTTATATTAAAATTTGTATTTTTAAAAAAACTATAATCTTGACTTAAGTTACCAAAATAAATATTTGCAGGTTGATCATTTCCGCTAATACGAACATATCTAAGGTCTAATTGACCAGAATTAGTCAGCTGTTGTGTGAAAACTTGTAAACCATTAAATGTGCGCATTAAATATAATTACACAAATATTTTAAAAAATAATAATTAAATTAAAATTCAGCTAAAGCTGTTCTTTTCCATTTTGAACCATTGTGTCTATAGTGGTAATCGCTATCGTATGCAATTTGACCACTAATTCCAAATGAAGTAGAGCGTGATGGTATATAATTATCGCCTTGGAAAATTATTTTATTTTTAATATAAGTACCGCTTATAAAATCTAAAGTTGAAGTATTTGGTCCAGATGATAATTTATTACGATTTTGAGAATCGGTTAGAATCATTGCTCCTTGGTGATTAATTGAAGCGTATGAACCCAGTATTGTTCCATAATGACCATCAGCACTAATTGAATTATTGGATCCTCCAGCTATAAAACTATTTGCTCCAGAAGTTTTATTGTAACATCCATTAATTATAGAAGCATTTTGATATAAATATCCTATCGGTGAGGCAATATTACAAATTCCACCAACAATAAAACTACCATTTGAAACAAAATTACTAGTTCCACCTAATGCAATATTGGCTCTGCCACCACATGTTTGATTACAGAACCCATAAACTAAATTAAAATCGCTAGGTGAACCAAATGCACCAAGACAATTATCTATTGAGTTACAAATTCCACCTAAAATAACAGAATAATCTGCAGAAAGTTTATTATTAAATCCACCTAATATTTCAGAATATGAACCATCTCCAGTAATTTTATTATTTTGCCCACCTAAAATAGTAGATGCATTAATTGGTCCATTATTCTCCGTATTAGTTGTGTCAACAATTGAATTTGCCCATCCACCTACGATAGTATTATAAAAAGCTTCGTTATTAGTTGATCCACATATATTATTAGATAATCCACCAACAATTAATGACCATCCATTTTTATTTCTTAAGATATTGCCATATCCACCACCAATAAAATTAAAATCTTGATTTAATCCGCCATCTTGACCGCTTATCATATTATTCATTCCACCTGCCACAGCTGAATTGCTTGATTTGCGTATTTGATTAATAGATCCACCACCTATTACTGCTGAACTACTTGATTCAAGTATTTTATTATCGGTTCCACCGCCAATAGTAGATCTGTCTGAGTTTCCACTTATAATATTACTACTTCCACCAGCTATAGTACCTGCATATGCAGAAACTTTATTAAAATAACCTTGAACAATACTAGAATAACCTCCATTTACAAAGTGTCCATAACCACCTAAAATTGATCCACCTGGTCCACCCCAACTAGCCAGGCCAACAGTTGAAGCAGATCCAAAATTTACACTTCCAGAAACTCCAACTAAAAAATTAGCTATCGAAGCTGGAATTTCTGTTTTCGTTCCATTGGAATTTTTTTGTATAAGATATAATGTATCTAAATCTGCCATAAATTACACTTTGCTCCAATTGGTTAAAATTGGTACAGCATACCAATTTCCTTCTGTTCCATTTCCGCTAGAACATATATAAAAATATTGATTGTCCCATGCGACTTGACCGCTATATCCTACACTATTTACTGCTAATGGAGGATTGTTAGAGCCAATTCTAACTCCTGCGTTAAGGTTTACTTCTGAAATATTTCCAGTAATTCTAGTATATCTAAGATCTAGTTGTCCACTATTAGTGAGCTGTTGTGTGAATATTTGTAAACCATTAAATGTGCGCATTTAATATGTTTACACTTTATTAAGTAGATTTACTATGATATAATATACTAGCCAAATATCCAGTTACTTGATGTTCTGCGGCTATTTCTTGTATTTGATCAATACTTTCTTGATTTTTATCAAAAGGTTTTTCTAAGTATTCTTCAATTTTAGAAGTCCAATCTTGTGGATTTTCATTAGCTATGATAATTTCTGATATCTTTTCTGCATCTTCTTTTTGTTGGTTGCTTAATTTTTTAACACTAAACTTCTTTCTAATAGAAGACTTTACTTCTTCTTCAAGATTTTGCGCTGCTAATATATTTTCTTTTATTTTGGTTACAGAAAAATTAGCTTTAGAACCAATTGGTTTTACATTTTTTGTAGATTGAGGTATACCAGTAGAGCCTGATGGTCTTCCAGCTTGACCAGATGCACTTCCTCCAATAATTGGTTGATAAAGACCTCCGTCTCTTAGTGCTTTGAATTTGTTTTGAGATTCTATAGATTCTTCTTGAGTTGGTAATCTTCCAGTTTCAATTGCAGTAATTCCTTCTTCTGCGGTTAATACTCCTAATTCAACTAATCTATTGTAGATTCTAGAATATTGAACATCATCTTTAATATCAATATCTTGAAAAACTGGTGTTGGAAAATTTTTAAAACCAATATCTTTGCTCATTCTTCTAATTTCTGGAATTAAAAATTCATTAATAAAGACTTCTCTTGCTTGCTTTAATCTTTGAACAAACACTTGAACTTTAATACTTGTATTTGCAAATTTTTCACTTCCTATGAGAATATTATTTAAACCAATTTGAATATCTCTGTCAACAACTTCGTATTTTTGTGGTCCAATAAGATTGCCGATATCTGGAATAACAAACTCAGCTTTAGTTGTATAATCGGCAATAAGAACTCTTCCAACGCTTTGATTTTCAAATAAAGATTGCATTGCTTGTAAATTCTTTTGATTCACGCCACCTTTTTCTGGATCAGTTCCCATTGTAACCAGAAGAACAGCTTGTTGCATGGTTCTTGTTACTGCCATATCCATCTTTTTCATTTCAAGTTTCCAATTGATATCATCAAGAACTGGAAATCCCATTGGAATAGAAAGAGGCTCGTAATCTTGCTTCTTGTAAAATACTGCTGCTAATTTAGCTTTATCTAGTGGCACAAGAATATAAGAATTATTTTTATTTTTTATTTTATCTTTAGTTTCTGGAGGAAGATTATCGTAAACCTCAATATCTTCATCTGTTTTTGGATCTCTTAATCTTTCTAATTCGTAATCACTTAATAATTTATAATATGTGTTAAAAGAATAATTAACTGTACCACCAACATAAACATCTGCTGGATTAACTATCGTATATCTCGCTGGAAGTTTGATTTCTCCATCCTGAGCTATAGATTTTAATTTTGAACCAAAAGTTTGTGTTATTTTTAAAAGTTGCTCATTACTTAAAGAGGTATCAAATCTATAAGTGAATACGTTTCCACTTCTATAATACTCTCTAAAAAATTGATCTTGGAAACTTGCTAGATTTATTTTCTTGAAATATGCTTCAAAAAATTCTCTTGATTTTTGACTTCCACCAGTTAGATAAATTGAACTACTAGAAAATTCACTCATTAAATCTATGGTATTTCTAAAAATAGCTACATTATAATAAGCCTTTTGACATAAAATAATAGCGTCTCTTACGTCTAAAGTAGAAAGATTTTTTATATAATTAGAATATCTAAAAGGAATTAATCCAGTATCAATATTACTAAATCTATTTGTTTTTTCTATTGATGAAGCCGCATTTCTTCTGGTGGACGTTGTGTTTGCTCTTATTTCTGAAATTTTGGCTCTTTTATCACTTGAGCTATCAGATCCATAAACCATTAATGGGGTAGTATCTTCTTTTGGAATAGCTATAGATGCTTTTATTTCTTGAATTTTATTTTTTTTGCTCATTTATTTGATGATATTACACTTATTTTATCATTATTGGGGTGAAAGTCTGGGATATTTCTTCTTTTGGTGCATTTATTATATCATTATAGCACTTTAAACCCCAATTTACTAATAAAAGTGCAGAATAATTATCTTTTCTTGCTTTATTTGAAGAGGAGCTTCTTTTTAAATGTTGAGGCAAGTCAAATGATTGAGTACCTCTAGCAGTTGACGAGTGTTCTACTAGAGTGCATTGTTTTTTTGTCTGATATATAAAATCATCTTGGTTCTCAATAAAATCAAGAGTTGACCAATCTTTCTTGTCTTCTGTTTTCATCAATTCAATTGGAATACTCTGACTAAATTGAGATTCAAAAAAACTATCATTAGCACATGTTTTACTAGCAAACCATATTTTTTTATAATCAATTGATGCTTGTAAGTGTTCATTAGCTTTTCTAATAAAATTACTAGTGAAGACTTGATTAAAAGCTATTTTTTTATTTTCTAGATTATAGGAGTTTCTTATTTTTCGAACTTCTTGATCATACTCTGGTCCTTCTAAATCAGAATTAAATTCAAAACTATTTATTGCTAAATTATTACTTTTAAATAGCTCGGATTGATTACATGCAGCAAGAAATACGTCTGCTCCAGCGTTATCCAAAATCATAAATACAATATTAAAATTAGTCATAAGATAATAAAAATAATTAACGTGATTTTTTAAATTTCCTAATCCAGCATAAGTATGAACTAATGTACCAGTTTTACTTTCTTCATCAATCTCCATTACTGCCATAGCAAAATAATCTGCATTAGGACTATCACTCATATTAGGATCAATGCCAAGGATATATTTTTTTCCAGGAGTTCCTTTCATTAGAGTATGAGGAGCCTGGCCATTTGGAATAGTGCAATCTTCCATCTTTTTTGCGCTAAAGTAGCTATCACTACCATCAATAAATCTTGCGCAATACTCTCTTAAAAAACTACTATGACTTGATCCACCGTTTTGAGCTTCTTCAATAATTGTTTTATCTATCATCTCTAGTGGTAAAGCTTCATAACTTAATTGAGATACAAAATAAGATGCTTCTGTGGCTTCTTTTGAATAAATTTTTTCTATCCATTCATTATACGTTTTATAAAGATTCTCAAATGTATAACTTGCAGAAGAAAGAGCTATCATTTTACTGTTGTTTTCAAAAACCATTCGATCTTCTTCTTTCATTGCTCCCTCTCGTATTAAAGTGTCTTCCATTTCTCTAATCTCCATTCTTTCTTTCATATTTTGTGGGGCAACCAAGAATGGCATCAATACAGTTTTAACAATATCCTCTGACAACAAAAGAAACTCGTCAAGTACTAATACGTTAGCACGAAATCCTCGAATCTTTTCTCCACTTAGAGGAATAGCTACAATGCTTCCACCATTAATCGACCATTCGTATTGATCATTTCTTTTACTTTTTGAACCAAAAGCTTGTTGAAGAAGTTCTGCGCCTTTACTATTTACAATTTTTTCTAGATTATTAAATATGAATCTAGCTGTTCGGAAAGTTGGTCCTGCAATTAGAATTTTAGTGTTAGGCTCAAAAACACATTGAAGAAAACAAAATACGCTTGCGATAAAACTCTTGCCACAACCTCGACCAAATACGCACATACTAAAGTTTCTATTTAATAAACCTTTAAGATGAATTTCTTGATACGGAGCTAATTTGATGCCACTTATAAGTTCGGTAGTAAATCCCAAGTTGGCTCTTAAAAATTTAGCAAGAGATATTTTTGCATCTTTATCGTTAAGAATGCCTTTAAGATTCATTAATTCTGTATTAATGTCTGGATAATCTTTTTTATATTTATCTGGAGAGTATATCATAATAGTTTTAGATCATAAGCTAATTGAAGATCTATCTGCTTATAAAAGCAGTTTGATGTAAAAATAGATTCAATTACTCTAGTCATCTCTCCTCTTCCATCTACAAAAAGAAATTGTAGATTATCATAATTTTGTAATAGCTCTCTAACATTATGAAATATATATTCTGGAGTTGCTTTAATTTTTTTACTGATATGCGGAAGATATTGAAAGCTAAGTGCGTTAGATAGTTTTTCTTCAACTACAACAATCAAATATGCTCCGCTTTTCTTTGCTCGATCTATTTCATTTTTAAATCTATCAAAGTTTTTAATACTCAATGTGCTAATGAAATCGCTCAAACTTTTTCTTTCTATAAAGCATTTACAATTATCATTACTGCAAGAGTAG
>Ga0214917_10002005_pt1 | contig 25414 bp, 28 predicted proteins | sample LL_1208_BB_MetaG_FD_177983 | JGI IMG/M metagenome (GOLD analysis project Ga0214917, IMG submission 177983) | Freshwater microbial communities from Lake Lanier, Atlanta, Georgia, United States - LL_1208_BB | ecosystem: Environmental > Aquatic > Freshwater > Lake | place: USA: Georgia | collected...
AAAACAAAAGGCTGCAAATGGCAAAAAGCCAGCCAGCAAAAAGAAATCTAAGTAACTCTTAAACTAGGGTTAACAATGCTTAATCTTTTGGCATTGGAGAATTTAAAATGAGTTCAAAAAATTCCACAGGCAAAATTGGCGTTAAGCATATTTCTTCCATTGATGGATTGCGTGCTATTGCCGTCACTGCAGTTGTCATGTATCACCTTGGAATTTCTTGGATACCGGGTGGATTCTTAGGTGTAGATCTTTTCTTTGTTATCTCCGGCTATGTAATTACACGATTGATTTTAGATTCAATAAATCAATCTAGCGCCCTTGATCTTCGAGCGTTTTATGCAGCAAGACTTAGACGAATCTATCCAGGTTTTCTATTCATGGTCATCTGCACCATCATTTTTATTGGCGTATGGGCGCCGGAGGCGATTAAGAGATTTCTATCTGATCTTCCTTATGCATTAACAGGCACCATAAATTGGATGCTAGTCGCGCGCCATCAAGATTACTTTGAAGCTGTCGGGCGGCCACCGCTATTACAACACACATGGTCATTGGCCGTTGAGCTGCAATTTTATTTAATATGGCCAATAATTTTATTAACCGTCCTAAAATATTTTGGAAAAAAGAATATTGCCAGAATTGCCTTAATAATCGCCATGTTTTCAGGAACAACATTGTTTTTTGTTTCGCTGCAATTGGATCAATCTAATGCCCAACAAATCAGTCATATTTACTTTGGAACAGATACTCATTCACTTGGACTTTTCTTAGGTTCAGCTCTGGCTGTTTCATGGATTCCGCAAAACTTAAGTGCAGATATTGAAAAGCGAGCACAAGATGTTATTGATGGAATCGGGGTTGTCGGACTGCTTGGATTAATATCAACATTTTTATTTATCGATGAATCTAACGCAAATTTGTATCGAATTGCCTTCCCACTAGCAGGCATTTTTGGCTGTTTAGTCATTATCTCGCTGGTTCATCCAGCTTCAAGATTTGCCCCGATAATTTCAACCGCTCCCTTTCGTTGGATAGGCCAACGAAGTTACGGTATTTACATCTGGCACTGGGTAATCTTTCAAGTTACTAGACCATCTGTTGACTTGTCAGGACAAACTTGGGCGTTATATCTGGCAAGAGTTTTACTAGTTTTAGCTTTAGCAGATATCTCACTTCGCTGGGTTGAAATCCCCTTTAGGCAAGGGTTAGTTCAAAACTGGTTTAGGGGAATGAAGTACAGATCGGCCAAAGTACAATTGCGCCAAAAAATTTCAGTAATCTCTTCAATAATTGTTGTGTTGGCCATTACCTCATCAATATCCGTTCAAGCAATTAATAAATCTGATGAGATTGCGAAGCAAATTTTGCAACAAAGTACTCAAAATCAACAATCTCAAGATGATTTAGGAAGTACCACAGGATTATGGGTTACCGGAGATAGCGTTATTTTAGGAATTAGAAGCAAGCTGGAGGCAAAAGAGCATATTTCACTCATTAATGCCCGAGTCGGCCGACAAGCTCCTGAGTTATTAGCTGTGATGCGGGTAGACCAAGGTTCTGTCCCATCTTCACCGGTGGTCTTTAACTTAGGCAATAACAACGCTTTAGCTGAAGCAACGGTCATTGAAATCTTTGAGATTGTGAAAAATCAGCCACAAGTAATTGTTGTAAACACTGCAGTGCCTAGGGCATGGAAAGATTCAAACAATGCAATTATTTCCAAGGTTGCATCCAGATATTCAAATGTAACAGTTGTCGATTGGGATCGTATTTCAAAGGGTCGCCCTGAATTATTCGCTCCCGATGGAGTTCATTTAAGTCCGGCCGGATCAGATGTTTATGTTGATTTAGTTGTGAGTGAATTAGTTAAATCCACTACCTAAATAAAAACGGCCCTTAAAAAATTAAGGGCCGTTAGAATTTTGTTATGAATTAAGACCAGCTACCTGGCAATCCATGAACTTTTCCTTCTACCACAACACCATCTGAGTAAACAGTTGAGACTTTCACTTGTACCCAACCTGTTGAATCATTCTTGGTGATTTGTTGTTTAAATTGAGTTGCGGGAACTGTTGCAACTAACTTCCACTCGCCTACGCCATTATCGCGAAGCTCGATGTTGTAGCCAGTGATTCCTTCAGATGCTGCAGGTGCTTTCCAGTTGACTGTTGCACCTGTTGCGTTATAAAGTGAAACGATTCCTACTGGTGCCTCATGTGCAGCAAGTGGTGCACCACTTGGTTCTGCGCTTGGTTGTTCAGTTGGCGCCGCGCTCTCTGAGGCTGCTGGAGTTGGTGTCACAGTTGTAGATTCTGTGGATGAGTTCCTTGAAATGACAGCTACTGCCAAAATAACAATTCCTAATACAACTGCAATCATGATTCCTTTGGAGGAGCTGGTGTCATTACTTTTAGCAGTGTTTGTTGAATAAGAGGAACCAGATGTTGGTTTTGGCGTTGTAGAAATTGTTGATACCGAAGATCTAGAAGATCCGCTTACTGGAACTGCCGGAATTGAGTAGCGAGCCTTTGATCGAGATGATTTCTTTGCAGATTTCTTCTTAGCGCTGGGCCTTGAAGTTGTGCGCTTCGCACTCTTTTTTACGCTGCGCTTGGCAGAGCTTTTCTTTGCTGCAGATTTCTTTGCAGCTTTCTTCTTTGCGGCCACTTAAAACTCCTTAAATTTAGGTACTAGTCTAATTCCTACTTACTAGCAGAGTGAGGTTTGTATTATTTCCTTAGGGAAGGTTGCGATAAGGATACAACACTTAGATTGCCAATTATTGCGCGCAATTGCCAACAATTAAAGAATTGAAAGTAAAAAGGGGGTCATCGCCCGAAAGGCCAAACCACGATGGCTAACCTCATCCTTCACCCCTGGAGGTAGTTGTGCCAAAGTTTGCTCAAAACCAGTGGGCTTAAATATTGGGTCATAACCAAATCCACCATCACCAGCTGGCGCTAAAACTATCTCACCAGGCATAACACCCGTCTCCTCTTTTTCGATCGCTAACCCATCTGTACTTGGTTTATAAAAAGCAACCACCGCCTTAAATTGTGCTCCTCGTTTTTGCACCGGCACATCCTTTAATTGTGCTAAAACTTTTTCAATATTCATCCGATCTCGCTCATGAGCATCTGTACCTTCATATCCCGCCCACCTAGCTGAATGAACTCCAGGATCCCCTGCTAAGGCATCAATAAATAAACCGCTGTCATCAGCAAGACAAGGTAGTTTGGTAAAGATTGAAATGGATTTTGCTTTTAATTTAGCATTCTCACTTAAGGTTTTACCAATCTCTTGCACCTCTGGCATATCTGGAAAATCAGCTAACCCTAATACCTGAATTGATTTTGCATGATGGTTAAGCAGGCGTTCAAACTCAACAATCTTTCCCTTATTTTTTGTCGCTAATACCAACTGGCGCATCTGTTAAAAAAGTTACTTAGCTAATGCTGCAATTTGTAATTTTGTAAGTTGGGCGCAACCTGCTGCACCAAGATCTAGTAGTTGATTTAAGAGGGAGCGATCAAAGGGTGCACCCTCTGCTGTTCCTTGCACCTCAATAAAATTTCCATCCCCGGTGCAGACAATATTCATATCTATTTCAGCACTTACATCCTCCTCATAACAAAGATCTAAGGTTGGCTTGCCAGCCACAATTCCAACTGAAACCGCTGCTACAGATTGGCTAAGTGGCTTAGCACTTTGTGCAATATGGCCCTCACCTTGCGCCCAAGTAATTGCATCGGCGAGTGCAACATATGCACCAGTAATTGCAGCTGTTCTAGTCCCACCATCTGCTTGCAGCACATCACAATCAATCACAATGGTGTTTTCACCTAGTGCCTTCATATCAACAATTCCGCGTAATGATCTGCCAACTAATCTTGAGATCTCTTGAGTTCGACCACCTAATTTTCCTTTAACACTCTCGCGATCAGATCTTGTGTGGGTAGCTCTTGGCAACATTGCATACTCACTTGTTACCCAACCCTCACCCTTACCAACTAACCATCGTGGAACACCAGGGGTAAATGAGGCAACACATAAAACTCTGGTGTTTCCAAACTCAACTAACACTGATCCTTCAGCATTATTGAGCCAATTACGAGTGAATTTAATTGCTCGCAGCTGATCATTACTTCGTCCATCTGCTCTACTCATATTCACTCCCTATGATTTATCAAAACTAGATCTTATTTGTAACAGTTACTACCTCAGGGCCTAAGAATCGTTTTGCCAAGGTGGCAAACTTATCTGGATCTCCAGTTGCTACAAACCTATGACTCACCTTGCCAGATTGATCATTTAATAAATTTGTTTCAACCAGGGTGCGGTATAGCTCTTTAGCTGTCTCCTCTGCACTTGAAACTAGGGTGACATCATTTCCCATCACATAGGAGATAACTCCGGTTAATAATGGATAGTGAGTACATCCTAAAACCAAGGTGTCGATCTGAGCGGTTTTCATCTGAGATAAGTAATCTTGCGCAATCTTTGTAATCTCATCACCGGTAGTTTTGCCATTTTCAACAAACTCAACAAATAATGGACAAGCCTTTGAGGTAATACTTAATTGTGGTGCAGCAGCAAATGCATCTAGATAAGCCTTTGAATCAATGGTGGCATTTGTGCCAATCACACCAACCTTGCCACTTCTAGTTGCCGATACTGCTCGCCTTACCGCAGGTTGAATTACTTCAATTACCGGGATTTGGTATTTCTCTCTGGCATCTCGCAACATGGCAGCGCTTGCTGTGTTGCATGCAATCACAATCGCTTTCACGCCAGCTGCAACCAATTGATCCATAATCTCAAGCGCGTAGGTTCTAACTTGAGCTAGGGGGCGAACTCCGTAGGGACCGCGGGCGGTATCGCCTAAATAAAGAATTGACTCACCTGGCAGTTGATCAATGATTGCCCTAGCTACCGTTAACCCACCGACGCCTGAGTCAAAGATTCCAATAGGGGCGCTCTTCTTTGGTATTTCAGAGGTGGCCATTTGTGTAAGTGTAAATGGCGAGCCTTGATATCTTCTTGCACATACCTTTCCCCTAATAAATGTCCGATTTGCCCATTTTTGGCATAAAAAATACTTAAAAATTCGGGTGAAATGAGGGTGGATTGTCTTGCTGGACTGGCAAGTAACAGCCACCCTATACCCAGGCAGTTGGTCGTAGCTTACATATGGGGTTACGAAAAATTGCTCGCTTATGCCCAAAAGGGTGTGAGCAACCTAAATGCCTATGGAGGCTTATTTAGATGAACTCAATCGCGCTATCTGCAGATCAGTTCGGGATTGTTTACAACGTTCTTTCATTTGGACTTGTATCGATGCTTGCCTGCACTATCTACACATTAGTTTCACAATCACGTGTACTTCCTAAGTACCGCACAGCCCTAGTGATGTCATCAATGGTTACATTCATTGCGGCATACCACTACATGAGAATTTTCAATTCATTTGATGATTCATTTGTTGATGGCGCTGTAAAGGTTGGAACCGGACACGGAGCATTCAACGAGGCTTATCGCTATGTTGACTGGATCCTGACAGTACCTCTACTACTAGTTGAAGTAGTAGCAGTTCTTGCTCTTGCTAAGGCAGCGGCTTCTTCATTGATCACCCGCTTAGTTCCAGCATCAGCAGCAATGATCGCACTTGGTTACCCAGGTGAGATTTCAACTGATAACAACACCAAAGTTCTTTGGGGTGTACTTTCAACAATACCTTTCCTATACATCTTGTACGTATTGTTCGTAGAGCTTTCAAAGTCTCTAGATCGTCAACCAGCAGGAGTTGCAGCAACCGTTGGTCGCTTGCGCTTGCTATTGATCGCAACTTGGGGCGTTTATCCAATCGCATACTTGCTTCCAATCTTGGGACAAGACGCATTGGACCCAGCTGCATTTGTTAATCGTCAAATCGGTTACACGATTGCTGACGTTTTGGCGAAGTGCGTATTTGGTCTAACAATCCTAAAGATTGCAAAGATGAAATCCGTAGCTGAGGGAATGAAGGAAGATCACTAAGCAGTTGATCTGAATTAGAAAGTGGGGCCAAGCAATTGGCCCCACTTTTTTTCACCTAAAGGTGGCTAATCAATTTCTCTTGAATTGCACCAAGCCAGTAATAAACCGCATGCAGATGCTTTTGTGGATCAGAGTCCTTCATTAATTCATACTCCTCAAATCCATCCTGACCAATATTTAACCTAACCGCAAGTGCTATTCGCAAATCATTAATCGCAATCAGCCATTGAATTGGATCAGTTACTGCAATATCTGCCTTCGGTAATTCATGATCTACTGGAAAAACTAGTTGTTCACGCAGATAAAGCAGGTGCTTTTGCTTAACCATACGAAGTGAGCCTTCGGTGTATTTACGAAACTCAGCTGCGCTCTCTGGATCTGCATATCCATTGGGTAATAATCTTCTTAAAACTGGATCCTCTGGTTGTTCTATTGGTGATTCAAGATTCCCTAGAGTTGCCGCCATAAGTTGAGCAAAGGGATCATCTGATTGATAGTGGTGCGTAAAATTACGCTCACCTAGGAGTTCCAATAATTGTTCAACTAAATTAATAAGAATGTGTAACTCATCATTACTTAACGCAACTGATAAATTATTCGCTGCAGTAGATCCCTTAAACTCGCCCATGATCATCTCTTTGTAATGTGGCCCATAATCCATGCTCATGTAATTGTTGAACAGCTCGTTCCATTTCTTCTCGTGTGCCAGATACGACCACCGCTTTTCCCTCGGTGTGAACCTGCATCATTAATTTATGTGCTTTCTCTTTTGAAAAACCAAAGAGTTTAATAAAAACATAGGTTACATAATTCATTAAATTAACTGGATCATCCCAAACAATAGTTACCCAAAGATTATCGAAAAACTTACTTAAATCTAAAGTTTCTTCTACTTGGGTTTGAGAACTCATAGCCTAATTATCTAACTAAAACAGGAATCTCATCACTAACACCGGCTGAATTTTTACTTCCCTCTGCAATAACCACTTGATATATGGAAAGTCCAGGCTCTGTCACTTTAGTATTGAAGGTAAATAAGCCATTGAAATCTGTTGAGAACTCACCGATCGCCTTGCCGCCTTGCTTAACTGTTAACTTGATATCAGCACTTTTTGGCGATACCTGTCCAATGACTGCATATGTTGTATTTACTTTTAGCGAAGCTGGTAGATCCAACCTAACTTTTGGAATTACTGAAATGGTTTTTTCTAAGGTCTTTCCCTCTAATCTTTCCCAACTGCCTTCCGAAACTAATCTGATCTCACTTTTTTGTCCAACAATGACTGGCACTGCAATTACACCTGCAGCATCAGTTACCCCGGCAGCTAAAGTTCGCCAACTATTATCTGAACTGTTTTTGATCTCAAATCTGACATTAAGGGATGGAATTGGAGTTTTATCAGGTAATTTGAAAGTGCCAGTTAGGTTAAAGGTGGAGCCGTAGGCAATCTGCTCTAAATCAGTTGCAATAGTGCCAATAACTTGATCTGGGGCAATAGATTTTGCAATATCTCTAACTGCAGTAATTGCTGCAGTGTTTTCCATACCAAAAGTCCAAACCGCAATTCCACCTAATCGATATTTGCCAACTAAATTAGTTCTGGCAGCATAACTTTTCTCGTCTGGGAACCAGACCGTCCTAGTTGCAGTGCAAAAGCTGGCAGAGTTTGTTGGATCTACATATGTCTTCTTATAGGTAAAGGTTGATTCCGCATGAGTTGGGTTATACGTAATGGCTGCATTGTTAGTTGTAGCAAGTGTTACTGCTTCGCGCATTACCACCGCTGCTTTGGCGCCAACTACAACTGAGGTGGCAAAATCTTTTGGACAAACTCCTTCAACCTTTGTAATCCAATCTCGGCCATATCCTGGTATTCCAAGAAATACTTTTGAAGCTGGCATTTGTGTTGATGCATACTTAACAGCATCTTCACTCCAAGGAAGTGGACCAATTGGGCCAGGATTTACCGTTGAAAAGTCATAAGCCATAATTCGAAGACGATCAATATGTGGTCCAATTTCTGCCCAAGAAAAAACCCAGTTACCAGCTCGTTTAGTTTCCGGAGCAAAATCTGGTGGGGTAGTTACCGATAACAATTTTCCTTGCTCATGCAAAGCTGTAGATAACTCTTTTATAAATGCAATCCAATTTGGTTTTGTCGTCGGCCACGATGATCTGCCATCTTGAGTATAAAAGACCTCAAAATCTAAATCAATACCATCGTAATTATATTTAAGTACTAGCGCCTTTATTGTTTGAACAATGTTGGTACGCGATGTTGGATTTGAAAGTAAGTTGGCCAGGACTAATTTTTTTGTATCATCTGTAATTGTAGGTAGCAAAAGCAATCCATTGGCTTTTAATCTAGCAATTACCTCTTCTTTAGAAGTTGTATACCTGCCTAAGGCATATTTGTCTTTAATACTTGTTTCACCAGTTAAGCCATACCAAAAAGGTGAGATATCTCTAATTAAATCTAAATTACCTTCAACTGTAGGCAGATTACGAGCTAGAGAATAATCTGGTAACCAGCCAGACAAAATTCTTCTTGGTGGGTTTTCGGCACTGGCCGGGGTCAATGTTGAAAGCGTAAATGAGAAAGCCACTGCAAGTATTAACAATTTGCGCGATCTCATGAATTTTAGAGTATCGGTTTTAACTGAGAATTTACTTTAAGCGGGCGTGAATCTCTTTACATGTTGGACATACTGGGAATTTTTGCGGATCACGATTAGGTATCCACTTCTTGCCACATAAAGCTCGCACGGGTTTTCCAGTTACAGCAGATTCTGTGATCTTATTTTTATCAACGTAGTGCGCAAAACGTTCATGGTCACCTTCATCAGTTGGCGATAAATCTTCCTTCTCCAATAAGTCAGTCTTACCTGATTTACCGCGTAAATCATCTAAAAATCCCATACCCAAATCTTAATCCAAATTTATCGCCTACCATTTACCAATGAGCCGGCCATTAAAAGATCTCCTGCGCACCTCGGATCTGTCTAAGGCAGATATTGGATTGCTTTTAAATTCCGCTAGTAAATTTGCCAAAAAACCCCTGCGCGCGAAGAAGACTTTATCGAAAAAGACCGTGGCTATTTATATGACTAAATCTTCAACTCGAACAAGATTGGCTTCTGAAACTGCAGTTGCCCATTTAGGCGGCTCACCAATCTTCTTGCGAGCTGATGATTTACAAATAGGTCGTGGTGAAACTATCTCTGATACTGCGAAGATAATTTCTAGATTTTGCAGTGCTCTTATAGTTAGAACTTTTGCTCAGTCAGATGTTGATGAATTAGGAAAACATGCATCGATCCCAGTAATCAATGCTTTAACTGATGATGATCACCCAACACAATTACTTGCTGATTGGCTAACTATTTATGAAAGATTTGGTAAAGATATAAAGGGACGGAAGTTTTCTTACATCGGTGATGGCAATAATGTTGCTGCTGCCTGGTTGATTATGGGCGCCACCATGGGAGCACATGTTGTAGTTGCAACTCCAGGTGGTAAATGGGCTCCAAAGGAAACTATTGTTAATCAAGCACTTGAAATTGCTAAACGATCTGGCGCACAAATTGAGGTTACCTCCGATGCTAAAGCTGCTGCCACTGGAGCCAGTGCCATCTACACCGATGTTTGGATGTCCATGGGAGATTCTGAATCTGATCGAGCAGAAAAAATCGCAGCGTTGACTCCATATGCAGTCACATCTGATTTGATGAAGTTTACCGCAAAGGACTCCATATTTATGCACTGCTTGCCAGCTCACCGCGGTGAAGAGGTTTCGGCAGAAGTAATTGATGGCGAGAAATCTGTTGTCTGGCGCCAAGCGTTTCATCGAAGAACTACAATTCAAGCCCTGCTATATCACCTAACAAAAGGTGATTTAATGGGTAATAAGTAAAGTTAAGGTTGGGTAAAGTAAGCAGATGCGAATTGCAGTACCAAAGGAAATTAAATCTGGTGAGCTACGGGTTGCCTTAGTTCCAGATATTATTTCTAAATTAACAAAAGCAGGTTTAGAAGTAGTTATTGAATCAAATGCTGGCCTTGCTGCTGAGTATTCAGATAAGCAATTTAGTGATGCCGGGGCTGAAGTTAAAAGCGGTGATGTATTAGCCGGAAGTGATGTGGTGTTATCAGTTCAGCCACTTACCGGTAATCAAATGAAAACGCTAAAAAGGGGCGCAATAACTATCTCATTTCTATCACCATCAACTGCCCAAGATTCAATTGATGCTGCTGTCAGTGCTGGTGTTACCGCTATTTCACTGGAAATGGTTCCAAGAATTTCTAGAGCACAATCAATGGACGCCCTTACCTCGCAAGCGCTTTGTGCCGGATATAAAGCATCATTAGTTGCAGCTGAGCTATCCCCTAAATTTTTCCCACTACTTATGACCGCAGCTGGCACCGTAACTCCGGCAAAAGTTGTTGTATTAGGTGCAGGTGTTGCTGGCTTACAAGCAATTGCAACTGCAAAAAGATTAGGAGCTGTGGTCTCTGCTTATGATGTTCGACCAGCATCTGCTGATGAAGTTAAATCAATGGGCGCAAAATTTATTAATCTAGAACTTGAAGCACTTGAAGGTGCCGGTGGTTACGCAAGAGAGATGACTGAAGAGCGAGCAAATAAACAACGTGAATTGCTTACGCCATATATTGCCGCTGCTGACGTAGTCATCACTACCGCTGCGGTTCCTGGGCGAACAGCGCCAAGATTGGTAACAGCGCAGATGGTTTCACAAATGATGCCTGGCTCTGTTGTAGTTGATTTAGCATCTGAAAGTGGCGGAAATGTTGAAGGTTCGGTTGCTGGTGAAATTGTTACAACAAGTGGCGGAATTAAAATCTGGGGTGGCAAAGATGTTCCAAGCCAATTAGCCTTTCACGCTTCCATGCTCTTCTCACGAAATGTTGTAAATCTGCTTTTGCTTATGACAAAAACAGTTGATGGAAAGCCGACAGGAACTATCGAGCCAGATTTTAGCGATGAGATTATTGATTCAGCGACCCTTACCCATAACGGAGCTAGTCGAGAGAAGGGTAAGTAATGGCATCTGAATTAATGAGCAATGAGATTGCATTACTTGCAATATTTATTCTTTCAGTATTTGTTGGTTTCGAGGTGGTTTCAAAGGTCTCAACAACCTTACACACACCTTTAATGAGTGGTGCAAATGCCATTCATGGCGTTATTTTGGTGGGTGCGATTGTTGTAGCAGATCATGCAAAAACTACACTTGAAATATCGCTGGCAATTGGAGCAGTAATTCTGGCAACTATAAATATGGTTGGTGGCTTTGTCGTAACTGATCGAATGTTGCAGATGTTTAAAGGTAAAGGCAAGCTAAAAAAGGAAAAAGGTGATGACAAATGAGTCGCAACCTATATGACCTTATTGGATTAGCCTCAGGAATATGTTTCATTCTTGCCCTAAAGGGTTTGTCCTCTCCAAAATCAGCTCGCAGAGGTAACTTAATTGGCGCATTGGGTGCAACCGTTGCAACTGTCATTGTTTTCTTTTACGCAAATAATGGAAAAGCATTACACAATCAAAATTTGATCCTGGCAGCAATTGCCTTTGGTGTGATAGTTGGAGTACCAGCTGCTCGTAAGGTTCAAATGACCCAAATGCCACAACTAGTTGCACTCTTTAATGGTGTTGGTGGTGGTGCGGCAGCGTTGGTTGCAATTGTTGAGTACTTAAAGCTTGGCAGTGATGCAACAACCCCTGTTGTTATCGCAACTGTATTCACTGTAATCGTTGGCTGCATATCATTTTCAGGTTCGATTATCACTTTCTTAAAATTGCAAGAGTTAATGACAACTAGGCCAGTAATTTTCCCATTTGGTCGCCAGATTATTGCTTTAACCTTAATTGGCGTATTGGTAAGTGGTGGCTGGGTAATTTCTAGTGGTGGCACTACTCCACTATTAATTAATGGTTTTCTTTCTTTATTATTTGGAATCTTGTTTGTGCTACCGGTTGGTGGCGCAGATGTTCCTATCGTTATTTCACTTTTGAATGCATTTACCGGATTAACTGTTGCTGCATCTGGTTATGTACTAGAAACTACTTTGTTAATCGTAGCTGGAACATTAGTTGGCGCATCTGGAACCATTCTGACCCGCTTGATGGCAGATGCCATGGGTAGATCTTTGTTTGGAACTTTATTTGGTGCTTTTACAGCAAAAGCTAGCGCCACTACAGGATCTGTTGATACCCGCCCAGTTAAATCTGGTTCTGCTGATGATGTTGCAATCTTGCTCAACTACGCACAACGAGTTGTCATCGTGCCTGGTTTTGGATTAGCTGTTGCTCAAGCTCAGCACACAGTTCGAGAGTTGGCTGATTTGCTCGCCGCAAAAGGTGTTGAAGTTGCCTACGGAATTCATCCAGTTGCTGGCCGAATGCCAGGACATATGAATGTGTTACTTGCTGAAGCAAATGTTCCGTATGAACAATTAGTTGAGATGGAAGAGATTAATCCAACATTTCCACAAACAGATGTTGTCTTAGTTGTTGGCGCAAATGATGTAGTTAACCCTGCTGCTAAAACTACCCCGGGTTGTCCAATCTATGGCATGCCAATTTTGGATGTGGCGTTAGCGGCAAATGTTATTTTTCTGAAGAGATCAATGCGTCCAGGCTTTGCTGGCATTGAGAATGAATTGTTGTATGAACCAAAAACTACATTACTTTTTGGAGATGCAAAGGATTCGCTTACAAAAGTAGTTAGCGCGTTAAAGGCGTTATAGGGAATATTTATAGTCATAATGCAGTTGTAGTATTTACCACTATTAAAAATCATTGGAGACACTTTGCCAGCAGTAACTGTTAAAGATATAACGCTTCTTCCTAGAGTTGTTGGTGATCCATCGATGCCATCTAGGCGAGTTAAAAGCATCACTACCGCGCCACAAGGACATGAAGGTGAAGGCTTTCCAGTTAGAAGAGCATTTGCAGGTGTTGATTTAGCAGATCTAGATCCATTTATTCATTTAGATCAAATGGGTGAGGTTGAGTATGCACCAGGTGAACCAAAAGGTACGCCTTGGCACCCGCATCGAGGATTTGAAACAGTTACATACATCATTGATGGGATTTTTGATCATTATGACAATCATGGTGGCGGTGGAACGATTTCCAATGGTGATACTCAGTGGATGACAGCTGGTGCAGGTATTTTGCACATTGAAACTCCACCAGAGCATTTAGTTATGAGTGGTGGTTTATTTCATGGTTTCCAACTTTGGGTGAACCTACCTGCGGCGAAGAAATGGTCACCACCTGCCTACCAAGATTTAAGAGCTTCAGATGTGGCATTGCTATCTTCAAGTGATGGTGGCGCACTGTTGCGCGTAATTGCCGGTGAAGTTGCAGGTTATAAAGGTCCTGGCGCCACGCAAACTCCAATCACTTTAGTGCATGCAACTTTGCAACCGGGTGCTGAATTAAGAATTCCTTGGAACCCTTCTTACAATGCATTGGCTTATGTATTGAATGGATTTGGAACTGTTGGTGATGAAAAGCATGCGATAAAAACTGGTCAGCTTGTTACTTACCGAGATGGTGATCAAATCGTTATTACTGCTGACCTAAACCAAGAATCACGTTCGCCAACTATGGATGTTTTACTCCTTGGTGGATTACCAATCAAAGAACCGGTGGCCTGGATGGGTCCATTTGTTATGAATACTAAATCTGAAGTTTTGAAAGCTTTTGATGATTTCCAAAAAGGAGTGCTTGGAGTTGTCCCACCTGACTGGAGCAAAGCAAAAAGACCAATGCAGCGAGATGGTATTGGATATAAATTAAGTGGTGACTTAAAGGGTGTTCACGGAACCCCTGAGGAGCTGCAGGAGCGTTAAATAAAGGACCGAGAATTATCTCGGTCCTTTTTTATTACTTTTAGTTAGGAACTTACTTTTTCTTTCTTTGAGATCTTTAGCCAAGAAATAAAGCCCCAGATAACAAATGGTAAGTAGATTGCATACAGAGTTCCTGTTGGGTAGTAGCCATTGCTAAATGCAAATGGCACACCAACTAAATCAACTGCAACCCAGACTAACCAGAATTCAACATAGCCACGGCTCATGCCAAAGGTCGCCAAAGCTGTTCCAGTAAATATCCAGGTATCAACTGCTAACCAGGTGCCAGTTTGACCTAAAGATTTAAACAATTGATATGCAAGTGTGTAAAAAATTATGATAGCAGGTACTAATACCATCTTCTCTTTGGTGGTTGTCCAACGTGGGACAACTGCAGGAGTTCCTGGAGCACCGGATTTACGGTGTTGATTCCAACGAATCCAGCCATAAATACTGACAAAGATTAAAAGCAGATTACGTCCGGCTTGGCCGTAAAAAGTCTTTTCATCACCATCGGCGCCAAATGAAAACACGGCACCAAGAAATACGGTGAATAAAAGTGCATCACCTGTAATTCCGACTGGCCATGCTAGAACTTTTCTTTTTAATCCAAGGACAGCACTGGTTAGACCTAAGAGTCCACCAATGATCTCTCGGTAAGTAATTGATTTACTACCAAATTGGATTTGAGCTTCAAATAGCCATTCCAAAATAGACATGCGTTATCTCCTAGATGTTCCTTTATCCAGACTTTAACTGTCGGTCTTGGAGTTTCACCAAGTCAACCAAATGAATTTCATTTGGGTCGCGGACTTTGACCGCCGGTTCGGAATTACACCGACCCCCGGAAACATCAATCCCATACTACTTTATGGATCAACTACTTTTTATCGTTACCAATTTCCTTTATCAGTTCAAAGTCAGCACTCCCCAATTGACCTTGTGATGCATACAACTCTAATTTGGATCTGGTATCGGCAATATCTAGATTTCGCATCGTTAGTTGGCCAATTCGATCCGCTGGACCAAAGGCTAAATCCTCAGTTCGCTCCATTGATAATTTCTCAGGTGAGTAGGAAAGATTTTTACCTTGGGTATTAATGATTGAATAATCATCACCCCGGCGCAATCTAATGGTTACCTTTCCAGTAATGGCTGATGCCACCCAAGAGGTTAATGATTGACGCAACATTAATGATTGTGGATCAAACCAACGACCTTCATAAAGTAAGCGACCCAATTTGCGTCCCTGCTCATGGTAAGAAGCAATGGTGTCCTCATTATGAATTGCACTAACCAATCTTTCATACGCAATAAACAACAAAGCTAAGCCAGGTGCTTCATAGATTCCACGGCTTTTAGCTTCAATAATTCGGTTTTCGATCTGATCACTCATTCCAAGACCATGTCGGCCGCCAATGGCATTTACCTCTTTGATCAAGGCCACTGCATCCTTAAACTCTTTGCCATTTACTGCTGTTGGCCTGCCCTGGCTGAATTCAATAGTTACATCTTCACTTTCAATTTTCACAGAGGGATCCCAAAACTTAACACCCATAATTGGTTCCACAATTTCAATATTTGAATCCAAATTCTCTAATGATTTAGCTTCATGTGTGGCACCTAAAATATTTGCATCAGTGCTATATGCCTTCTCTGTTGAATCTCGATATGGCAACTTGCGGTCTACCAACCACTTTGACATCTCTTTTCTTCCGCCAAGTTCTGCAACAAAATCCTGATCAAGCCATGGCTTATAAATCTTTAGTTTCGGGTTAGCTAGCAATCCATAACGATAAAAACGCTCAATATCATTTCCTTTATAGGTTGAACCATCTCCCCAAATCAAAACATTGTCAGCAAACATCGCTCTGACTAACAAGGTTCCAGTCACAGCACGTCCAAGGGGTGTGGTATTAAAATATGCTCGACCAGCAGTTGTAATATGAAAAGCACCGCAGGCAAGTGCTGCTAAACCTTCTTCGACTAACGCGGCTTTGCAATCAATAAGACGTGCGATCTCAGCGCCATACTCTTTGGCTTTATCTGGAATAGTTTCAATATTCTTTTCATCATATTGACCTAAATCGGCTGTGTAGGTACAAGGAGTTGCACCTTTACTTTTCATCCATGCCACTGCAACAGAAGTGTCTAGCCCGCCACTAAATGCAATGCCAACTTTTTGGCCAACCGGCAATGAGGAAAGTACTTTAGACATGGCTGCAGTCTAACCTTTCGCGTTAAAACCCCGCTTGGTTTAAGCCGTAGATCGAGGGCCAAATAGCAAAACTTATTGAAACGGGCAGGATTAAAAAGACCACTGGGATTAATAAGGCAATCTCACTCCTACCCGATTTTTTTAGTAGCTCAAGATTTATCTGCTTATTTAATGCCACTACTTGATTGTTCAATACATCCAAGATTGGTGTGCCCCGTTGGATAGCAATTTGAATTGAGTTGGTAAGTCTTCGAACCTGTGTTGAACCAGTTGCCACAGCAATAAAATTCAAAGTCTGAGTTAGATTTATTCCATCTGAGTATTTCTGGAAACTCTTACTTATCAGCTTAGGTAAATGACCTTCTGATCTATTAGAAACATGCTTAAGAGCCGTCATTGGGCTTTCTCCAGCTGAGATCATAATTGAGATCATCTGTAAAATACTGACTAACTCCTCATTGATCTCACTTTGTTTGATTTCACTTCCAGTAATTTTGCCAATTAAACTCTTTATCCAAAACAGTTCTTTAACATAATTCGATACCGATATTAAAGCTGCGACCTCTATCAAGATTATGCGCAGTGAAAATAACAACGCTGGGGCGATCAGAATGAATATGTAGAGATCAATACTTTTCATGTGTCACTCAATGAAAGTGTAAATATCCGTTTTGCTTTTGGTATATTGGCAATTCGATTCATCCAATAATAAGCAATTAAAGTTGCCATGACTCCGATGACCATCAAAAATTGTCCAAATGGTTGCTGATATGCAACCTTTGCATTTGTTTGGGTACGCAGGATTAGAAATAGCAGCCAGGGTGCGAGAGCTGCCAAATTGGCTGAATTCTTTATCCAACCAAATCTGGTATTTATCTCAGCACGAACTGATAAATCTGCTGATACATACTCAGATAGTTCGCGAAGCACTTTGATGGTGTTTCTACTACCAAACTTGGCAGCAAAGTAGAGAGCCTCACATAACTGATCAGAGATTGGATCTGCAAATTTCGTTTTTAATTTGTTTAGAGCAATTTCAAACTTCATGCCGCTTGCCATATTTAAGGAAAAATCTGCAAAATCTAGGCGAAGTGGATTAGGCCCAACAATTGCCAAGTTAGACAGACTTTCAGTAATCGATGCTCCTGATTGCAATGAGGAAATAACCAAATCCAAAGCTTCTGGCCAAGCATTGGCTCGATTTTGGGCTGCTTTCTTTTCTCTATTTTTCTTCACAACAAAATAGATCACCGCAACTAGAAATGAAAGAAACATCCATATAAGCAAATTTCTCATAGGCAGTGCTATTGATTTCTCTTCTTCAATAAGCTGGAAAGATTGCCTAAACCTTTTTCATAGCCACGGCTATTCCATTTAAATAAGTTTTCTACTTCAATATTTCCACCTTCGCACCGGCCAGTAACTGCAGCAATTTCAACTACTCTTCTTTTTCCACTTTTATCGATTGAGCACTGAACAACTAAATCAATACTGGTTGCAATTGTGGGAGTGATAAAACTCTGAGCGATATTTTCTCCAGCAAGTAATGGAAGTAATTGTAATTTGGCGATTGCTCCTCTTGCCGAGTTTGCATGCAAAGTTGCCATGCCAGGTAAACCAGAATTAAGCGCAATTAAAAGATCAAGTGCTTCAGCCTCCCTAACCTCGCCAACGATAATTCTGCTGGGCCGCATTCGTAGTGATTCTTTAATTAATCTTCTAAGTGATATCTCACCATTACCTTCTAAATTTGCAGTTCTAGTTTGTAGAGCAATCCAATCTGGTAACTTGGGTTTTAACTCAAATACCTCTTCAATGGTGATCACTCTTTCGCTGACTGGTATCCGACTAATTAATGCGCTTAGAAAAGTAGTTTTACCAGCTTGTGTGCCGCCACTTACTAATATGTTCAATCCACTAACAACTGCTTGGTTTAAAGTTTCTAAGATTTCATTATTTATTGAACCAATTTTTACTAAATCTTCAAGTGAATTACCGCGATTAATATGTTTTCTAATATTTACTACCCAGTGAGTTGCTGTGACCTCAGGAATTGCAACATGTAATCTGCTGCCATCTGGCAGGCGTGCATCAACAAATGGATTACTAACATCTAGTCGGCGGCCACCCCAAATTAGCAATCTTTCAATAAGGTCATGAACAACCTCCTTTGATAGAACTAGATTTGTGAGCTCGCTGCAACCTGAACGCGCAATAAACACTCTGCTAGGGGTGTTAATCCAGATTTCTTCAACACTCTCATCCAATACAAGCTCTTTAAGAGGACCAAAACTATCCAACTGATTGCCAAGTTCATTCATTAGCCAATTATTTACAATACCTTGGGTGGAAATTTTACCCTTGTGAACAGATTAATACTGCATGAATATCAAAGCTCACTAATTGTTATTAAAATGTATCTGATCAATTCTTTTATACCAATCAAGAATTGATTCACCTTGTTGCCATACAGACATCCCTACGGTTATGAATTTAGGTAACTCATTTAACAATCGTTCTACTAACTGATCAGCAGTTGTTCTGTCAGCACCATTTAAAAGTATCCAAAACCCTAATTTTGAAACCCGGCAAATACAATCTGATTGGCGAAAAGTACTCTTTAATTTAAAGTGTAAATTCACTAATTCATTCTCAATCTCGCTCTGATGTTCAATTGAGTGTACGGTTTGGTTATCTGAAAAGAATTGCGGCAGGTTAATTGCAGTAGATATCATGCTGATATTTGCAGAATTACGTTGGGCAATTGCAAGATCGCGCTTTACAATTTGGTCGAAACGATCTGGTGAAATGGCGCCAGTTAATAGATCAATCTCACCATTATTGGAGAGAAAAATAGAATCAATAACGCTCTCATACTTATTCATGATCGTTAGAAAGGGTAGTATTTAAATATGGATCTGAAAAGAGTCTTATCGACGGATAACTCTCGTATTCGCGCGATTTTTCTGCTCAAATTCGAATCACTGATTATTTTCGCCGTTGTGCTTTGCCTATTGATTGCACCCTTTATTTCCGATGTCAGCGCTCCGGCTGCATTGTCAGCTGAGATTATTTTTGCTCTTGTTGGATCTATTGGCCTTTGGTTTTCCGCAGTAGGTTTTGAGAAGAAGCGTTCATTTGGTCGAGCCCCTGCAGTATTGGCAAATTTAATTGCACTAGGTGTTTCCTATTACATGATCTCTGGAAATTTCTTATTAATCGGAATCCCGTTAGCGATTTTGGCGCTAATCACTTTGATTTCAGCCGCACTTGGCTATTCCGAATAATTACCAATCAACTATTTGTCGATCCTCCCAAAGTAATCCTGTCTTGTCTTTTGATGGATCAAAGTCTCTAGTAGCTAACCAGATAGCAGTTTCGGCACCCTCTTGCGCACTACGCGGGGCATCTGGTCCACCCATATCTGTTCTAGAATGATTTGGACAGATTGCATCTACCAAAAAACCGCGAGCGCCTAACCCAGTTTCATAGGAAAGATTTTTAACTAATGCGTTAACGCCAGCTTTGCTTATTCGATATGGTGCTAATCCACCATGAGTTCCAGGGCCTGACATTCTGCCCAAGCAGGCTGAGTAAACAACAACTCTTCCTTTACGTGCCTCCGCCATAGCAGGAGCTAATTGATTAATCGCAGTAAAGACTGCATCTAAATTTATTGCTAAAACTCTACGCCACTCTTCATCAGTAGTTTTCAAAGTCTTTGACATTTTTTCACTCATCACACCATGCGCAAGCACTAAGACATCTAAAACATCAAAACCGCGGCTTTTCGCATCATCTGTTATCTCAATTAAAGTTTTACGAAATTTCTCACTATCTGCAACATCAACAGCTCGGTATTGACAACCTAGTTTGGCACCACTTTCTTTGACTCGATTTTCATCTTTGCCAATTATGTAAACAAAAATGCCAGCTGCAATTAAACCTTTGGCAGTTTCATAGCCAAGCCCACGTGAGCCACCTGTAACTACTGCCCATTTGCCTTGATTACTCATGGGTGCAACCTTGCCGTTATTTACACCTACACGCCACCCTTATTCATGTGCTGGTGGCCACTTTCACTTAAGTTATTAGGGCCAGCGGGTTTAGCCAGCGCTGGCTTGCAGTTAAGATTGACCTAAAGGTGAGCAATCTCAATCTGGTGAAATATAGGGAGTGCATAGGTGAGTGAAGTAGGAGCTAATACACCCGCTAATCACTTTGGTGGCTCCTTTGGACCTAATGAGTGGTTAGTGCAAGAGATGTATGAGCGCTACCAGAGTGATCCATCTTCAGTTGATAAAGCCTGGTGGGATTTCTTTGCGGACTTCAAGGGCAATTCATCTTTAAATGGCACAGTTATTTCTTCTACGCCAGCTACTAAAGCTGGCACGCCACCTATTCCAAAATCACAACTAGCTAAATCAACTCCCGCTGCAGCGGTTGTAACACCGCCGGTTGTAGTTGACCCAGTTGTTGTTGAAAAAATTGAGCCAGTAGTGGTTGCAAGTACAACATTTAAACCAGCCGATCCAATTGTTAAACCAATTCCAACCTTAGTTACACCAGGTGCTGCCTCTGTTGAGCCATTGCGTGGTGTGGCAGCCAGAGTTGTGCAATCGATGGAGGGTTCATTAATTGTTCCAACAGCAACTAGTGTTCGCGCAGTTCCGGCAAAACTTATGATTGATAATCGAACTGTAATTAATAATCATTTAAAACGGGGCCGCGGTGGCAAAGTTTCATTTACCCATCTAATTGGTTACGCCATGATCAAAGCAATCCGGGCGATGCCAGAGATGAATGCATTTTTCACAGAGCAAGAGGGCAAGCCAGCAATAGGACACCCTGAACATATTAATTTAGGCATTGCCATTGATTTAGCCAAACCAGATGGATCTCGCCAATTACTTGTGCCATCAATTAAAGGCTGTGAAGAGTTAGATTTTGCACAATTTTGGTCAGCTTATGAAGAGACAGTTAGAAAAGCGCGTGCTGGCTCCTTAACAGTTGAAGATTTTGCCGGCACAACTATTTCACTAACAAATCCAGGAACAATTGGCACAGTTCATTCAGTGCCGCGCTTAGTGCAAGGCCAAGGCACAATTCTTGGAGTTGGCGCACTGGATTACCCAGCAGAGTTTCAGGGCGCAAATGAACAAACATTGGCAGATATTGGAATCAGTAAAGTTGTTACTTTAACTAGTACCTACGATCATCGAATTATTCAAGGTGCACAATCTGGCGACTTTTTACGCCGAATTCATCAGATATTGCTTGGTGAAGAAAACTTCTATGATGAAATTTTTGAAGCACTTCGAATTCCTTATGTCCCAATTCGCTGGGTTGTTGATATGCAAGATGCGAAGGCTGATGAGGCAAGTAAGACCGCTAGAGTTCAAAAATTAATCGATGCCTATCGAACAACTGGACATTTAATGGCAGATGTTGAGCCGTTGTCTTACGTTCAAAGATCACACCCAGATTTAGATGTAGTAACTCACGGTCTTTCACTTTGGGATCTTGATCGCGAGTTTGCAACTGATGGCTTTGGTGGCAAGCCAACGATGAAGCTTCGCAGAATTTTAGGAATTCTTCGTGATTCATATTGTCGAACTATCGGTGTTGAATATATGCATATAGCCAATCCATTAGAGCGAAAGTGGATTCAAGAGCGGATTGAGGTTGGTGCCCCTAGAACTGCCCGCGAAGAACAACTTCGAATTTTAAGAAAATTAAATTCGGCAGAGGCTTTTGAATCATTTTTACAAACTAAGTATGTTGGTCAAAAGCGATTCTCACTAGAAGGTGCTGAGTCAGTAATCCCTCTTCTAGATGCCATGATTTCTTCTGCGGCTGAGAGTAAATTAGATGAGGTCTGCATTGGTATGCCCCATCGTGGACGATTAAATGTTTTAGCAAATATTGCAGGAAAATCTTATGGTCAGATATTTCAAGAGTTTGAAGGTAATTACCATGACAATGAGGTACATGGCTCAGGCGATGTTAAGTACCACCTTGGAACTAAAGGAGTATTCACTGCAGAAAGCGGAGCTACTACCAAGATTTACTTAGCTGCTAATCCATCTCACCTTGAAGCGGTTAATCCAGTGTTGGAAGGAATTGTTCGAGCAAAGCAAGATAAGTTAAGAGCAGCTGCTGGTGATTTTTCAGTTGATGAACAAACCTCTTATCCAGTTCTACCAATACTTTTACATGGTGATGCAGCATTTGCAGGTCAAGGTGTGGTCTCTGAAACTCTCTCGCTTTCCTTACTAAAGGGTTACCGCACAGGTGGCACCATTCATATCGTGGTTAATAACCAGGTTGGATTTACAACCTCACCACATGCGGCGCGATCTTCAACTTATTCAACCGATATAGCCAAGATGATTCAGGCACCAGTTTTTCATGTTAATGGCGATGATCCAGAAGCATGTGTTCGAGTTGCCAGATTGGCATTTGAGTACCGTCAAGAGTTTAATAAAGATGTTGTAATTGACATGATCTGCTACCGCAGACGTGGTCACAATGAGGGTGATGAACCAAGCTTTACTCAACCATTGATGTATAAATTAGTAGATGCCAAGCGATCCGCCAGAAAGCTCTACACCGAGGCGTTAATTGGCCGCGGAGACATTACTGTTGAAGAGGCTGAAGAGGTGTTGCGTGATTACCAGCAACAACTAGAGGGTGTATTTACTGCAGTTCATAACACGGAACCGGCAAGTGATCCAAATTGGAAAGCTCCAGTTGTCCCAGCACCTGAGAGTGTGAACACAGCGGTCAGTGAAGCTGATCTAAAGAAGATTGCCGCAACCCAAGGTGATATTCCAAAGGATTTCACAGTTCATCCAAAATTGTTGCCTCAGTTATTAAAGCGCACTGAAATGCTTGCTGATGGCACAGTTGATTGGGCAGCTGGTGAAATGTTTGCATTTGGTTCATTACTTCTTGAAGGCCACCCGATCAGAATGAGTGGTCAAGATGTTAGAAGAGGAACATTTAGCAATCGCCATGCAGTAGTAGTTGATAAAGAAACCGGCGCAGATCTTTTCCCACTTAGGTCATTGGTTAAAGATCCAAATCAATTCCATATCTATGATTCACTCCTTTCTGAATATGCGGTAATGGGATTTGAGTATGGCTACTCCGTCGAGCGCGACAACGCCTTAGTTATTTGGGAAGCTCAATTTGGGGATTTCGCAAATGGCGCACAAACTATTGTTGATGAATTTATCTCATCAGCATTACAAAAATGGGGTGAGCGATCATCTGTGGTGCTCTTGTTGCCACATGGATATGAAGGTCAAGGACCTGACCACTCATCAGGTCGAATTGAAAGATTTTTAACATTATGTGCCGAACAAAATATGACCGTGGCTCAGCCATCAACTCCTGCTTCATATTTCCACCTGCTTAGATGGCACATGAAAAATCCAGCCAGACGGCCGCTAATTGTTTTTGAACCAAAATCAATGTTGCGCTTAAAAGCCGCTGCAAGCGGATTAGCTGATTTTACAACTGGCACATTTAAACCATTAATTGCCGATGCGAAAGTTCAAAATGCCACACGTTTAATTTTCACCTCTGGAAAGGTTTACTACGACTTAATTGCCGAGCGGGAAAAATTAAATGAGTTCTCAACTGCAATTGTCAGAATTGAACAGCTTTATCCGCTGCCAGTTGATGAAATAATTGCTCAAGCGAAACTTCATCCAAATGCAACTTTGCTATGGGTACAAGATGAACCTGCCAACCAAGGTCCTTGGCCATTTGTTGCTCTAGCTGTAGCTGAAGCCTTTGTTGCTCATGATGAATTAGCTGGTAGAAATTTGCGAAGAGTTTCAAGAAGAGCAACTGCAAGCCCTGCCACCGGAAACCATCACCTGCATGAGGAAGAAGAGAAGGCTTTAATGACTGAAGCCTTTACCCGTTAACCACCTTTTTTATACCGCAGCAATACTTTTCCTAATATTTGCGAAGATTCGAGCCAACCCCAACTTCTAGAATCAGTACTTGCTGGGTTATCACCTTCTACCCAAAATCTAATTACGCCATGCTCGCTTCGGGTTTGGGTCAATCTCTTTAATAATTTAACGCCGGGCCTTATTGGATCGGAGATTAGGTAAATCTTTCCAATTTTTAATCTGTGTTCCTGGCCACTTAATCTGCGGATTATTAACCAATCGCCCTGGTTATAGGCGGGCGACATTGAATTACCTTCCACTACTACCCTGCTTAATCCAAACATGGGAGTATTCTCCCACTAAGTAAAATGTTTTAAATAAGCCAAGGAGAGAAATGCTTAGATCTTTAATTCAAATCATCAAGCCAAAGCAAACTGTCTTTGCTCACTGCGATCTGCCATGTGGCGTTTATGATCCAGCACAAGCCAAAATTGAGGCACAGTCTGTCAAAGCATGTATGGAAAAATATGCTGCTAGCAGTGATCCAGACTTTAAATCACGTGCAGTTGCAATCAAAGAAGAACGCTCTGAACTAGTTAAGCATCACCTATGGGTGTTGTGGACTGATTATTTCAAGCCAAATCACTTTGAGGCCTACCCACAACTTCACACACTATTTAATGAAGCTACTAAATTAGCTGGTGCTGGTGGTAGTAAAGGTAGCAATGATGTTGCAGTTGCTGAGAAATTAATTGGCAAAATTGACGAAATCGCAGAAATTTTTTGGGCAACTAAAAAATAGTAAGTCAGTTAAATCGCTAGTGGCTTAGATTCTTAAGCTGCTAGCGATTTTTTCATCCCTTGAACTACTCTCTTTTCCTGCAACCATCGTTTCCGCTGCCACTCTAGCCATAAATGAAACTCTTTCAACAAACTTTCGAGAAATAATGCCACTTGCGATTAATCTCGAGCCTTGGTGAACTTCTACCTCAAATTTTAAAATGTTTTCAACTAATCCCAAGCATCTAGCAGTTGCATGAATTTCAGTACCAACCCCAGCAGCTCCTAATACATCTAGGTGTGTATTAAATGTAACGCTGGTTTCACCGAAATCTAAGAACTCAATAATTGCTGCACTGCAAGCACTTTCCATTAGTGAAAGTATTTGATTAGAGCCAACAACTGGTAAATCATTCACTCCTTGAGCAACTGATGTATCGCCTGGGCGAATGGCCATGCTGGACATTCCTACGGCGCCAATAACTTGCTCAGGTTTCATAATCACAACATTAGTGATTAAGTAATTACTCTTGCGGGAACTCCCTGCGAATTTCGCTAGTTATTTCAATTTGTGTCGCACCTTCT
>Ga0214917_10002006_pt1 | contig 25413 bp, 29 predicted proteins | sample LL_1208_BB_MetaG_FD_177983 | JGI IMG/M metagenome (GOLD analysis project Ga0214917, IMG submission 177983) | Freshwater microbial communities from Lake Lanier, Atlanta, Georgia, United States - LL_1208_BB | ecosystem: Environmental > Aquatic > Freshwater > Lake | place: USA: Georgia | collected...
TCACCGCCGCTCCGCTCACCGCCGCTCCGCTCACCGCCGCTCCGCTCACCGCCGCTCCGCTCACCGCCGCTCCGCTCACCGCCGCTCCGCTCACCGCCGCTCCGCTCACCGCCGCTCCGCTCACCGCCGCTCCGCTCACCGCAAGCACCATAAGGGGTCGCGTTCTGCTCACCGCCGGTCCCAGCGCGGCGGTAACTACCCCTGGTCCACCGGCCTCCAGGAGTTCAGCTCTCCCTACACGCTCGTCCCGGCCGGCACCGCCACCGGTGTAAACCCCCAGTTCGCCAATGAGGGTTCCGTCAACCCCCTGTACTCCGAGACGCGCGGCCCGCAGTACTAACTCCTCTGAGGCCGCTCCACGCCTTCCGCCACTGACGGTTCCTGCCACTCTGGCCACACGGCGCGCAGCGCCGCAATCTGCTCAGGCGACCATGGCAGCTGATCCACCGTGCGAACCCGCATAATGAGCTTGAGTTCCCCATGCCCAGAGTTACCACGGCGGGGCATACCCCATCCCGGCACCCGTAAGACCTCTCCCTCACGTACCACACCATCGTGCCATGCCAGGCGCAAGACACGACCCGATGGATGATCAGACACCTCGCGCGACCAACCCAACAGACTCTCGGCCACCGTTAGTTCCACTTCCAGGATCAGATCATCGCCCCGTCGCTGCCACGGCGGTAACTCTGCACTACGAATCACGAGCACAACATCACCCGGCGTTTCAAACAGCGGTGACTCTGAACACTGTGCGGGAAAGACGATCCGATCTCCCTCCTGCATACCAGGCTCCACCTTCGCGTCCAGTACCGATGCCCGCTCTACCACCCGCCGGCCCGAACACTCTTCACAGGGTTCCAGCACTTTCTGCCCCGTCTGCCCACAGTCACCGCACGGTTCCTGCGACATGGCCATAATCGGCCCCATCTGCTGAGCCCGCATACGCATGCCCGCACCCCGACAGGTGCGACAAGCTTCCACTTTGACTCCACCCTTGCCCTCACAGCCAGGGCACAGAATGTCCCGCTTCATCTGCAGCTTGAACACTTTGCCCAGATATAGATCCTGCAAAGACACACCCACGTCTGTGACTTTGTTGGGGCCACGGGCCGCGCGGACCTGCGGCCCCGCGCCTCCACCCGCAAAGAATCCCGGTGGCGGCATGGGGAATCCACCGCCGCCAAACATCTGGCTGAAAATGGCGCCCAGATCCGGCATGCCACCGCCACCGCCACCTCCTGGCCCATCGGCCGCACCAGGAATCCACCCCGTTGCATCATATTCGGCTCGGCGTGCGGAATCCGACAGAATCTCGTTGGCAATCTGCAGCCGTTGAAAGGCTTCCTTGTCACCGCCGCGATCGGGATGCCGTTTGATGGCTTCCCGACGGTACGCGCGTTTGATCTCATCCGCTGTCGCATCGCGACTGACACCGAGTTCCGCGTAAAGATCCATTGATGCGCTATCATCACGGGCGGTTTAGCCCTTGACCAAAATCCACGCAACCGACAGGGAATGAGTGGGAATGCCAGTAGTAACACCGAACTGTACTCCAGCGTGGAAGACTACTTTAGCGATTTCAGCCAGTTGCTAGACAGGGAACTCCCATCTGAGGATCCAGGGTCCACTACGACGAAGGATCTGGTGGGAGAGTACGTTCACCGTGACAAGCGCTCCATTCTGCTGCTCATTCAAACGGGGCCCGATGCGGTTCTGTCAGTTCGTTACAAGATGGCTGTGCCGGCCAACGGGGCCAAAATCTTCGGCCTGGAGGAAGATCGCCTGGTGCCCCACGGCGAACCCGTGTTTGGTCTTCTGCGGCCCGCAGAAATTGCCGGCCGTGTCGCCGAGTATGCGATGCATCCCTGGGAGGCCGAGATTGCGCGCATCAAGACGCTTGAGGACACCGCCGAATCCTCAAAGATGCGGCGTGCGGCTCACAATGTGCTCGTGTACTGGAATGGTGTTCGCCGACTCCTGGGCCGCGTCTACTCGCAGCTCGGCATTCGTGCAGTGGCCGCCGGTGCGCGTGCATCTTCGCGTGGCGCAAGCGGCCCCGATCCTACGAATCTGCGTGCTTCCACACCGAAGCCCGATTCGGATCCGGCACCTGCGCAGCGCAACTGGGCCCAACGCCGGCGCACCAGCAGCGAACGCCGTCGTCGTAACGCGATGCTCCGTCGCACCCAGAGTGCCCGCAAGCGCACCACGACGGGTGGAACCGATCCTACGCGCCGGCGCCGTAAGCGGACGGTTTAAGGCGCAGGCCCCGTCATGAAAGCAATGGACGCCGTTCTTGGACAAGATTCTGTAGTCGCATTCTTACGAACCCGACTCCAAAATCCACCGCATATTTTGCTCTACGGCCCCACCGGTGTTGGCAAGACTCTGTTAGCCAATGGATGGATTGCTGATCAATTCGCCGTGCAGGGTGTGACGCGACCGGAAGACCGTGCTGCTATGACACTCCGCCTTTCCAGTGCGGATGATCGCGGCATCACTGCGATTCGCCAGGGGCTCACCGAGTTCGTGCGCCGTGTCCGCCCCGTGCCCAATACCTTCGCGTGGGTTATCATTGACGATGCCGATAATCTGCCGGTGGTAACCCAACAGGCTCTGCGCCGCATTCTAGAGCTCTACTGCCATCAGACACGTTTCTGTTTTATTGCGCAAAGTCCATCCCACTTTATTGAACCGATCCAGAGTCGCTGTGTTCTGCTTCAGTGCAATCCCGTCAATCTGACGGAACATCTGCCGACTCTGGCAGCCCGAGAACTTCCACAGGGGCCGACGATTGCGGAGGACGCGATGGATCTCATTGCGGGGCTTGCCATGGGCAACGCTCGTCAAGCCACTCTGATTTGCAAAGCGATTCGGTCGCTCCAGGTCCAGGGCACCGTGACGAGTGAGATGATTCACACTCTCGTGAACGCCCCGCCTGTGACTCTGCTTCTGCGACTCCAACAGGGTGTTGCCGACCGCGATTTGCCCGTTGTGACGGAGTGTGTCCTGGCTCTGTGGAGCAAGGGCTATTCGTTTGAGGACTGTATCGCCATGTTGGAGATGGTCGTGCGTGTCTACAACGAGACTCTTACAGCCGACTTACAGTACGTCCTTCAGGTCTGCGCCGAGGGACACATATATCAGATTCTGAATCGCATGACGACACTGGATCTCATTGCTGTGCTTTCGGGGCGGGCAAGTAGTGAGGCACTCAGCGAATCGCTGTAAGTTAAACAAGTCTCCGCCAGAACTAACAGTGAATGGCACAGTTCGTCATTCTGCCGCCTGCGAGTTTGGTGGCAGGGCTCTTCATAGATGTAACCGGCAAACCGCTGTCCGCAGGTGTGACATGGACAGACTGTCGTGCCATCTCTGCAGGTCGGCTAGAACCGCTCCGCCCCTATGTTCGCCCCTGTCACCGCAGTCTCCTGGATCGCACCGCGGCAGGCGGATCACCGCTGCCTTTTCTCCGTCAACTCTTGCGTCCATACGGATACCGTATTGAAGCAAGTGGAGAATCGTGGATGCTTATTGGTCCGGAAGGAACACATGTTGGTCACACTGCGGGTCACACGGTTCAGTGGGATTAGCTGCGGCAGGCCATCTGATAGGCAGCACAATGCTTCTTGCTGCCCTTGGGACACGCCACCAGACCGGGCGGGCAGCCGCTGCCCGATGTTGCGAAGCCCTCCCACCTGCCAGTCTTGTAGTACTGCCAGACATAGTGGCTGGCGATCGCGAATACTACCGCATGGACCAGCGCCGCTAGCACAGAGGTCTGACCGCTCATGATGATGCCCCGACCCCCAGGAGGCAGTGTCAGAAGAACACCAGGACTCAGAACAAAGAACAGAATTGCGGAGATCCACCACATTTTCTACGGGAAACAGCGATTTTTAAACGCACTCCGTTGCCCCTTCCCGTACGATGGGCACCTTCGTTCACGTTGTTCACTGACCCGTTGCCCATTCCCGTACGATGGGCACCTTCGTTCACGCACCCGTTGCCCCTTCCCGTACGATGGGCACCTTCGTTCACGTTGTTCACTGACCCGTTGCCCATCTAGCCCAAACAAAATCCGACTCACGAATCTCCTCCGCACTCAGCAGCTCAAACCAGCGCCACGGCACAGCCCGTGACAGGCCATCCCGTCCATCCGGCAGAGGAACCCACAGACCATCCTTCGTGGATCCACTCTGCCACTCCGTTTGGCCCAACAGTGTATCCAGCTCCAGGCGCCGCCCATACCGGTCACGCGACACCTCCGCCGGCCGATCTACACGAACCGTACCACTGCAGTGTTTGTCCCACAGATGCCGCAGTGACCGACGCGCCTCGGGAGACTCCCAGCTCTGCGCACCCATGGCAATCAGCGCCGCCACATCGCGCATGAGCCCCGACCAGACAGGATGATTCGGTGTCGCCGCCCAGCCTGCCGATGGCCCCGCCGCGGGCAGCCCTGCCTCTGCAGCGGATAAGCCCTCCGCCGGATCCACGCCAAAGGTCAGCGCACCGTGACCGCTGACACGACGGAGTAGGGCACCACCATCGGCAATCGGCAGCACAGATCCATCCAGCCAGAGCCCTCCGTGTCCCGTCAGATAAGCCGCGCGACACCACGCCATCCAGAGATACGGGGGGCAGCGATCGGCACCCTCGGGCATCGTAATACCGGCCTTGGCGAGATCCGCCGTCGCCATGCCACGGCCCATCACGGGCACGATCTCAAACTCGTGACCCCAGAGAACACGAGCACGCGCAAGCCCGACCTGTAAGTATGGTTCGTTAGGCTGCAGCGTGGCGCGGTTGCCCCAATCCAGCCAGACGTGCGTGTTCGGCTGCCCATCGTCCACATACCACCAGATCCGCGGCTTGCCGCCACTGGAACCCGCTCCCGCGCCTCCGAGCGTCAGAAGTCCGCGCTGACCCAGAAAGGCATTGATCTGATTCCGCACACCCCACGCCGCTCCGAGAACTAACACAACGGCGGCAACAAGCCATATCCATGTCGGTACCATTGAACCCTAGTAGTCGCGGGGATTTCCGCCGGCAGCGTTAGGGGAATGCAGCCACAGCTTTCGGCACTTACAGATGATGTCGTGGATCATCTGTACAACGTGAGCGGTGCTACGCCGGAAAACACGCCGACGTTCTTGTGGCTTGTGGGTGCACCGGGCGCGGGCAAGTCCAGCGGTCACGCACGGGCCATTGAGGCGGGTCTGCTGCCCGCGGGCAACTACGCCACGATCAATCTAGATACGCTGTTGGAGAGCCTGCTGCCATTCCGTGCGGCGAGTGCGATGGGCTATTGGGTAAAGCAGGCTCTGCCAGCCATCACGGATGCCAAATTCTCATCGCTGTTCGCCTACGGAACACGGAAAGAGAACATGGGTCTCTTCAAGTGGTACAACTCTGCGCACAACGCCATCAAGGCAGCGGCGCCCGCGGAGACCGCGCGACTCAATCGCGTGCGTGCGGAGTTTGCGCCGCTCTTGGATCGCGAAGCCCCCGCGAAGTTGCTGGACCTCAACGAGTCGGCTATCGTACGGGCCGTGCGTCGCTCTGTGCCAATCGTGTATGAGACAACACTATCGGCGAATGCCTCGGGCAAGGTGCAGAAGGTAGACAATATCATGAAACTGTTGGCCAAAGAAGGCCCACAGTACCGAGTTGTCTTTTACCACGTCACGGGCGCGCCCGAAGAGGTTGCCGCACGTATCGCGGGTCGCCAAGAGTACAGCATGCCCTATGAGGAGATGCCGTTCTATCGGTATGTCAAGGCCAGCCCCGAGGCCGTTGCCGAGATGATTGAGAAGAATGCGGAGGCTTTTGCGGCCGTGCGGAAGACCTACGGTCGCCGTGGCTACCAATTTGAAGAATGGGAGAATCGCCTGGATCCTGCACGGTTACCGCCTGCGCGTGCCTTCAATGCGGAGGCCTTTCTGGAGCGGATTGAGCACGCGTATGGGCCGCCGAGGCGTCGCCGTACAAGCAGCCGGACCCTCAGTTCCTCGTGGCGTGTCTCCACACCGCGGTCCAGCACACGCCGATCCTCATCGCTGCGTGTCAGTACCGCAACATCTGAACGGGCACGCCGCCGCGGGCCCACCCGTCGTAGATCCCACTAGTGACTTCACTTGTTCACAAGAAGGCGCCGCCGCATGGCTTCGGCCCACGACTCCTGTGCGGTATCCTGTTGGGCCAGTCGCAAGCGCCGCTGACGTTCCCGCTCCTCCAGGGCCGCCGCCGCCGCAGCGAAACGCGCCGATTCATCCGGATCCACGCGTTTCATTTCGGCCTCACGCTCTCGCTGTGCGGCTTCTACGCTGCGCCACTTGCGATCGCCCACCTTGACATCCGCGACTTCCTGGAATACCGTGGCACCGGTGGTGTAAGCTTCCTTGATATCCGTAAACTGGACATCGGCGCCCATGGCCGCCGTGAAGTTGCTCACGTCACCACCGAGCTCAACTCCGCCCGCGGCCACAATCGCATCGGGGGCCAACCGACGGATAATCTGCGTACCGGCCACCTGGGCCGCAGCGCGATCCCGGAATACGGTTTCAAACGTCTGCGGCGTGACCTTTTCGCCGCGCAGGCGCGGATCCACCATGATCTCATCGGAACCCGAACCGGATTTGAGCCAGTCACCGTATCCCGTATCCCGTGACGGATCTGCAAGCCGATTCTGCTCAAAGAGCGCATTGAACGTGCCCATGTCCAGCTTCTTGGCCGACAGCACTACGGGTGGTTCATCCGTAAGCGCAGCGGGAGCACCGGCAGCACGATAGGCAGCCGCCCGCTCAGCCGTGACGGGCCCTGTCATTCTCTCCGCATCCGCCGGTGTAAACTTCGGGTTGATGCGATTGAGGATCTTCTCCACATAGATGAACGCCTGACGCACGGTATCAAAAGCCTCCTTGGAGCCACCCTTGTCGGGGTGCGCGCGCAACGAAGCCCGTTTGTATCCTGACTTGAGACGCTCATAGGTCAGCTGCTCCTCTTCAGCGATACCGAGAACCGCGAGACACTCCTGGAAATAGTCCAGAGCTCGTGCAGCGGGTGACACGATGAGAGCTGAGGAACCACCGCTACCGACACCACTGCCTCCGCCACCGCCACCCCCCGAGTGCTGAACCGTGTCACGATAGTATCCATCCGAACCGTACGGAAATACTCGTAGCTCTCCCCGCCGATAGGCCAGAAGCCAGTCCATAGTATTTTCGTAGACGCCCGCACGCGCAAGTGCCATCAAGATCTCCGGGCGCGCCGACAGTTTTTCAATCATCTGTGCACGAATATGATTGGAATCCAGCGCACAGATGTCTTTCCAGATACGCGCGGCGTTGCTCATTGCTATCCCCGCTCGTTTTTTCAGAGAGCAGCAGCCGCAGCCGCAGCCGCAGCCGCAGCTTATCGGCGCCCAACAAAAGCCAGTGCCAACAGACCTCCCGCCACCAGCGTCATCGCCAGCAGACCCGCGAGCCCCTTCTCTTCAATTGCCATCACACCCGCCTTGCGCATATCCGTCGGCACTGTGAGAATCCCCTGCCGCCCGTGCGCAATGTCACTATCCATCTCCGGTCCCGGAATATCCAACATAGGATGCCACAGCATGCGAATATGACCCATCTTGCTCATGTAGGCCATGTAGGCATCCACGTGCATTTCAATAGGGTACGCCCGTGCCAGCATTTTTTCTGCACCGGCCCGTGAGATCATATAAGCATAGGACCCCATGAGAGCCGTACACAGCTGCCACGGCTCCTGGCCCTGAATGGGTTTACAACCCGTAACTCCGTGATCCCAGACTGTCAGTTGAAATTGGACCATATCCCAGCCGGCGGGCAGCTGACGGAGAATCGCGGTGAGGCGCGGTTTGAAGTCGGTAGGCACGGGGGCATCATCCTCAAAGATAATCATGGCCGGCGCGCCCGAATCTAGCAGGGACTGCCACGCCTCAAAGTGCGACAGACTGCAACCTACAGCACCGGCACTGTCAATCTCATGGTGCGACCGACGCGTCTTGAACTTGATATTGTGTGCCACGCCCAGCGACACCGACGGGTGCGCGACAGCGTCAAAGGTTTTCGCGTCAACGGCCGATTGACGCTTGACCGTCAGACCCGCTGCGTCGGCACCTTCCTTAAACGCACGCCAGCGATCGGGCCGGCGATCCAGCGAAATACAGACAGCGGGCAGATCATCTACGTGCAGCGCCTGCGACATCCCCTGCTTTCGCCGCTCAAAATGTGTTGACAAATTTCGTGATGATGACCACATTGATGAACAACGAGATAACGCCCTGGATGACTGCTAGGTAGCGAGTGCCCTGTGCCGTCAATGCGATGGAGGGATCAGGCGGCACTGCAATATAGTCACAGAGACTCACGTAAAGTGAGTCCAAGAAGGCCGTACGGGGAGTCTGACCAATACCATCAAAGAAACGACCGGGCGCCGCCACATGGAGTCCAAAGAAGAGAAAGGCGAAGGCGCTGATGAGGTAGATGATGAGGAAGAATACAGACCAGATGGGTAGCTTAAATTCGGGGTAACCGGCGATATCCAGAGTCATCTCGTACAGAAGACGACCGAGACCTACGAAGCCGGTAAGAGCACCGATGACCGCCAGTGTTGTGAGCGACGTCCGATTCATTTGCGGCCATGCAAGGAGCACCACCTTAATCATGATGATCGGCAGAGTTGCTGTCAGTGTGTAAAACAAAAGAGAGCGGCTGGGTTGCATGGCTGCCGCAAGTTTGGCTCGCGCCTGCTGTGCGGTTCTCATCCCTTGACAGTTGTTTAGAAATCCTCACTCACCTGGGGGGTGAGCTTGGATTATTGACGGCATCTGCGATGCCGTCAGAAATCCTCACTCACCTGGGAGTGAGTTTGGATTATTGACGGCATCGCAGATGCCGTCAGAAATCCTCATCCGCCGAAGGTGCGACCGGTACGAGTGCCAGAATCTCCTCCTTCCACTTGGGGATATCGGCCGCTGGATAGTTCTTCCACTGGCCATCTCCGATGCGCATACGGACAGTGGGCAAAGCCGTCACGGCCAGCTTCGCCTCATCGTCATCATCCAGCTCATCAAAGTTTAGATACACGAATTCGGCTTGTGCTGCGTTGGATGTTAGTTGAATATCGGGCTTCAGAACCGCACATCGCTTACACCAGGGGGCGGAGACCATCTGAACTTGGATTACGGGCATCGTAGGGTACTTGGGGCTGCGTTTTGGGTGGGGGCGGTCAAGCTTAGGGGGGCTCCGCCACCTCTCACTTGAGTGTCGCCCAGCTCCGCACAACCGACTCTGATGGCACAGGAATCACAGGCTCACATTCCCACATCTGGGAACGTCCCACGTCAAATAGTGACCATCTAGAAGGCCAGTACCACGGAGCCCTGGCGAGCGCCAGCTGACGATTCGCAGGCAGCAGGGATCGCACGGAATCCGCCGGCAGAACTGACAGAAGATGAAGCCACGACGGCAGTGGATCCGTGAACCGGAGTGGTGGCGGCGTCACGGTCGCATCGTAGCAGCGCCCAAACTCTGCGACTACATCCGACCACAGCGGCGGCAGATGCGCCTCATAGAACCACCCAAGGTCCACCGGTCGGCCCGAGTAGTAATCCCACGTCCAGGCTAGGCCAGCGATGTACTCCGCTGCACCACCGGCCCGCCATACCCCACGATACAGATCCCGCCAACCGCTGATCAGCCGATCGGGCCGCTGTGGGTCCAGCAGGGCCTTCACAGCACACCACCGCGCCGGCTGCGCATTGAACTCACGGAGAGCCGTTTCCTCAGGGCTCCCACCGATTCCTGCGTGCTGTCGTGAGGCCTTGACAGCATCCTGCACACAGGCCAGCATGTTCTGCTCTTCCATGGATGCCCACGGTCGCAGCAGAGCCAGCAGTGCATCACGCCGAAGAGCCCCGTCTTCGCCGACAAGCGAGAGACCAGGCCCCCAAACAGATTTCTCCAGGCTCCGAATGAGAAATGGGATGCCATCATCGCGCACCGTGTGAGTCAGCGAACGGGGCAGAAAATCATTACCGAGGAGAGTCATGGCCGCCACGTAGTCACGCACACGCTCAGGGCGACCACCGAGCGTTACATCGGCCAGCGCGCTAACATCCAGAGAGTGCCATTCTCCCTCGCCTCCTCCCCGTTCAAACTCCTGCGCCTCACGCATCAGCCGCACATCGGCACCCGTATCCACGCGCAGCAGCATGGAGAGCAGAATCAGATCGGCATCCAAGCCGTAAATCGTACAGGTCTTTGGCCGGACCGTACGCATGTGTGCCAACAGCTTGTGTTCGCCCTCTCCAGGCTCCGCGGTCGTACTGACAATGACCTGAAGCCGTGACTTCTTGGCCAGAAGGCGACCGGCATCGGTCAGCGTGCCGCCGAGACGCTCCATAAAGGCCGAGCCAGGCGTGAGGGCGTTCTGGTTCCAGCGACCCTCTGATAAGAGGGGAGCTGCCTCAGCGGAGCTGTTCCAGCGACCCTCTGATAAGAGGGGAGCTGCCTCAGCGGAGCTGTTCCAGCGACCCTCTGGTAAGAGGGGAGCTGCCTCAGCGGAGCTGTTCCAGCGACCCTCTGGTAAGAGGGGAGCTGCCTCAGCGGAGCTGTTCCAGCGACCCTCTGCCTCCGCTGCCGCCACAGCGCCCGCCTCCCGCTTCGCAGCTGCCTCCGCCAGCGAGAGCCACGGCCCCTTGAATCGCCGCAGACGCTGTTGCTTCCGCTTCGCAGCGCAGACAACACCGTCACAGCTGACATAGACACCCCGTGTTGGTTGTGCGAGGCCCACCAGTTGCGCCATATAGGCCGCAATCGCATCACAGAACTGCCCTTCCCACACTCCCTGTGACGGTGCCGATGAGATCGCGGGCATCTGACGGAGCACATAGTACATTGCACAGTTAAAATCTAGACAGAGCCACTCAGGTGGCGGCCCGCAGCCGCGCGTAATGAGTTTCGGATAGCGCCGACAGAGATGGCGATAGAAACTCGGAATGCCCATTTGTGTTAAGTAACGGGGCGCCCTGCTTAGCCTGTGGTGACCCTTCAAGCTTTTGGTGCCGGCTAAACTTTATAGTTTACCGCACCACCAGCGCCATCAGGTACGATGCTTACTAGGGTCCCCCGTCGCACATTTACTGTTGTTCACCAGGCCGAGGTTGCCTACCGAGAGATGCTCGGCAGTAACCGAGTGCGCCTGGAGCCCGGACTGCGCCTAAATGTACCAATCCTGCATTCTATTCGTCGCGTGGATATGCGCGAGGCCATGATCAAGGTACCCGATCTCGCGGCCTACACGAAAGATAACGTTCCCGTCACCGTGTCAGGCACGCTCTTCTACAAGCCCACCGACGCCGAGAAGGCCTGCTACGAGGTCACACACTACAACACGGCAGTAGCCGCAGTTGGCGAGTCCTCCTTCCGCGCAGTGGTCGGCCGCTTTGAGTTTGATCAGGATTATCGGTAATCGTAATGCGCTCAACCAGGAGCTAGTGACAGTCATTGGTACGTCGCTTGACAAATGGGGCGTCTCCTGCCAGCCGTTGTGAGGTTCAGAACTTCGGCCCGCAAAACAAGGACGTCGCCGCGCAGCTGGAGAAGCAGATGGAAGCCGAGCGCCGCCGGCGCGAGAATGAGCTTGATACCCAAGCACAGCCATTCGCACCGCCGAGGGCGCAAAGGCGAGTGCTATTCTGGAGAGTGAGGGAGAACTTGCAGCCGCCCGCAATCGTGCCGATGCACTCAAGTATGAGATGGCAGCAGAGGCAGGTGCGCTTGCGGAACAGGTCGCCAGCCTCGCAAAGAGTACGGGATCCGCGGAATCGGCCCAGACGCTACTCCTGGAGATGAAGCGTCTGGAGCACCTCTGTGAGATTGCAAAGGGTGTGAACCGTGTCTACTTTCTGGATCCACAAGGAAACTATCCCAGTACAGTTCCCGTTACAGATATGTTTGTAAAGAAGGAGTAACGCATCCACAACATCCACATATCCACAACATCCACATATTTTGCCGCTGCCCACCGTAGGGACACATGGCTATCTTCCGCGATTACGTCGCCGCCGCCATCATTTTCAACTTACAGATCCTGCCCGAAACCGTCACTGTTGGTCTGCTCATCCTCGCGGTCCTGCTTGCGAGTGGCCCCGTCCTTGCGCTCGGTGCCGGCGTGGGTGGCACGCAGCTCTTGGCCGGCGCCGTCGGTCGTCTTCTGATGCGTTACGCCCCCGACAATGCACGTGTCGTGAACTCCGCCGACATGTGCAACCAGAGCTACGTAGGCAAGAGCTGGGCGCGCCTCCTCGGCGGCGCGGCGAACCCCGAGCAACTCTGGCACCCCTGGGCGCCGTCGGTCTATCAGGCCACTGTGGGTTTCATCTCGGGCTTCGGCCTCGCCCTCCAGCAGCTCTACAAGGAGGAGATCAACGCCGGCGTGCTCCCGCAGTCCATGATGATGACAGTGGCCATTGTGACCGCACTAATCATGCTGTTGACCCTCCTGTTCCGCGTAGGTTCGGGCTGCGACACGATCCTCGGTGCTGCGGGAGGTCTCGGCCTCGGCCTGATCATCGGCTATCTGGGCACGATCGCGCTCGGCTACGCCACGAACCGCCGCGCAACCAACGTGTGGGGCATCCCCCTGCTGCGCGACCGCATCAACAACGGCAGTGCAGTCTACATCTGTCAGACCTAGGTAGGGAATGGCAACCATCGTTGAACTTCTGAGCGGTATTCTCCGCTATTTTCCGAACACCATGATCGTCACCATGTTGCTCGTGGGTGCCGTGACGGGTAAACTCAGCTGGATTTTCGTTGCGGTCGGCGGCATCCTGTTAGCAGCAGCGGTTCTCACGATTCAGTACGTTATGGGCCGTGCTCTCGGTGTCGACGGCATCATGGAAGGTGTGCCCGGCGCGGCTCTTCTGGATGCTTGTTCCTTGATACCCATCGCAGAGGGCGCCACCTATTCGGCAGTGCCCTCACTATGGATGGCTCTGTCGGCCTTCTTTGCCACCTACGTACTCATCAATGCCGCGAATGTGTACACGGCGCAGCCGGTCGGCAAGTCACCTGATGCTCTGCCCGTCCAGCAGCGCAAGGGCATTGGCATGATCAGTATGCTGGCTGTTGCGGTTCTCTTTGTCTTTCTATTGCTGCCGCGGTTTCGCACGGGCTGTGAGACACTCGCGGGCACGGGCATCGGCATCGCACTCGGCATCGTGGGTGCCTGGGGCTGGTGGAAGCTCCTCTATGCATGCGGGTCCTCCGTGTTTCCTGATGTGCACGGAGTTATGATGGGCCTCACGCCCGGCAGTCTCCGTGTGGCGCCCGTGGCGTGCACGCCCGCCGCATAAACTTGCCGGCCGCCGGCGCCACCCCAGCGCCAGCCATGCAATGACGACGACAGAGCCAGCGCCAGATCCAGATCCATTCTTGACACTCCGCATACCTCGCGGCCTCTGGCATGACCTGGAAGACACGGTCTACCAGCAGGACCGTCAGTTTCTTACAGAGGTTGCGCGAACTCTAGGCCTCCCTCCCGCCGAAGTCATTCGCCGCTGCATCGGCACTGGCGGCACGAAAACGACGGTCCCCGTCCTCTGGACACTGCCATCATCCGAAGATCCCGTGGCATGCCCTTATTGGGAATGTCACGGCGATGGGCTATGGCGGCGCTGCCCACGTCATCGTTTGTCACCGTCCATGCCCTGTACTGTTCATGAACGGGGCAGTACAGGCACACCACGATCCTGTCTCTTCTCGGATCCGGTCTTGGGCGAGCTACCGTGGCGAGTGCCCGTGCGGCGGGAAAACGGCGAGCTCTTCTGGGTTGATCCTACGGGAAACGCACCACCCTTTCGCGAGAATGGCACCGTGGAACCAACACTCATGTTCCGTAAGTCACGGTTTAGGGATAGCGCAGATTGGTACGAGTGTAAGCGGCACTGTGACGTTACCTAAACCGCTGTAGAGGACAAGGACCAATGGATATTTCGCAGAATATCCTTTTGGACGCATTTGGTAACGAAGATCCCGAGGCAACTCTGCAATCAATTCTACAGTCAATCGTGCTAGATGAGCCCGCTGTTGATCTGCCCCCCGCGCCTCTGTTTCACCCAGGTGTGGCCACGATTCGCCCAATGAGCTCCCGCCGCTATCGCCGGCAGAACCGACGGAACGCTCTTCAAGACGCTGCTCCCCATACTCCCCTAATAAATCCATTTTTGCCGTGGGAGCAGCGCACGGCGGAGCCCCCTGCACCCGGTACACTACGTCTTCTGACTCCCCCGCCATCAGAACTCCAAATCTCTCTGCAGAATCTCTGGGGATCCGATCGTACACTGACTGAATGGGTCAATCTCTGGACAGCGGAGAATACCGAGTTTGAGGATGCCGTCTACGGAGAAGACTACCGAGCGCAGATTCGCGCGATGTTTGAAGCCAACCAACGCAGCCGTTACCTGGCCCGCTGGGTCATACAGCGCTGGCGTGTTCGTATGTGGATGAAGCGCACTGCGTGCAATGTGGATCTCATTGAGAACCAGCCCGTGACCGCCGTCGATGCGCTCTATGTATGCGATACAACGAACCGCACCATCTACAAGTTCCACCGACGCGACATCTACAACAATCTGTTGAGCAACATTTGCGCCTCCGATGAAATGCTACCCTGCCCGCGTCCACCGACGAATCCCTGGACGAATCAACCCCTTACGTTGCCCCAGACCATTGCGGTCTGCCAGCAGCTCGTGGCCGACTATGCCCGCCGCGGTCGGTGTCCGCCCGTGCTCTTCAGTGCTTTCTGGGCCGCCCGTTTTGATTTGAGCCGCTTTGAGCAAGAGAATGCCACGTTGTTGGCCCAGCATGCAGTTACCTCTTATTTTAAGGATCTTAATGACGATGCGATCCTCACCGTATTTGATACTCTCACTTCTCTGCTCGTAGAAGCCGGCTGTGACTTCATGCCCACGGCCATTCGGCGCTGGTTACGGGCAACTCCTCAGACCGATTTCCATCGCGACTGGCTAGCAATGGTCCGCGATTATACCATGTACATGAATCTGCATGTCCAGATCCGCCCTTCGTGGCATACCCGCGATCACATCTTGGCAGATGTACGCCGCCTCTATGCACGCACATGGTTGCCAGACCCCACTTCCCAACAGGTACGCGCTCTGCGCAATTTGCAGCAAGCACCGGTTCTCCCTCCTGTCCAGCCGCTCATGCCGAACAGTGTTAGTCTTCTCGGCCTTCCACTTGTCACGAACCTACAGGATATCTCAGGAGGCGGCGGCATGGGATACAATACAGCCCTACAGCTCATTCACCAGGCGCTGTTTCGCATGTAGCCAAACCCGCGCCCGTCACAGATGGCAGCGCAGCGACGCCCCGCACACGAGGACGCTGACGAGATCATACCCGGTGTATGGATCGGTCGGCGTGAAGTCTCCCTGAATGGCCCGTGGCTCGCGGCTCACGGTATCAAGGCCGTGTTCAACTGCACGAAAGAACTCCCCTTTCACCCATCGGTGCCGTATCAGTACAGGGTGCCGGTGGACGATAATCTCCAGCCCGCAGAAATCCAAAATATGGAGGCATGGGCGCCTGAGATAGCCTTCAAGATTCTCCGTGAGTTCAATGCGGGGCACCCCATGCTCATTCACTGTCATGCGGGCATGCAGCGGAGCACGGCAGCGTGTGCTTTCTTTCTGTTAGTTCTCACAGGTCGGCCGCTGATCCAGGTTATGTACCTCATTCAGAGCCGCCGTAAGGTCGCCTTTCGCCCCGCGGCGAACTTCGCACCGGCCATGCGCGCCTTTGAATCCCAAGTGCGGTCCCAGATTCTACCGAAGGTGGCGCCGCACTTGATGGATGTGCAGCCGTGATCCGCCTCACACACTAACATCCGCCTTCTTCAGTCCGTAGCGAATGCGTAGTCCCTCAGCCCAGCGCTTCTGGGCAGTAGCCAACCGCCGCGTCACACGGGCCTTACTCGGGCTCTTGAGGTGGCTCGCGCGACTGGTCAGACGAGCAGCATAGCAGAGATGCCAACGGACTTGATTCCGCCGAGACAGGCGTTAAAATTCATCGGGCTTCACACTCAGATCCAGATCCTTACAGGTCATCGGTCTCTATTCTCTGTGGCGCAAAATATGAAATACCAATTCTACCGACAGCAGGCAGTAGAATGGGTATTGATTACTGTGTTAAATCGCTAACGAACCCAAACGGCCTGCTGTGGGATGAAGAGCGGAAGGCGGAGGCGGACCCTCTGCGCAAAGATGCTACGAAACTTCTGAAACACTTTGACTTCTACGTGGCTCACGGTGCACAGATTCACGTAGTGTAGATACCGTCCAGTGCCAAAGTTAAGTACAGTACCCGTCAGAGGCGGGTACAACACTTGAAGACGGCACTGGACGTTAACGATGAAGTGCCAAAACTGTATGGCGCTCCGCGCCATGCTCTTAACTTCACGGTATTACCGGAATTCTACTTCATCGTCCGACTCTGCCCGTAGAGAAACCCGTCGTTTTGGCGTCACGTCCTAAACTAGTTCGGCCGATCCAACTAACAGCGGGTCACGTGTATCGCCACCGCCCCCAGGCTCAGCCAAGATATCTACAAAGATCTCCTTGCAGTACCCTGTCCCCTGCTCTCCAGGACAACCCCGCGGATTCACGGCGCCAAGGGTCACTGAGCCATCCTCATGATGCCACGTACGGTGCGAGCTTGTGTGGGTATGGCCAGCGATCCAGGCACGCACCGGCGGGCGAATGAGCTCTTCCGCATGCGAGGCAAAGGCGGGGTTGAGGGGATTTCCCTTGTACTTTGCCGCAATCAGATCGTAGGTCGGCAGATGATGTGTGATGACGACCGTGGGCCGACCTACCTCTTCGCAAGCGGAGATCTCGCCATCCAGCCAGGCACGGTCCTCCCAGTGCCAAGCATTCGTGATGTCGGGCGTAAGAGGCTCGCGCTTGCCCTCTGCACCCGGCACAGCAATGAGCCGATAGTCATTCATCATCCGACCGGCTTCTGACGCACCGCCATGGGACAGATCAGTCCAGAGTGTACAGCCCAAGAAGGCCACACCATCAACATCTTCCCGATGCCGATTCAGAAAATGAACATTCGGAAATTCGTTAGCGATCTCCGCACATTTCTTTAAACGCGCCTCAGCTGTATCCACAGAAGTCACGGGCATGTGCCGCCAGTTACCGGCATGACGCGAGTTGTAGAGCTCATGGTTGCCCGCCACGACAAAGACGTTTCGCCAGTTCTTTGAACAATACTGAAGAAAGTCACGATACTCAGGCTTATCTGGGCGCCCCACATCACCGGCGAGTGCTAACACGGGTGCCACTGGGTGCAACATCGTCTGGAATACGGATTTGTTCCAGATTTCCAAGTGGAGGTCTGATGCAATTTGAATACGCAAACGCCGCATCATCGTTAAGGGGTCAAAAGTGATTTGTACCTACCCTCATATTTTGTGTGGCAGTCGTGGGATCGCGCAGACCGCGTTAGTCACAGAGTCGCCGCCCGACGCCACTAAAGGGCACGAACCCCTTGGGGCCACGACCTGGCGGTGCAGGCGCGGGCAGAGGCATCATCGTGTTGAAATCCAGAGGGGTGGGTGCTGGCGGTGGAGAAGGAGGAGGTGTCGGTATATGATCCAACGCCGGCACGAGCTCCAGATTGACATCGCAATCCAGAATACACGCGGCTGGCACAGGAAACCCCTCCACCGACCGGATCTCCATGATATCAAACTCGCCACAGGCCAGGGGCAGCGCCGATCCCGCGCACAGACACGACCAACTCGGCCCACCACCTGAACCCGAGAGTGCCTCTGTCAGCATGGCCACGGGATCCGCGGATTCTGTCAGTGTGGCTTCACGCCGCGCACGCAGTGTCACCGAGCCGGCTTCAGGGAGCGGGCGTGCTGTCAGTCCGATCCAACAGTCGTCATCACCGCCGGCGGGAGCTCCGAGGCGCAACCACATCCACTCCGGCAGACGGCATGCATCCGCGGGCAGACTATCGGCGGGTACCGCAGGGCGCAGACGCCCCACGAGCCCCGAGTCGGCATCACCGACCTCAACAAAGACGGGACCGTGGCCCTCGTGCTGACGATCAAAGGACTCCCAGACTGCCGCAGGCACCAGAATCTGATCGGACGCATGCAGCTCAGAACCAGGATCAAAGACTGTTAGATTGAGATAGGCGGACATCGTACCGTGCGCATGCGGGCGGTCACCACAGTGCGTCAACCTTATACCCTTTATATCCAACTCCTTCGCAAGAATGTCAGCACGACCACCACGGTCACAAGACGACATGGAGGGCATGTTTAATTCTCTGGGTGATCTGACAACCCAGCAGCGCGCCGCCATCAAGGCACGTTACCGCTTTCTCATGCAGTCCTATCGCCGCCGCTGCCTGCTGTACTCCTGGCTCTTCTATCTGCTCCGCCTCACGATGACTGTTGGTAGCCTAACAGTTCCCGCGCTGCTCTCACTGCCGAGCAGCACTCTGGCCGGCGGGCCCACGTACTGGCTAACCTGGGGCATTTCGTTGGCCGTTACGACATCCAATGGAATACTGACTCTGTTCAAACTGGACAAGCGTTTCTTCATGCTCCACGCCACAGCGGAACGGCTGCGTACAGAAACGTGGCAGTATATAGCACTGGCGGGTCGCTATTCGGGTCACCACGGTCACGGGCGACCCACACACGCCTCACAATACGTGTACTATTGTTCACAGATTGAGAAGATTCATATGAAGCAGGTGGATGAAGAATTCATCAAAAATGCGGATCTGGACGGCGCGCATCCACCACAGGCTCCGCCAATGCAGCAGCAACAGCAGCAGCGGTCAAAGGGTGACAGCGTTATGGTTCCCTCACCTGCCGACATTGCACCCTCTGCGACACCGAGGGTCCGCCGCCGCCCATCAGAATCTACTGCTTCAGTAGGGACATATGCATCGGCGCCAGACTCGCAAGAGACCGAAGCAGCGGGTGCCGGTCACGCAGAACGATCGGTGCCGCTGTTCCGATCGGAGAGGGCACCCGTGCCAGCGCCCAGCGATACACGGATCACTCTTCTGCGAGATCCATCAGAACTGCCGGCCGAGCCCAATCTCGGGAGCGGAGCCGCCGTTTCAACCAGAAAGGTATAACCATAATAAGCTCGTGCAGGAATCCCACAACTGCTGGGCTTATGCGATGAATGTGATTGATCCCGCGCAGCTCACGCAGTGCCGTGATTCCGTGGGCCAAGCCCGTCCTGGCTGCGAGCCCCTCTATCATCAACCAGGTAGCACCAAAGGGCTATCCGCTGAGCTCCGAGAGGCCCGCGGTCGCACATGTCCCGCGGTGGAACACCTCATGCGCACCGATGTGCCGGATCTCAAGCGGACCACATTCAAGGCGCGGTGCCCACGTGGCACTTCCAAGATAGCGCTCGTTGTGCACCCTGGAGAGGACTACCACTTCTACCGACAGGATCCTGATGGCTGGTGGTCACATAAGGATGGTGCAAATCCGGCCAAACGATACGACGCGGTGGGCAAACCGATCTGGAACCCGCGGACAGCTGCCCGGGATTTCCGCCCTGTAGGATCCTTACTGAATTACAAGGACTTCTGTGGGTACTGGTGCGCCCCGCGTCGTCGTACGTTACGCTTGGCCAGAGGCGACAGCCGTAGTGGCAGCAGGAGCCGCCGCAACGAAGCGTGAGTTCGGATCCAGAGCCGCCAACGCTTGCCGCGCCGACCAACGCCGCCGTGGATCAAACTCTGTCAGCCCACCGAGCACACGCCGCACCGTGTCGCGCGCCCGCCAGAGTGACGTCTGCTGGAATCCACTCCAGGCCAACAGATCATTCCACAGAATGAAGAACATCAGCCCGATGCGCCAACAGTCAATGCTATTGGCCCACCGCCGCAAAAACGCCACACCATCGTTGCCCACCGCATCCAGAAAGCTCTGGAGTGCAGCACCGAGGGGTGCGCGCGCGGGGAACTGGGCCGCCAGAAGCCGCCACTCTTCATTTTGGGCGAGCAGCTGCGCAGCACCGTCGCTGATTCGCAGACCATTGAGCCGCATGCGCCACCCGTGAATCTCGGGCGCCTGCCACATGAACTTGGGGCGATACCGCGTGCTGAGGTGACTGTCGCTCCACTCTTTCACTTTGGCTGGCTGGAATGCGAGACCGAAATCAATAAACCGTGCGACTCCGCGTTGGTCCACGAGCACGTTGCCCATATGGATATCATTGTGGACGAAGCCGGCATCCTGATAGATAATGATGCCCTCTAACAGGTGTGTGAAGACCTCCAGATACTTCTCCGCCAGCTGCGGCAACGAAGCCGACCACTTGAGTAGCTGCTGTCCCGCCGCGGGCATGATGAGCATACCGAACTTGCTGCTCTGGCCATCCTCCGTGATTACCCGACAGTCGGACTCATCGGGATCTCCTGTTGGTATCTCAGGGCGACAGCGTTCGGTAGGCAGTGCGAAATAGTTGGAAGCCAGCGGCAACTTCATGATTGCACGCCCCACGGCAAGCTCGTCGCTCGTATCCTCTGAGGTAATCTTTCCAACGGCGGACAGGTCACCCACGCGGCGAAAGACGGGGCCACCCGCACAGCGGGGCGCGGGGTCAAACGTGCAGCCGTACACGCCCTGTCCTAGGAGTCGCCCGCCTGTCTGCATCCTCTAGGGAGCGTTGCTGTTTCTTTGCTGAAACCTCCGCGACTGCTAGGTGACATGAGCAGCGCACTCTGGATCGTATTGATCCTGTTAGGACTCTATCTGCTACATGAAACGGCACTTGGTCAAAAGCTCCACGAGGGATTCGCTGTGACGCCGCGCTCCGATATCGGTCTGACCCGTGACGGTTGGCGCGAAGAAGGCCGATGGGAGCGTGATCTGCGCTACAGCGAAGCCTTCGTGGACATTGCCGGTCGCGGCGTTGCAGCCGATTTCTGCCGTGCCGTGCAGCGCAAGGGCGACCCAGGATCTCTCCAACTAGTCTGTGCACTCGGCACCCGCGACGGCATGGACACGATGGAATACAAGGGGCGCACAGCAGCTGAGGGGTTCCGTTGGTCACGCGACGATTACTGGCGAATGGGCAAGCACGGTCGCATGGATTACTGTCGGATTCTCCGTGATGCCGACACAGGCGAATGGTTCTCCAGCTGTGCCATCGCAGGGCCGCAGGGGTTCCAGAAGCTGGAAGAGCGCGATGTATCGCCGCCGGCCGCGATCCAGTCACTCCTGGAAGCCTACGAGGGTATCCTGGTGTGGTGGAGATGGCACGATGACGATGAGGACTACGCGGGCAACTGCGTGGCGGAGCGCCATGGAAGTCCTGAGATACCGACGATCCTACGACCCGAGAAGACACGCGGCCTCCAGCTCAATCGCTGGCCCGCCGCCGCACAGGCCGCTTTGGAACCCAAGCCGCCGCTGCGGGATTATCTGCGATGGGGTGAACGCGGTGCACTGGCTCTGCACGACAAGGTGGATCCGCGCCAAGTCCGTGCAATCTCCTTCTGGATCTACTGGGACGCTGTGGAACGTGGAGCGGCCATTGTGGAGGCGGGAGAGGCCATGAGCAAAAACCGCATTCGGCTCTTCGTGGAGGGAGGCGGCCCTGATCTGCCGTCACCGACACGGCCAACACAGGTCGCTCCCGAAGTTCGCCCTGCGCATCGGCTGGCTATTGGGCAACTGACAGAAGCTGGTCAGATGAGACCTCCGCAGGCGAACCCCGTGCGGGTACCGGCACCGATGGAGCGCTCGGGCGCCTACGTGTTTGAAATCTGGGATGAAGATCAGCGTCTGATGCGAATTGATAGTGGGGCGGGTGCCGTTGTCGCCGGCAAGTGGCAGCACGTGACGGTGACGACGGTGGAAGCCGCGCAGCATTGGCCAACTTGGCGTTTATTTGTCAACGGTGGTCTCGTGGCGGAGAAGCGCGACGGGCGTCTCTGCCCCGCTCTGGAACTGACACAGAACTACATTGGTCGCGGCGTGCGCGGCTGTCTCCAGGATTTCCGCATGTACCGCGAGCCCCTGACGGAGAGCAAGATCGCTGCGGCTATCGCGTGGGGTGCGCCGCTGCTGCATCCTACGCCGTAAACTAAAGCAGCAGAGCAGGGTGACACCATAATGTCTACCACAGATGCAACGTACCGATTTTTAGCGCTTCTAGCTGAAGATAAAGAGCTCTCACAGAAATTTGCGGATATAGCCTTTGGCCCATATTACGATCTCAGCCGCGTGAAGGAAGAAGATCAAACGCCTGAGATATGCTGGGAAGCCGTGAGTCATAGTTACGCAAATCTAGGGCGTGTAAAGAACCAGACACGCGAACTCTGTCTGATGGCAATTCATAAGGGCGATGGGGGCGGCGCATTGTATCATATTCGTGATCAGACACCAGAACTCTGTGAGGAATCTGTTAGACTTCATCCATTTTCCCTGATGTACGTACGGGATCAGACGCCTGCACTGTGTTTGCTAGCTGTAAAGCAAAGCGGGCTAACTCTGCAGTTTGTACATGATCAAACTCCTGACCTCTGTCTGGCAGCCGTTAGTCAAGATGGCCGTGCGTTACAGTATGTGAAGGAGCAGACTCCAGAAATATGCGCAGCGGCGGTTCGGCAATGGGCCGGCGCTATTCAATACGTAAAGCAGCTCACGCCTGAGATAGAAGCTGGGGTCGCGTTGGAATGATCATTCCGGATTGGCTCCCCCCCAGAGTTGAAATGACCGTCTGCAGCATATGTGTGCGTACTTTTGCAGATGTATATGGTTTCACGGCGCATCTGCAAACGAGTACTCTGTGTGTGGCGATGAAGGCCCGACCGACCTACGTGAAGTCCGCGAGTGTTGCCCCTCTAGTGGGGATAGAGTTGTCCGAATACGCGGCATATGCCGATGCTAGTGGCGGTGCCAACACAGGGCTCTATGATATTTCGGGCTTCGTCACTGACATGAGCGCATATCCCTCTCCTGTGAACTGCCCCAGCTGCTACAAGGCGTTCGCAGCAGAGCGATCACTGCGCCGGTCCCGCCACCTCTGAACGAGTGGGTGGATGATCTGTTAGTTTCTTCCACGGCACGGCTTCTGAATGAGGGGCTAGAGTGCCGTTGGTGTCAGCGGGAGTACGCCACCCGCTCTGCGCTCCACAAACATCTGAAGTCAGCGGTTTCGTGTAACCGCTCGGCCACGGAGGCCTTCAAGGCAAAAGTTGCATGGGTGCCTGGCGCGGCTGTACAGCCTGCACGATGTCAGCAACTCCGTTGATGCACCAAAGCGAAGGGGCAGGGTCCCGAGTGCCGATGAGCCGTCTAGGACGCCAGTTCACTCTCCACCTCCAGTTTGCTGTTCGCGGGAGCACCCGCCCTCGTGACTACGAAGACTTCCTAATGGGATTTCCTGGCTTGCTCAAGGGTCTCGCCCACGGCCGCGTGGACCTAGAGGTCCTCAGCTACGAGCGCACAGCACAAACCAATCTACGGCTGAACGTCATTGTCTTTCCGCCGCTGATTGAGGAGTCACTCTTGGATCAGGCACGCCGCCTGGGTCTGCGCGACCCGATGCAGACCGCCGCGAGTACAGCCCTCATGCTCTGGCTCAAGGATCTCCGTACGCCGTTTGACGTGAACCCGCTGCATGCAGCGTGGCGCACGTGGTGTGGGCTCACGGGTATCGTAGTAGATGAGAAGGCCCCGCTCTACCTACACTGCTATGGCCTGATTCCGATGGAGACGTCACCAGAGGCGGATATCGCCTCTCCACGAACTGAGGTCAGTGGGGCCAGCGACCCTGTAAACTTGACCGACCCGCATTGGCCGCCCCGCCGACAGCACGATGGCAGCACGGAGACTTCAACGTGAGTTTGCAGAGATCCAGCAGGACCCGCCGGCAAATTGCACGGCCGGTCCTGTTAGTGAGAACGACTTCTTCAACTGGGAGGCTATGATCTTCGGCCCCTCAGATTCGCCGTACAGCGGCGGTGTCTTCCACCTGGCGATCCGCTTCCCCAGTGACTATCCCTTCAAGCCGCCGATCATCACATTCAAGACGAAGATCTACCACCCCAACATCAACGCGGCGGGCGGCATCTGCCTGGACATCCTCAAGAACCAGTGGAGCCCCGCGCTGACGATCTCCAAGGTGCTTCTGAGCATCTTGAGTCTTCTGACAGACGCGAACCCGAACGATCCGCTCGTGCCCGAGATTGCGCAGCTGTATCGCACGAACCGAGCAGCCTACGATGCCAAGGCGCGTGAGTGGACGCAGATGTATGCGGGAGGGCCTTAACGCGGATTATACAGAATCTTAAACTCTGTACATTCACAGTTTGTCAGGTAATATCTAGGATAACCAATGTACCAAAAACCCGTTATATCACGCGTTTTGTCAATAGTATCAGATGTAAACCCGACTCCAAAGACCTCTAGCAACTTCGTTTGGTTGTTTATTATAGTAGACCCATTTATGCCTGTTCCAGGTGTTCCAGGTGTTCCTATAGCCACCATATTAGGCTCTGAGGAATGATACGAAGCGCCGCCGCCATTTGGTATTTGCCCCTCCTTGAAAGTAATCCGTTTTTGATACGCATAAAATAAGTTCGTTTGTTCCGTACCAGTAGTAATCATACGAAATTTGGCATCAACGATATCGTTGGGCCTGTTAATACCATTATCCTGAAGTTCAGCATAAACGGTCACCGTTAAAGAGATAATCTGGCTAACATTTGTAAGATCCGATGGCCAGGCGTTGCGCGATAAAAACAATACCCGTAAATACCGACGGCCAGCTAGGTAACCAACATATGGAGTTATCCCACCATTTTCCAAAGCCTTTTGAAATACATCAAATGTTTTAGCTGGCGCTGCACGCCTGTCATCTGTAAGTTGTGCCGGCATACACATTATATCAAAATTTGCAGAAATGCCCTGAGGATTCGCAAAAGAAGCATACAGATGCCAACCTCCATTTTCGATGCGACAGTAGGATGAAAATGCCTGTGGAGGGGTTATCGTTACATTCGAAATGTTATAGTTACACCCCACAATGCTACATATCCACACTCCATTAATGTTCCCGCTGGAATCAGGCCAATATCCCACGGGCCACACAAGAGGCGCCGAGTTATTTGTTAAAGGAAATGAAAGATTGGGCGTTGTAAAGTATCGTATATCATTTGTTGGAACTGGATATACAGGCTCATCCCCAACATAGAGCTGAACAAATTCCCCGCTGTTGCTTGTTATGTTTTCCGAAACATCTACAGTATTGAACGATCCATTATCAGCAGTTACTTGGCCAGAAATATCCACGTT
>Ga0214917_10002007_pt1 | contig 25412 bp, 26 predicted proteins | sample LL_1208_BB_MetaG_FD_177983 | JGI IMG/M metagenome (GOLD analysis project Ga0214917, IMG submission 177983) | Freshwater microbial communities from Lake Lanier, Atlanta, Georgia, United States - LL_1208_BB | ecosystem: Environmental > Aquatic > Freshwater > Lake | place: USA: Georgia | collected...
ATGTTCTTGCGAAGCATATCTAAAAACAGAATTTGTCGGTGGTATCAATCGTTTCAAAGTAATTGGAGCTTATTTAACAGGTCAATTGACTTCAAGCAATTGCACTTATGTAGAAGCTCCTTCATTGGCATCTGGTACTCTTAGTGTATCCTCTGGCGAAACAACGGATGCATCAAAATGTCTTGCATCCATACAGTTCAATCTTGCCCCGATATCTTCGGGTGGGTCATATCTAAAAATATATGATCTATTAAGAACTACACAAGTTTCAGTATCTGTTGAGTTTTCGGAGGCAGAAGTAAATACTGTTTTCAATAATCCTGCAATTTATTCTTTTGAAACTGCTTTCTTAGTAACTGGTGTTAAAAATTCTAGCGGATATAGAATTCAATCTGATGGGGCTAGAAGTTATACAAAAACGCCAATAAAGACCAGCGCATCTGCAATAATTACTTCAATTAATGGTGATATAGACGGCATTCAGCCAGGTGATTTTGTTGCAGATTTCAGCGATCCAATCGATGCAAATTATCTAACAAATAAAACATCAACAACAAAAACTATAGGAAGTGGTTCACGAATCTATGTTCCAGGAAAACCAACATCAAGCTTTAACTTGTCTTTTGGGGATTTTGCGACTGGAATATCCGGTTCTGTGGAAATATCATCATATGATGCATATTCTTTAGGTACAGGTGGTTCATATACTGTTCAATATTCCGGTGGCGGTACTGCTAGCTTTACCATAACTGCTATTACTGGGCCAAGTATAAATATGAGTGATTGTACCGTATTGTTCACTACAGACACACTCATACAGGCAGAAAACACTTTTAACCTAATATTCAATATCTAACATGGCTGCATACCCTTTTGACGATCAATTTCCATTAACAAATTACCCTTATTCAAGCAGAACATGGGGCGGAAGTGTTGATAGCACCACCAAAAAGAACCATTCTATGGTTGCGTTTAAGGCGGGTAGCAAACTACAAGCTTCTGAATTGAATGAAATACAGGAAATATTGTTCCTTCAAAATACTTTAAACATGAACATGATTCATGAGTGGACCAGTCATTTGGCAGGAACTACCGCAAAAGGCCCAGCATGGGACGGTTCTACTCCATTGTTTCCCAAAACAAGTCCGCAGGGCGGAACTGCTCTACCTTTGGTTGGGTACACTTTTAATAGCTCAAGCGGAATAACGATCTCTTTTAGAGAGGGTTGGTATTTAGCAACTCTACCTTCAGGAGTTAAAAATTGGGTATATAACAGTACCGATAAAACTGTAAGAGTTAGCCCAACATCAAGTACAGAATATTATGCTGGACTTTCTTTTGGAATAGATTATATTACATGCACTGATGATTCTTCGTTAAGTGATAATTCAAGCGGTGCTCCTAATACTAGCATTTGCGGCGCAGATAGATTCCAGATTGATTTTTTAAGCGGTCAAATAACAGGTTCATCAGGATTTAATGATAATAGTTTCAATAAAATTTTGAAATTTACTGCGGTTGGTTCGACTTTAACTATTCAATACATTAATGGTACTACTATTTAAGGATTAATATGAGTGAGAAAAAACCTTGTAATTGTGCAAATAAGAAAAAATTTTCAGACTCTCCGCTAGAACAATCAAAAATTAAAAAGTCCGTCAGTATGATTCAGGGGTATGCTATGGCTATGGCATCCCGAGGATTCAAGGACAAGAAGGTAGATAAAACCGTAAAGCAACTTAGAGTTTTGAGTTGCTTCGGTAACGAGGGGCAGGGCGGTGAATTGCCTCCTTGCAGCCATCTAAAGACATCTGAGACTGATGGTAAGTTCTTCTGTGGGGCCTGTGGGTGTGGTGATAGAAAGGCCACTTGGCTCAATGGCAGCGATCAAGAATATAGCAAACTTGATTATCCAAAGGTAAATTGTCCCATTGGAATGCCTGGATTCTCAAATTATACTCCAAGCCAACCACACGAAGGAAATGAACCGCAAAGCAGAAAACATTATATTGAAAACATGAACTTTATGGAAGTTCAAAAGGTAGAAGTAACTTCTCCAGAAACACCAAAAGAAGTTGCAGATGTGATTGATGCTCTTCAGACCGTAGAGAAGAATAAGGAGACTCCGAAGTAATGGCTGTGCATAAATACTCTAAATGGCACAACCAAACTCCAGAGAATCGATAATTCAATACGCTTTCCGGCAGCTAGGTGCTCCGGTTGTAGAAATAAATGTAGATTATCAACAAGCCCAGGATAGGCTTGATGATGCTCTACAATTCTTCTCAGAACGCCATTTTGATGGAGTTGAGAGGGCATTTTTTACTTACGAAATAACCGAACAAGATATTACAAATAAGTATATCAACACCAATAATCTAGGTCCTATTGTTGGTTCTAGTTCAGGTAGCCCTACTGGATATGATATCTTATCAGTGATAAAAATTCTTCCTTTTGGGACATTAACAAGCAATTATTTGTTTGATGTTCGCTATCAACTTGCTCTAAATGATGTTTATGGTATCAATACCAATTTGGGGTTTGTTAATTCTTCCCCAATAGCGAATTATGATATAACAAAAAGATACATTCGTTTGATTGAAATGATGTTTGACCCAGAAAGAACTGTTCGTTTTAATAAAGTTACGAATAAACTTTATATTGAAATGGATTGGACAGCAATTTCAGCAGGAACATATATTACCATTGAAGCTTATGTTAATCTAAACCCTGAAGTTTATACAGAAATTTTTAACGATAGAATGTTAAAGAAATATTTTACTGCTCTTGTAAAGAAGCAATGGGGACAAAATTTATCAAAATTTGATGGTATTGCTTTACCGGGTGGTGTTGCTCTAAGAGGAGGTACTATTTTAGCAGAAGCTGAAAGAGAAGTAGCCATCCTTGAAGATCAAATTATCTCTGCTTATGAACTTCCTCCAGATATGATGACGGGATAAAATGGCTCGTAATCCTTATTTTAAATTTCAATCAAGCGAACAGAATGTTTCTGAAGATATCATTATTGAAATTATCAAAATGATGGGCCAGAATGTTTGGTACATTCCAAGAGAATTTGTAAATCTTGATAGACTTTTTGGGGAAGATCAGCTCAATAAATTTACAAAGGCATATCCAATTGAAATGTACCTTGCTTCTGTTACAGGTTATGATGGTACAGATGTAATTACAAAATTTGGTCTTGAAGTAAAAGATAGAGTCAATTTGGTAGTAAGTAAAAAAAGATTTACGAACGAAGTAACAACGCATAATTCCACTATCGTTCGTCCAAGAGAGGGTGATATAATTTATTTTCCCCTCTCAAAAACCATGTTTGAAGTTAACTTTGTAGAACATGAAACACCTTTTTATCAATTGGACAAACTATATGTTTATAGTTTGTTCTGCGAAACTTTCAACTATTCTGCCGAGGAATTCAATACTGGCAACAGCGAAATGGATACCGTGGAAGATGTCAAACAAAGTACATATGTGTTCTTGGCAAATCTTAATGCAGCCGGATTCCAAAATGCATATAAGAGTCTTACTTTGGGAGAAAAACTATATGTTACTGGCAGCGTAGCTGGAACAACGGCATATTTCAGATTGCTAGATTCTACGCTCAATCAAGATAATCTTGAATTGGAGATAATGGCATTAGACGGAGTGACATTCGGCTATCCGACTGTAATAACTAGAGTAAATACTGGAGCAACATTCGGACTACTATCTACAGACAACACAGGAAATTATGGATTAATAAATCCGATTTTGGGAGATGCAGACGGAGAAAATCCTCCTCTTGATTATCAAAGAGGATTTACTGGTTCTGGAAGTAAATATGATATTCCCATAATTAATTTTAATGAAACTGATCCATTCTCAGAGGGTAATTACTGATGTTTAATACATTCAACAACCAATCGATCAGAAAACTGGTAGTTGCCTTTGGTTCTTTATTTGATCAAATTTATGTAACAAGAAAAAATGATACTACTGGTGTTGAAGAAAATATAAAAGTACCAATTACTTTTGCATCAAAAGAAAAATTTCTAAGAAGATTAGAATCAAATTCTTCGATTACAGATAAAGTAAAAACTCAAATCAATTTACCTTATTTAAGTTTTGAAATGAACACGGTCGCATATGATCGTAATAGAAAAAGAAATAAATTAAGAGTAGCTACTGGAATTGATGAATCTGGGCTTTCTTATAAATCATTTGCCGAAACACCAGTAGATATTGAATTTCGTGTTTACTTTTATTCAAGAAGTATGGAAGAAATTCTTCAAATGGCAGAACAAATTTTGCCATATTTTAATCCAGAATTTAATATAAGAATTAATTTCAACGAATTATATAAAGATATAAATGTTCCGATTAATTATAGAGATTTTAGAATTCTTGATGATTATGAAGGAGCTTTAACTAACAATAGAAGAATATTGATTGGTACTATGGTTTTTATTGCCAATAGTTATATCTTTGGAGAAATAAAATCTGGAAATCCTCCAACATCAACTACTCTAAGAATTGCAGATCTTTTAACAGAAGATTATATTCCTCCGGTAACTTCATTGACCATAAGCTCAAGTCTGCCAGCTATGCAATATGATCATCCGTCTGATATAGTATTTTTGTTTCAAAATTTATCATGGACAGAAGAAAATGTACCAAATCAAACAACATCAATATTGGTATTAAATCCAGATAAAGAAGTTATATATTCCGATTTCACAGAAGCTGGAAGACAGTCCCTAACAACATCTATGTACGATTTGCTATTAGAAGCAATCGCAGATGATTTGAATGCTTGTGGCACAACTGTTAATGGTTCCTTTACCTATACTTTTTTGGTGCAAAATGGCCAATTGAGTGATTCAAAAACATTTACTTTCAGTAGTTTTGATGGTAGTGGTATTTGTGATCCTGTGAGAAGTATTTACATAAGTGAAGGATTACCTTTATTGAATTATGCATTACCAACCAATAATGCTCCTCTTAGAAATAATTTAACATGGATGGAAACAAATGTTCTTGGGGCAACAACTGCTGCTAAAATATTTGATTCAGATGATAATTTAATTTATTCTAAAGTCGTAAATGCTGGTATTAATGGATTGCTTATAAGTGATATAGAAGATATTGGTTCAGCAATAGCAAATGATCTAAGTACATGTGGTGCAGTTTATAACGATTTAAGTGCTTGGACATTCAAGGTCGAAAATGGAGCATTGACTGATAGTGTTTCTTTTATTGTAACTTATGTCGATGGCGTTGCAATTTGTCCAATAACATTAACAGTCAATCCTGCATTGACTGGTAGTTACAAAATACCTGGATCTAATGCCTTGCTTCAATCCAGAATGACATGGAGCGCACCATCATACGCAAATCCAAATACAACTATAGAAGTTTTGGATTCTGATTCAAATGTAATATACACAACAACGGTTGCAAACAGCGTAACTTCAGTTTCTAGTGGCCAATATATCGCAATAGTCAGTGCAATTGTAACAGATTTAAATGCCTGCGGTATTACTGTTTCTGGAACATTCGTTTATACTTTAAGAATTACAAATGGTGCAAGTATCGGATCTAGAACATTTACAATAACACAAGTAGCAAATCAATTGTGTTTAGGTTAATTTATGGAAAATCTTGATAAATTTTTTGATATTGAAGAAACAAAAAAATCTAAAGAAATTGTACTTGAGCAAACTCCAGACAAGGACTTTGAATTTGCCAAGCGCAATATGTACGATATTATTGAGAAATCAAAAATTGCTCTTGAGGGAATCATGAAAGTTGCGACTGAAGGTGATTCACCAAGAGCATACGAAGTGGTAACTCAAATGCTGAAAACAATGTCTGAGATTAATAAAGATCTAATAGATCTTGAAAAGATAAAGAACGAAGCAAATAAGACCACTATAAAAACAACAAACAATAATTCATTCTTCATAGGCTCTACTAGTGATTTACAGGATCTAATCAACCCTGAAAGAAGCAAGAATAAAGCTATAGAAATGATTGATGCGAAGGTGGTAGAGGATGTCAAGGAAGTTTAAAGGTTACTTAGGTAATCCAAATCTAAAAGAAGCTGGAGTAAAGATTGACTTCACCGAAGAACAAATTCGGGAATATGTTCGTTGCTCCCAAGATCCCATTTATTTTATTAAGAAATATGTCAAGGTAGTCTCTCTTGATAAGGGCCTTGTTCCTTTTGATTTATACGATTATCAAGAGGATATGATCAAAAAGATGCATGACAATCGTTACATCATTGCCAAACTGCCTCGTCAGTCTGGTAAGAGCACAACGATTGTTGCATTCATTCTTCACTACATTCTTTTCAATCAGAGCATGAGCGTTGGTATTCTGGCCAACAAGATGAATACGGCTAGAGAAATTCTTGGCCGTCTTCGTCTGGCCTATGAGTATCTTCCCAAGTGGCTTCAGCAAGGTATCATTGAATGGAACAAGACATCCATTCAGCTAGAGAATGGCTCAAAGGTCATGGCATCGGCCACATCCTCATCGGCAGTTCGTGGTGGATCATTCAACCTTATCTTCTTGGACGAATTTGCCCATGTCTCTCAAAACATAGCAGAAGAGTTCTTCAGTTCAGTTTACCCTACAATTACCTCCGGTCAAACCACGAAGGTATTCATGGTATCAACCCCAAACGGACTGAATATGTTCTATTCCTTCTGGAAGGGGGCTACAAGGAAGCAGGGAGAGGAGGGCAAGAACGAGTACATACCCATAGAGGTGTCTTGGAGACAGGTTCCTAAGTACGCTGGTGGGCCTCTGCGCGACGAGCAATGGAAGCAGCAGATGATTGCCCAGACCAGCGAACAGCAGTTTGAGCAGGAGTTTGAATGTTCATTCCTTGGTTCTTCAAATACCCTCATCAGTGCTAGCAAGCTAAATTTGCTTCAGTTCGATAAACCAATAGCAAAGGAGCCAGGAGGTCTTTACATCTACGACGAACCAGTTGAAGGCCATGCCTACTTCATCATGGTCGATGTCGCCAGAGGTCAGGGAAGAGACTATACGGCTATGGTTGTGGTTGATTCTACTGAAAAGCCTCATAAGGTCGTGGCAAGATATAGAAATAATCTTATATCTCCCTTTGATGTTCCGCCGGAACTTTACAATCTGGCAATAAAATATAATAATGCACACTTACTGATTGAAGTCAACGACATCGGCGGTCAGATTGCCGATGCCATGCATGAAGATTATGAGTATGAAAATATTATTCAGACTCAGATGATGGGTCGTGCAGGACAAAAAGTAACCTTGGGTTTCGGTCGCGGAACAAAACAAAGAGGCGTAAGAACCAGCTCTGCGGTCAAAAAACTGGGTTGTGCAGTTCTAAAAAATTTAATTGAGCAAGATAGGCTCTTGGTCAGAGATTTTGATATTATTCAAGAATTGATGACTTTTGTTTCAAAACATCAGACACATTGTGCAGATGATGGTTATACAGACGATTTGGTTATGTGTCTTGTTCTTTTTGGATGGCTAACCCGCCAAGGCTACTTTGAGGAGATCATTGACCTACAACGGAAAAAAATCATACATAAAGCTGAAGAAGACGAGGAGAATACGACATTTTTTATGGGTCCAGAAATGCCAGAAAATGCCATTCGTGAGGATAATGCGCTTTGGTTCACCGAGGAATAATACATGCCACAGATTAATATAAACGAAAACGCAACAAATATCACAATTGCCGCAGCCGAACAAGCTTCTGCTCACATTTCTGCCTTTATGTGTGGTGCTTCATTCTACAATAAATTAGTAGAAGGAGATAATCCAGTCCCATCATATAAAATTTATAACAATTCTCAAGAATTACTTGCAGAATTTGATTCATCTGTTTTGGCCGGAACTTCTTCTGGCTTTGCCGGATCTGGAAGAGGATTTACTGGTGGAGTAACTACTGATAGAGAATTACATGCAGCATTAAATTATCTTGAATACGGTGGAATCCTTATAGCCGCAACTGGGGCAACGCAGCTCAATAGAAACGATTTAAATATTGATTCTGTTTTCTGTGAAAACAATACAAAATTCGGGGATGTAATTAATTTAATAACCCTAAGACAAGATTGTGTTGGTATTATAGGTTCTTCTTATGAGTATTATTCTGGATCTGCTGGATCTTATCCATCTGATTTCTCAGCATTGGCCTTCAATACACTTCCGGGAATCAATGGTGTGACTCTTTATGAAGATCTTTTCTATTCAGTAGTTGGTAGAAAATCTAGAAATAGAATTTATGGCGGCGAAACTGCCCCCATAAACATTCTAATGACATCTGATGCTGCTGGTTGTTTTGCCAGAACTGATTCGGTTTCTTATCCTTGGTTTGCTCCAGCAGGAATCAATAGAGGAAAAGTAAATAGTATTATTGCTCTCACCCCAACACTAAATGATACCGATGTTACGAATTTAATAGACAACCAAAATATAAATTCATTCAATAGTCTTTTCGGTTCTGAGGGGATCTATCTCTTGGGCGATAAAACAGCAGAAACCACAGATGTCAATAAGAAACAAGTTGGCATCTCTCGCTTGATTACCTACATTAAGAGATCATTTAGACCATTACTTGATTCCGTATTGTTTGAAATCAATGATTCTGAAACTAGAGCAAGATTTGTTACTGGAGCAACTGCGATAATGGAATTCATTAAATCCGGTAGAGGAATTTCTTCATATTCCGTAGTTTGCGACGAATCAAACAATAATGCTGCTGTGGTTGGAGCAAGACAATTCGTAGTAGATTTGTCTTTCAAGCCCAACTTCTCAGTAAATAGCATCACATTCAGATTTACAGTTAATCAATCGTAATGTCAGTAGTTTTTCAGCTTAAAACTATAGAAGCAAAAAAGGACATAGATGTTGCTTTGCTCATCTATGAATATAATGACTTTTTTTCTTTTTTAAGAATAACTGAAAAATATAAAAAAATAACTGATATAAATGCATTTACAGATTTAGTAAAAAATGGAGATTTTTCTGCTTTTGGATTTGCCAATTTTGAAGATTTAATTCTTAAATTAAATATAACTGGTGGAGAAGGTCTTGCTTCTAGAAAATTTGATATTTATATTAATTTTATTATAGATGCTCTTCATTACAATTATAATCTTATTCTTGTGAATATGAGCGGACCACCAAGTACCAAATTAATAAATTTAAAGGCATCTCTTAATGAGAATTCTGTAAAATTTATAATTTACGATCCCTTACTTGAAAGTACAACACCATCTCATATTAATGTTTTTATAGAAACAAAAATTCCTGTAATTTTTAATTCTACAGTAAATTATCCAAATTCTACATCTACTCCAGTTTTTTTGGAAAGAGAATATATCTCTAATAAAAATATAAGATTTACTTTTCTATTTAATGATTGTAATAGAATTTCTGGGTTGCAAACAGTAAGTGAAGATTTTAAACCATTTGTATTTTGTTCTACTGGAGTAAAATTAATTCAAAGATATTATAGCCGCGATGATGTAGATGGCGAATTTGGAGCTTTATATTATGTTCCCATTTCTTTAGTTTCAGATGCCGCAGGAGCAATGTCTAGATCCTTTACTCAATATCCCTGGTATTCCCCAGCTGGTTTTGAAAGAGGAAAAATACTAAATCAAAATTTTATTACTGCTGAGAATGCGTCATCTCCAGAGGGAATTGTTCCGCTAACGCCTTCTGATTTGTCTGGCTCCTCTACCAGTGCATTGGGTATTGCGTATTCAAGAGGACTAAATACATTTCTCAATGTACCAAATCAAGCAAATGTTAATGAATATTTCTTATTAAGCGATTTTTGCGGCATAACTCAAAGCGCAACGCCAATAAAAACATCTATATCTTATGGCAATTTAATTTCATATATTAGCTTTGGCGTAAAAACTATTCTAAATTTAGCTTTATTTGAAATAAACGACGAGGGACTTAGAAATAGTACAAAATTTAGGATTGAAAGTTTCTTGCAGCCAATAGTAGCAAATCAAGGCATTGACGAGTATAGAATAGTTTGCGACGGATCTAATAATAGCCAAACTGATGTTTTAAATAGAAAACTGAATGTGGATGTGTATATTAAGCCCTCACAAAGTATAAATTTTGTCGAATTGAGCTTTACTACATAATATATGGCAACAACTTTATCGCAGTTTATCTCAAATTTTAAAGGCGGAACTAGACGCAATCGCTTTTTGATTACTGGGACATGGCCAGCAGGATCAGTAAACGCGACAACGACTTTTCATATCTTAACCGCAAATTTACCCGCATCAAACCTTGGAATGGTAACAATTCCTTGGAGAGGGAGAGAAATTAATTTTGCTGGTGATAGGCAATATGATCCTTGGGAAATAATCGTATTGGATGATACTGGAGCAAATGTAAATTTGTGGAAGTCTTTTCATCAATGGCAAAAATCGATAAACGATCATAAAAATAATACTCATACTGCTTCAAACGACTCTTTCAATACTTTGAAAAAGGATTGGAGAGTGCAGCATTTAAATTTAAATGGTAGTGTAATTAAAACTATGTTACTAAAGGGGTGTTGGCCTGCTCTAGTTGCTCCAGTTCAATTCAATATGAAAGAAAACACATTTAACACCTTTGCTGTTAGAATGAATTACGATTTCTATACTGGAGTCTAAAATGGCACAATCAATAAATGATTTTAAAAATAGTTTCTTTGGTGGCACTAGAAAAAATCGATTTAGGCTTTCCGGTAGATTTCCAAACGGAGAATGGAATGATTTTTTGGTCAGTGCTGCCAGCTTGCCTCAAGCAGCCACATTAACAAATGTTTTTGATCATAGAGGTAGAAAACTTTTAGTTCCTGGAGATCGTATCTACGGTTCTCAACCCGGCGGAACAAACTGGAATGTTGTTGTTTTGGATGATAATGAGCAAAATTCAAATCCTCTTTGGTCCAAGCTACATGCTTGGAGCAGTTCTATAAACAATCACGAATTAAACACAGGAACCCAAATAAATCCTGTAAGTTATAAACGAGATGGTTGGATAGTAGAACAATTAGATCTGGATTGCTCTACTGTATTAAAAAGTATTACATTATCTGGTTGCTGGCCATTTATGATTGGACCAATCGACCTAAATATGTCGTTGAACGATGAGTATGTGACTTTTAATGCTACATTTGCGTTTGATTATTATGAAGTGAATGGTATTTAAAATTGGAGAAATAAATGGCCTTTAATCTATTTGGTTTTCAGATAAGTAAAAAAAATAAGGAAGACATTCTTCCATTACAAAACTTTACTACACCTGAAGAATTTGATGGTGCTTATGTAACTGAAGGAGCAGGAGTCTACGGAACATTCGTTGACTTCATGGGTTCTCAGAAGAACGACAATGCTTTAATTGCTCAGTATAGAGCAATGGCACTTTTTCCAGAGTGTGATACTGCGATTGACGAAATTACTAATGAATCAATAGTAATGGGATTTGATAGAAAGCCAATAAAGCTTGATTTATCAAAGATTGATTTTTCTGATAATATCAAAAGTAAAATATATTACGAATTTGATAATATTTTAAAATTATTAGATTTTCATGATAAAGGGTATGAAATTTTTAGAAGATGGTATATCGATTCTAAATTATTTTATTATATTACCATCAATACAAATAGCCCCGGTGAAGGAATTAAACAATTAATTCCTCTTGATGCTACCAAGATAAAGAAAGTTAGAAAACTAAAGACAAAGAACGCAAAACAAGATGGGGCTAGTCTATCCCTAATTCAAGATATTGAGGAATATTATCTTTATACAAACACAGATAAAAACTCAGTTATTGCTACGCCAACATCTGGCCTGAAGATATCACCAGATTCAATTTGCTTCGTGCATTCTGGAATGGTGGATATGAACACCAAGAGAGTCATTGGTTACCTCCACAAGGCCATTAGACCTCTAAACATGCTTAGACAGATCGAAGATGCCATTGTCGTATATCGCATCTCTCGCGCCCCAGAGCGTCGTATCTTCTATATCGATGTCGGCAATCTACCAAAGCAAAAGGCCGAACAATATGTCCGTGAGCTTATGAACAAGTATCGTAATAAGCTCATTTACAACCAGACTACGGGTGAAATAAAGGACGATAGAAATCAGATGGCCATGATTGAAGATTACTGGCTACCTCGCCGCGAAGGTGGTAGAGGAACTGAAATTTCTACCCTAGACGGGGGACAGAATCTCGGTGAATTGACCGATGTTGAATATTTCAAGAAAAAGCTCTACTACGCTTTGAATATTCCTCCATCAAGACTTGTAGGGGAAAACGGATTCAATCTTGGAAGATCGGCTGATATCACGCGAGATGAGGTCAAGTTCTATAAATTTATTGAAAGATTGCGTTATAAGTTCTCAACTATGTTCCTTCAGCTTATAAGAATTCAATTGATTTTGAAGGGCATAATAACAGAAGAGGACTGGGATGTTATTAGTCCTCATATAAACTTCTCTTTCACCCGTGATTCATATTTTAACGATATGAAAGATGCTGAAATTCTATCTGCAAGAATGGAATTAGCTGCTGCTATGGAACCCATGATCGGTAAATATTATTCTTCTGCCTATATCAGAAAGAATATTTTGAAGCAAACTGAAGAAGAAATCAATCAAATTGACGCAGAAATGCAGATTGATATTGCAAAACAAAGACAGGCCGAAATGGAACAAATGCAAATGCAACAGGCTATGGGCGAACAACCAGAACAAGCATAATATTAAAAAATTCTAAATAGAAAGGGAAAACACTATGAAAGCAAAAAAGATCATTCTATCAATCCTTGATGAAAATGCAGTAGCTGCAAAAAATTTAATTTCAGAAGATTTGACCATAAAACTCGGTCAAAGACTTGCTGAAGAATATGTTCGCGTTGCTAAAACAACCTTCAATGAAGCAGACAATAATTTAGCAAATAATTATCCTCCCTTCGATAAGGTGACTAGAGGAGACATTATTGCTGCCGGAAGAGATGAAGAACAAGACGGAGAAGCCGAAGAGGGCGAAGAAGAAGGCGAAGATGAAACTGTAGATATGCCAACAAATGCATTTGATGTTCGTCTATCATACAACGGATAATAAATGAAACTAATCACCGAAACAATTGAAGAAGTAGCATACCTGACAGAAAATACCAACGGTGAAAAACAACATTTCATCGAAGGTGTTTTCATGCAGGCTGAAACCAAGAACAAGAATGGAAGAGTTTATCCAAAGCCAATTCTTGTAAAAGAAGCAATGCGTTATGTCACAGAATATGTGAACAAGAACCGTGCTCTCGGTGAACTGAACCACCCAACTGGACCATCAGTTAATCTAGATCGCGTATCTCACAAGGTAACTTGGCTATACGAGAATAACAATGATTTCTACGGAAAGGCTAAGATTCTTGACACTCCATGCGGACAGATTGTAAAAAATCTAATGAATGAGGGCGTTAAACTTGGTGTATCAACCCGTGGAATGGGGTCTTTAGAAAAGAGAGGCGGGGTCAATGTTGTCAAAGAAGACTTCATGCTTGCCGCTATCGATATCGTCGCTGATCCTTCAGCCCCAAATGCTTTCGTAAACGGAATCATGGAAGGTAGAGAATGGGTCTGGGACAACGGTATTCTCAAGGAACAACAGATTGCTGAATATCACAATTCATTAAAGAAGACTCCTTCAAGAAAACTACAGGCAGAATCTATGAAACTTTTTGCAGATTTCTTAAGAAAAATTAAATGAAAAAATTATCGGCAAAACAAGAAAGACAATTAAACCTAGTATCAAGCCAAGTCTTGAATGAGGGGCTTTTTGGATTTCAAATGCCAACACAATTAAATAATCCAGAAAGTAATCCTATTCTTGGTCTTGCTAATATGGCTCTTAGACGAGGATCTGCTTATAAAAATCAACAAGCACAGATAGAAGCAGGCAGACAAGAACAAGCAAGAGTTTCAGGAGTAAAGAGAAGTCAGCACGATGCTACTATTAAAGCATTAAGTGATAAAGTTCTCAATCCACAACATCCAGAATATCATTCTGGAAATAATCCAATCATTAGAGCACATTTAGAAAATGCGATAAATGATCCTGATAATGCTGATATGCATCATGCACAAGCCATAAAAGCAGCAGGACTTCCAAATCCTCTACATGAGAATGCTGGTGCAGCAGCTGTAACTGGTGCTTTGGCTGGTGCTGCTACAGGAGGAGAAAAAAAAGAAAGACCTAAAGGAATTTTAGGTAGTATCGGGTCTGAGATTAAAAAAGCATCTTTAAGTGCTTTATTAAAACCAATAATGGTTCCAACTTTAGGAACAATTGCCTCTATCGGAAATGCTCAATTAAGAAGAGCAAACATCTCCAATTACTTAAAAGGTATTGGAGCTGCTGAACAATAATTTATAAATACAAACGGAGAAAACTATATGCCACAAGGTACAGAAATTGAACATGATATCGAAGGAAAAGGAGCCTTTGACGCAGAAGGAAAAGGCTTCATTCTAGGAACTGCTTATCCTCCAGCTGAAGGATTAGCCCAAATGAATATGAGCACAATCGCAACACCAAAGATTCCAGCTTTTGGAATGCCTGGTGGAATGCCAGTTGCTCAACAAGGAGAAGAAGAGGAGGAGGGTGAAGGTGAAGAAGAAGAAGCACTAAAAGAACATTTAGCAGCTCTTTTTGCTAATCTAAATCTCTCTGAAGATTTCGTAGAAAAAGCAAAGACAATTTTTGTCGCTGCTGTCAATGAAAAAGCACGCGAAATCGGTGCTCAACTCTCTGAGCACTATCAGGTCGAATACAGCAATGCTCTTCAGACAACTGTTTCAGAACTAACTGAAAAGGTTGATGATTACCTAACTTATGTTGTAGAAGAATGGGTTGATCAGAACAAGCTTCAGGTTGAGCGCGGTATCAAGATCGAACTTGCTGAAAACTTCATCTTTGGTCTAAAGAAACTCTTTGAAAGCAATTTCATCGATGTTCCTGATGAGAAGTATGATGTTCTAGATGAACTATACACTAAGATTGAAGAAAGCAACAATGAGCTTAACAAGGCTATTAATGAAAATGTTAAGCTTCGTAAGAACTTGCTTGAATCACACGCAATTAATATCTTTGCTCAGGAAACACACGGTTTAGCCGCAACTCAGGTTGAGAAGCTTGCTTCACTTGCTGAAGGTCTTGATTACGAAAATCCAGAGCAATTCCGTAACAAATTACAAATTCTAAAGGAAAGCTATTTTGCAGCTCCTCAGCAGCCAGTAATTCAAGCACCTTCCTTCAGACAACAACCCCGCGTTTTAGATATTCTTGACACCTCAAGTGAGCCTGAAACACTTACAGAAGGCGTTATGGATGTCTATAGCAGAGCCTTGAGTAGACACTTAAAGAAATAAGGATTATAAATAAAATTACTAGGAGATACAAATGAATTTTGACGATACAACCCCATACGATATTTTAACTGAGAAGTGGGAACCAGTCCTCGGACACAATGCTCTTCCCTCTATCGAAGATACTTACAAGAAGAAGGTAACTGCTGTTCTACTTGAGAACCAAGAGCAAGCTCTTCGTTCACAGAGACTAACCGAAGACAACACCCTCGGTGGAGTCATCAGCAATGTTTCTAGCCCAGCTTCAACCTCAATCGCTGGTTACGATCCAATCCTAATCAGCCTCGTTCGTCGCGCAATGCCAAACCTCATTGCTTACGACATCTGCGGCGTTCAGCCCATGACCGCTCCAACCGGACTCATCTTCGCAATGCGTCCCAAGTACGATCCAGCCCAAGCAGTACACCGTAAGGAAGCAATGTTCCAGGAACCATTCGTACCCTTCGGTGGCTCTGGTGGCTTTACTGGTTCTTACGGCATCAGCGGCAATTATCCTGCCTACGATGAGACTTATGGTCTAACCCTATTCGCTGGTACTACTGGTGCAACTAGAATCGCTGCTAATCTTGCTGGAGATAACTTCAAGGGCATGTTAGTAGGTGAAGCCGAAAATCTCGGTGGTAGCGGAAAGTCTTTCGCTGAAATGGCCTTCACTATCGATAAGGTTGCTGTTCAGGCTAAGACTCGCGCTCTAAAGGCCGATTACACCACTGAACTTGCTCAGGACCTCAAGGCTGTTCACGGACTTGATGCTGAAACCGAACTCGCCAACATTCTCAGCACTGAAATTCTTGCTGAAATCAACCGCGAAGTCGTTCGTTCAATCTACAATGTCGCCAAACTAGGCTGCAAGCAAACTGACCTAAGCTCAAACGGATTTGGTGGTGGTGTTTATGACCTCCTAACCGACTCAGACGGTCGTTGGTCAGCTGAACGCTTCCGTGGCCTCATGTTCCAGATCGAACGCGAAGCAAACCAGATCGCCAAGGAAACTCGTCGCGGTAAGGGTAACTTCATCGTCTGCTCGTCAGATGTTGCTTCAGCCCTCGCAATGGGTGGTTGGCTAAACATCAGCCCAGCTCTAAACAACCAGCTTGAAATTGATGACACTGGCAATACCTTTGCTGGCGTACTCAACGGCAAGATGCGCGTTTATATCGATCCTTATGTCCAGTCTGGTGTAGATTTCGTTTGCGTCGGCTATCGTGGTGCAAGCCCATACGACGCTGGCCTCTTCTACTGCCCCTATGTCCCGCTCCAGATGGTCCGTGCAGTCGATCCTGACACCTTCCAGCCCAAGATCGGCTTCAAGACCCGCTACGGCATGGTTGCTAATCCGTTCGTTCTCAACAACGGAACTCCAGACGGCGAAACTTTAACCGCCAATATCAACCAGTACTACCGCATCTTCCGTGTTACCAACCTCCACGGCAACACCAACTGATAAGTAGTAGTATCTAAGACTTCGGGGACGGGAGCCAGAAATGGCTCCCGTTTTCTTTTCTACATAGTATATGCCTGGTAATAATATTTCCAATCTTGGTCAGAATTTCTTTCATTTTGAATTGGCAAGAATTCCAAATATTATTTACAATGTTCAAGAAGTGGCTTTACCAAATCTTACTATGGCCGATCAAGATCAGCCAACAACTCTTGGTATCCCCATAAAAAGACCAATAGGCGCATATAAATTCGACAATCTTCAAATTTCTTTTTTGGTTGATGAGAATATGAATAATTGGTTAGAAATTTATAAATGGATGCGTCATTTGGGAAATATTGATAGTGATTGTACAAATAACTCATTACCATTTTCTAGATGGATGACAACTGCTACTCTTCACATCACAAAAGGAACATATAAAGATAACTTGAAGGTTATATTTCAAGAAATTTTTCCTATAGCTCTTTCTGGCCTTAGATTTACATCTACAGCTGCTTCTTATCAGCCGCAAATAGCGACTGCAACTTTTTCCTATACTTATTACAGATTTGAACCAGATCCAGGCAATATAACTAGTTGATTTTATTTACTATTGTGTATACTTAAATTATGAATTTTGATGAATTAAAACAACAAGTACAAGAAGATCTCAAGATAGATTCCACAGAACTTGCCATTGAATCTGTAAACACTCCACAGATCCATAACAAGTATCTACTCTTCCTTAAGAAGCACAAGGAAGCCCTTGCAGAGGATGAGAGAACCCTTCGCGTGATGAAGAAGTACAAGTGGCTCTATTATACAGGAAAGCTCTCTAAAGAGGAGCTAGACCAATTTAAGTGGGAGCCATTTGACCTAAATATTCTGAAAACAGATGTTGATAAGTTTATTGACGCAGATGATGATGTTATCAAACTTGAGCGTCAGATCACAGAAAAGAAAGAATTAGTCAGTTACTTGGACGGAGTAGTAAAGATAGTCGCAAATAGACAATGGAACATTCGTTCAGCGATTGAGTGGATCAAGTTCAGTCATGGCCAATGAAGAAGTAAAAATAGAAAAAATAGATGGTACATTCATCAAAATTCATTGCGAAAATTCAGTAGCAAAAGAGCTATCCGATTACTTCACATTCAAAGTTCCTAATTCGCAATATTCCCCAGCATTCAAGCGTAGAATATGGGATGGTCAAATTCGCCTATTCAATTACTTCACTCGCAAGATCTATACTGGTCTAAGAAATAAAATTGTTCAGTTTTGTCTTGACAGACATTATGATTGCAAGTTTGAAAACTTTAAGGAAGAATTTTTTGAAGATTATAAGTCTTTTATTGATGCTCTACCTCTATACTCAGATTCTGGCCAAATCAAGCTCAGAGACTATCAGCAGAGGGCGGTGGAGATGGCTCTTGATCATAAGCGTAGCCTACTAATATCTCCGACTGGTAGCGGCAAGTCTCTTATCATCTATACGATACTGAGATATCTTCTAAGTAAGAATAAGAAGATCCTTGTCCTTGTTCCTACCACAAGTCTAGTTCACCAGATGCGTTCAGACTTTATTGAATACTCTGGCAAAGACTGGAATGCAGATAAGAATATTCATATCATCTATGCTGGTAAAGACAAGGAAACTACAAAGCCCATAGCAATATCAACATGGCAAAGTGTTTATGATCTTCCAGAAAAATTCTTTGCCGAATATGATGCTGTTATTGGCGATGAATGCCATCTATTCAAGGCTAAGTCACTTGTTCGCCTAATGAATAAGCTCAGAAACTGTCATGTTCGCATTGGGACTACAGGAACGCTTGATAATATCCAGGTACATAAACTAGTTCTTGAAGGTCTATTTGGTCCACCGATTCGTGTTACAAGCACAAAAGATCTAATCGATAATAAAGTGCTTTCTAATCTTGATATCAATTGCATTCAATTGAAGTACGCAAAAGAAGAATGCGATAGCATGAAGAAGAAAACATATCAAGAAGAAATAGATTACATTATATCACATGAGAGAAGAAATAAAGTTGCAGAAAAACTTTGCGCTTCTCTCAAAGGAAATACTTTAGTTCTATTCTCGCAAGTTCAGAAGCATGGTCTTCCATTCTTCGAATCGATACAAAAAACTTGCAATGATAAGAAGTGTTATTTTATTTCTGGAATGACTGATGCTGAAGATAGAGAACAGATTCGTAAAATTGTGGATAAGTCAGAAAATTCTATTCTTGTTGCTTCTTATGGAACTTGCAGCACTGGCATAAATATCAAGAACATTCACAACATTGTATTTCTTCATCCGTCAAAATCAGTTGTGCGTGTTCTTCAGTCTATCGGTCGTGGTTTAAGAATGTCGGAAACAAAAGATCGTGTAATGGTCTTTGATTTGGTTGATGATTTAAGACACAAGAAATATCGAAATCATGCATTCAATCATTTTCTTGAGCGAATAAAAATTTACGAGAGCGAATCTTTTTCTTTTAATTTGGTTCCTATAGATCTTTGAGGAGATAAATAGTCATATGGAAACTACTTGCAGATTACTCAAGCTGAGAAGTGGGGAAGAAGTGTTATGTCTGCTAGCTGGAGAGAATGAATCTATGATTCATGTTCTTCGCCCAATGGTTATTAAGTCTCATATGACTTATGATACATTTGGAGTTACAAGAGAAATTACAGTTTTAAGAAATTGGTTAGAATTTACTGAAGCAGAAGAAGTAGATATTCCAAAAGATCATATTGCTACTATTCTAAAACCAAGCGATAGCACGGTTACACTATATCAAAATAGTATCCGTAAAGAAGATAAAACAAAAAAAGCAGTAGAAGAAGCTCAAAAGCAAATTGATGCGATTCTTTCTGATGAAGATAGTTTAAATCAAATGCTTAAGGATTTGATGGGTGGAGAACCTGGGCAAGACATAGAAAAATCAAAAGATACTCCGTCTAAACTACCAACAATGCCATTTCCTTTTGGAAATTCTGCAAATACTGTTGGAATGTTCTTCTCTATACCACCAAATCTCTTTGAAGAACTTTTAGAAAATGGTCTTTTAGATTTTGATGCGTTTATGGGTCTTCCAGAAGAAGATGATGAAATGGAAGAACTTATTCCCGAGATGGAATTTATATCAGAAAAAGAAAAAGAAAAGATGAAGAGAAAGGGAATTAATTTAGAAGACTTCCCTGATGATCCTCGTAAGTATATCGATGATATATCTGATGATACTAAAGAGTAACTAATTAGTTATAGATTCCCTTGTTGATCGCCTACACAGCGAAGTGTATCGATAAACCCCAATTTTGTCAATTGATTTTTTCTGGAATTATGATATTATTTGGCAATGAGAAAAAAGAAAAAAATAGAAGAATCTGATGACATAATAGAGCCAGATTTAATACCCATAGTAGAGGAAGAGGAAGAAACATCCCACTATGTCGATAATAAAGAATTTTTGGCTGAGATGATAAAATGGAAAAAGAAATATAATACAGCCGAAGAATCTGGAAGAAAAAAGCCTCCAGTTTCAAATTACATAGCAGAATCATTTTTAAAGATAGCAGAGCATCTTTCTTATAGACCAAATTTCATGAATTACCCCTATAGAGAAGAGATGGTGGGTGATGGGGTAGAAAATTGTTTGATGTATGCTCACAATTTTGATCCAGATAAATCAAAAAATCCCTTTTCTTATTTTACGCAGATTATATACTTTGCATTTCTAAGACGCATAGAAAAAGAAAAGAAGCAGTCTTACATCAAGTATAAGATAATGGAAGACAATGCCGATGAAAGATTTCATCGATGGTTTAAAGAAAATTATTTTGCAAAAGATAGTTCAGCCAGTTTTAGAGAAATTTTTAATCTTACGGAAAACGATGTAAATCGTTTTACTGACGATAAAAAGAAGAAAAAGAAACTAAAAAATCGCAAATGAAAATTGCAATAATTAACGATACTCATTTCGGCGCAAAGAACGATTCTCCAGTTCTATTGGAACATTTTATTCAGTTCTTTGAGAAGCAATTTTTTCCATATTGCCAAAAGAACAATATAGAAGAGATCATCCATCTTGGAGATTTTTTTGACCGTCGTAAGTATGTTAATTTTAATACGCTGAACCAAGTTCGTACTAGAGTTATTGAGCCTATGGAAAAGATGGGTATGTCAATGAAGATTATCATTGGCAATCATGATACCTACTTCAGGAATACGAATAAGACAAATTCTCCACAGGAACTTCTAGAAAAGTATTTTCATATTGAAGTGGTAAATGAACCAAAGGAACTTATCTATCCAGATGTTTCTATCGGTGCTGTTCCTTGGATGTGTGAAGATAATATGGATACCTGTGTTGAGTTTATAAAGAACACAAAGGCCCATATCTTATTAGGTCACTTTGAGATTATCGGGTTTGAAGTTCTTCGTGGAGTTTATCATGATACTGGACTTCAGAGAGAAATGTTCGATAAGTTTGAAACTGTTATGTCGGGACATTTCCACCTAAAATCAAGACATAAGAATATCGAATATCTTGGCACTCAATATCAGATGGGTTTCACGGATGTTAATGAACGAAAAGGATTTCATGTCTTCGATACCAAGACTAGAGATCTAGAATTTATCCAGAACACAGAAGAACTGTTTCATAGAATCGTTTATGACGATTCTCTATCTGATGAACTTGAGAAACTGGATTTTCCTAGTTTCAAGGATAAGTATGTACGGCTGATTGTCCAGAGAAGAAACAAGCCAGTCTTTTACGAAAAGTTCATGACAAAGCTGAATGAAGCCAAACCGTATGATGTGACGGTCGTAGATGAAGAAATTGAAATAAATTATTCGTCTATTGATATTGATATGAATATGGATACAATAACGATGATCTGCAAAGAGATAGATGATCTATCCGAGATCACGAACAAAGACGATATCAAGAGTATCATTAAAGATCTTTATCAAGAATCCCTTACTATAGATGATTAACTTTAAAAAGATTAGATTCAAGAACTTCGGCTCATTTGGAAACACCTTTTCTGAGATTGATTTCCAGAAGAGCCAAACAACTCTCGTCAGCGGATCAAACGGAAACGGTAAGTCGTTTGCGTTTCTTGATGCAATTACATTTGCCCTCTTTGGCAATCCTTTTAGAAACATCAATATACCGCAACTTGTAAATAGCGTAAATAAAGGTAAGTGCCTAGTTGAACTAGAGTTTGAGATCAACAAGACTGAATATATGATTCGTCGTGGCCTTGCCCCAAAGGTCTTTGAGATCTATAAGAATGGGGAGATGATAGAACAAGCAGCTAAGACTAAAGATTACCAAGACATGCTTGAGAATCAGATCCTCAAGATGAATAGAAAGACTTTCATGCAAGTCATTATTCTTGGTAAGTCTTCGTTCGTTCCTTTTATGGAATTACCCCCGGCTGATCGCCGCCAGGTCATTGAAACAATCCTAGATATTGATGTCTTCTCGTCAATGAACTTGATACTAAAAGGCAAGCTTTCACAGATAAGGGAGAGCATTAAGATTAATAAGCTTGACCAAAGAGTTATAGACGAAAAGATAAAACTTTATGAAACTAATCTCAAAAATTTACAATCCAACATGGAGAAGAGCCTTGAAATGTTGGAAAATAAAATTAAAGAGGCGACTGAAGAGATTGATGGATCTAAACGAAAAATTAAGATTTTAAACAAAGAAATCCTTCAGGAAGGTAAGAAGCTAGAACAATATAAGATTACAGACGAAGATTTGGCTCTTTTGAGAGAGAAGAAGGCCGATCTTACGGTTAATATCAATACCATAAATGAAGAACTGGAATTCTTTAATAATAATGAGACTTGCCCAACTTGTAAGCAAGCCATTGAAGAATCCCATAAATGTTCTATTGTTTCAACCAAGAAGAATAGACTAGCCAAACTAGGAACCAATGCAGAAGAGATTATTAATTCAATAGCTTGGCATAACGATATTCTAACCAAGAGCAAAGAAGTCCAAGAACGAATCAAAGAGCTTGTTAGAGAGGTCAAGTCACTTGAACGAGAAGTAGCTAGTCTAGAAAAGGTAAAGGCAGGCTATGAATCTGATAAGTGTTCTGTAAACGAAGAGCAGATAGCTTCTACAAAAGAACAGTTAGAATCTGTTAAAATTGAGAAGAAAGTAAAAGAAACTGCTTTGATCTCTCTTGAAAAGCAACAAAATGATCACGAACTTGTAGTGGATCTCTTGAAAGATAGTGGAATCAAGGGAAAGATTATAAATCACTATCTTCCGATTATAAATAAGTTAGTGAATAAGAATCTCAGTAACATGGGATTCTTCGTGAAGTTCAATCTTGACGGTGAATTTAATGAAAAGATTGAAAGCAGGCATCGTGACGAATTTTCATATTTGAGTTTCAGTGAAGGAGAAAAGATGAGAATCGACATTTCTCTGCTCCTAGCATGGCGAGAAGTTGCAAGAATGAAGAACAGTCTTCACTGCAACCTACTCATCCTTGACGAAGTATTTGATTCTTCGCTGGATTCTATCGGAACCGATGAACTTATGAAGTTGCTCAACGGCCTGAAGAAGGGTTGTAATGTCTTTGTAATCAGCCACAAGACAGATCAACTACATGATAAGTTCAAGAATACGGTTACTCTAGAAAAGAAAAACAATTTTAGCAAACTGGTACAAAACTAATGAGTTTGAATTTTATTGGAAAATTTAAAATTTCAAACCCAGACGGTACACTCAAGGTATACGGCGAAGGGGATATTGTCGAGCGAGAAGGTAAGTATTATTACGCTTCTGCTGAAATAAGCGGCTTCTCCCCGGAGCATGGCGAAACAAGGGGTTGGAAACTCTTGAACTCTGCTGGAGTTTATACAGGAGAATCTGCCCCTTACGAACCAGTTGTTGGTCAAAGATGGCTCAATACAACGAATGGTATGTTGTATGAGTATATCTACGACGGCAACTCGTATTCTTGGGTAGGTATCTTATGAAAAAACATCCACTTTGGAAAATCATTCGGGCCAGAAAACTCGCAAGATTCTTTAGAAAGAAAAAACTTCGTGATTTGCGTCACACCACGAAGAAATTAATGCATGATTTGCGTGACGGGAGCCTTGACTTTTACGACTATTTGCAGGACAATACCTGATCGAAAGGCGAATTTTATATTATGAAAACTACATCCAAACTAACTCTCAGCAAGCCCACTCTTCAGATCCTGAAGAACTTCTCAACGATCAATAGCAATCTGTTGATCCGTCCCGGAAATAAGCTTGCTACAATGTCTTCTTATAAGAATATCGTGGCCGAAGCCACGGTAGAGGAGACATTTGATCAGGAATTCGGTATCTGGGATCTATCCCAGTTCCTAGGTATTCTATCGCTATTTGAAAACCCGGAACTGGAGTTCCACGATAAGTACCTTGAAATTTCGAACGATACCGGATCTTCGGTCAAGTACTTCTACTGTGAGCCAAAGCTGATCACCAGCAACCCACCAAAGGCCCTTACGATGCCTTCCGTAGTCCTGGAGTTCAGTCTCTCGGACAAGAAGCTGAACGAGCTTCAGAAGGCTTCTGGAGTCCTTCAGGTCGCTGATATGTCGATCTATGCTGAGGACGGGGAAGTGTTTGCCAAGGTCTGTGATGTCAAGGACAGTACCACAAATACCTACTCAATCAGCCTTGGAAGCACCGAAGACTGCCTAGACTCGGACTTTGATGATAATTTTGAGTTCCGTCTAAAGATGGAAAACCTTAAGATGATCCCCGGCTCTTACGATGTCCAAATCGGAAGCAAGGTCATCAGCAAGTTTACTTCAAAGAATCTAAATCTTACTTATTGGATCGCTCTGGAATCTAGCAGCAATAGCGGGAGCTAATCATGACAACTGACCAGTACCTGTGGGTCGAGAAGTATCGACCCCAGACGCTATCCGATTGTGTTCTTCCAAAGGAACTAAAAGCTACCTTTAGCGAAATGATTAAGGGTGGTGAGTTGCAGAACATGATGTTTGTTGGTAAGCCTGGGTGCGGTAAGACTACCGTTGCCAAGGCTCTCTGCAATGATCTAGGCTGCGATTATATTCTTATCAACTGCTCAGAAGATGGAAATATCGATACTCTGCGAACAAAGATTCGTGGCTTTGCTAGCACTGTATCGTTAACCAATGCCAAGAAGGTAGTGATTCTGGACGAGTTCGATTACTCCAATGCCCAGAGCATTCAGCCTGCTTTGCGCGGGGCCATTGAGGAATTTGCAGCCAACTGTCGATTCATCATGACCTGTAACTGGAAGTATAGAATCATTGAACCTCTTCACTCTCGCTGCACAGAGATCAACTTCAATATTCAATCGGGAGAAACCTCCACGCTTGGTCTTGAAATGTATAAGCGAGCTTGCAAAATTCTAACTGCTGAAAATATTGAATACAATAACGATGCAGTTAGACAACTTGTAATCAAGCATTTCCCGGACTTCAGGCGAATCATC
>Ga0214917_10002008_pt1 | contig 25408 bp, 25 predicted proteins | sample LL_1208_BB_MetaG_FD_177983 | JGI IMG/M metagenome (GOLD analysis project Ga0214917, IMG submission 177983) | Freshwater microbial communities from Lake Lanier, Atlanta, Georgia, United States - LL_1208_BB | ecosystem: Environmental > Aquatic > Freshwater > Lake | place: USA: Georgia | collected...
TGCACGGCCGTACACTCCCTCTCGCGGCGCCGAGGAGTTTTCAATGAGCACCGATCTTTCCGTTGAATCCCTGAGCACGCCCGAAAAGCTCGCCCTCATGGAACGGCTCTGGGAATCGCTTTCACAGCGGCCTTCGGACGTTCCATCGCCGGCGTGGCACGGCGCTGTGCTCGCGGAACGGATTGCCGCGGTGCGAGAAGGCCGCACGTCGTTCGTTGATTGGGAGGATGCGAAGAAGCGGCTGCAGGCCCGCGGCTCATGAAGATTCGGATCCTGCCCGAGGCAGAAAGCGACCTCGCCAGGGCTGCGGACTTCTACGACGCACAGCGTGACGGCGCGGGTGATTACTTCATCGCATGCCTCGCTGCCGACATCGAGGCCCTGAAGATTCATGCGGGCGTGCATGAGAGGCAGCACGGATTGCTCCGAGCTCTCTCGCAGCGGTTCCCGTTTGGCATCTTCTATGAACTCACGGGCACGACCATCGGAATCTTCGCCGTTCTGGATTGTCGGCAAGACCCAGAAGCGATCGAATCGCGCCTGCGGGGCTACGAGTAAGGCGGGCTTAGAACGACTTCGTCATCCGCGTGGTGGCAGTCTACGAACCGCCGAGCCAACCTTGGTCCGGGGTAGAATCGAGACGTCAGCCAGGCATTGACACAGAAAGTGTACGCGTGTACACTCCCAAAATCATGTCCGTCGACATTCCCGCCGAGCTGGCACCGTTCGAGGAGCGATTGATCGCCGAGCGACGGTTTCTCACCGAGAGCGAAGTGCTCGCGGAAGGACTGCGCCTGCTTCATTCGCAGAAAACCCTGCGTGCGGCTGTGGGCCAGGGTTTCGCCCAGCTGGATGAGGGCAAGACCGCGGCTGCCGACACGGTTTTCGCCAAGGCGGAGGAACGCATCGCTTCCATCGAACGGGCCGGCAGCGCATGAGCAGGGCTCGGCGACGTCACGCAGCGGCCGCCCGAGCAGGGATAGCCGCGATGCTGCTATTCAGCGGTCAGCCGCAGGAACCGCGGCACCGCCCTGCCCTCGACCTCCACCGTCTCCGCAAACATCGCGGCCGGCCGCACCCACAGGCCCCGCTCGCCATATTCCTGCCGGTAGACCACGAGCTCCTCGAGCGTCTCGCTATGGCGGGCGACGCCCAAGACCGTGTATTCGTTGCCCTTGTAGTGCCGGTAGCGGCCCGGCTGGATCTCGGCCATGCGTTGCCTCGCCCTCGGGGGGAATCAGGTAGCCTGACGACGGCCACGATCATAGAGCCGTCTCGCTGAATTCCGCTGGATTTGTCATGGGCCGCAGCGTCGTTCTCGCCGGTGCTGCCCGCTGCCCGCGGTGCAGCCTGCCGCCGCGATGGTGCACCTGCGACATGCTGCCGCCGGTCGAGACGCGGATCGCCGTGGAGGTGTTGATCCACCGCCTCGAGCAGTGTCGACCCTCGAGCACCGGCAATCTTGTCTGCCGAGCGGTGGCCGGGACCGTCTGCCACGTCTACCAGCGAGGCAACCGTTTTTTTTCGGAGACCGGGTACCCGGCCGATGCCCGTAAGCACGACCAAGAGTTGTGGGTGCTTCACCCATCGGGCGACCCGCTGCCGCCGACAGCCCCCACGGACTCCACGGCGCAACTGCGGCCGACCGTGCTGCTCCTCGACGGATCCTGGCGGCAGGCCGGCGAGATGCTCGCGAGCATGCACGGTCGTGGACGATGCGTGCGGCTGCCAGACTCGGCCACGAGTGCACCCAGCCGCTACTGGCTGCGGAACCAGGCCCAGCCAGAGCAGCTCTGCACCGCCGAGGCGCTCATGGGCGTGCTCACTGCCGTGGGCGAGCCCGAGGCAGCACAACGCCTGCAGCTCCACTTCGAACTGCACGTCTACGCAACGCTGCGTGTGCGCGGCCACCGCGAGCTCGCGGAGCGATATCTCGGCCACTCTCCCCTGCTCACCGAGGCCCCCGACGCGCTCGACCGTCTGCACGCCCGCCGCGGGGCCGGATAGGAACGGGTGCCGCAGCAGTTGGCAGCACTATCACCCGAGACCCTGGCAGCCGCCCATGCCGCACTGCGGCCGGCCACACATCTCCGCAGCAGCAGCCTGCCCGCCGCCGCTCCCTGAAACGTGGCCCCGGACGACGCTCAAGAGCTTCGTGAGCTTCTTGCTGTGGCAGTGCGGGCACGCAGGCTTCTCGTCGCCGCGAATGAGCAACTCGATTTTCTGGCTGCACTTGTCGCAGGAATATTCGTACAACGGCATCGGCTTCGGCTCCGTGGCAAGAGGACTGCAATCTACATGGACACGTTCGACGCGATCAACCAACGGCGGTCGATGAAGGCCTTCCACCCGAGCCACCGGTTCACCACAGCCGAAGTCATGATAGAGAACCGCTTCGCCTGACACTGGCTCCGCACAGGCCCACTCAATGAGAACCCGCCGCATGCTCTGGAGCCTGCTCACGATCGCCGTCGGCGTCTACGCGGGGCTGTGCCTCGTGTTCCTCGTCTTTCAGCGATCGTTCATTTACATGCCGACGCCCGTGACGGCCGCCCACGCCAAGGCGTTGACGCTCGACGTGCCGGGCGCCGAAGTGCGGATCTCTTCCCGGCCACACGACGGCCCCAAGGCCCTCGTCTACTTCGGCGGCAACGCCGAGGACGTCGCCTACACGGTGCCGGAGCTGGCCGAGCTGTTTCCCGACCGGGCGATCTATTGTCTGCACTACCGCGGCTACAGCGGCAGCTCCGGCCGCCCGGCGGAGACAGATCTCCGAGACGACGCCCGGGCGCTCTTCGAACTGGTGCACGGCCGCCATCCGGACGTGATCGTCGTGGGCCGCAGCCTCGGCAGCAGCCTCGCGATCCAGCTCGCCGCGGAGGAGCCCGTCACGCGGCTCGTGCTCATCACGCCCTTCGAGAGCATCCTCGCGATCGCCCAGCGGGTGGCCCCCTTCCTGCCGATGCGGCTTCTCCTACGAGACCGGTACGAATCATGGCGGTACGCCCCCAAGGTCACCTGCCCCACGCTCGTGATCGCCGCCTCCCACGACGAGATCGTGCCGCTGGCCGACACTCGGCGGCTGGTCGCCGCCTTCCCGCCCGACGTGGCCACGCTCCGAATCCTCGACGGCACCAACCACAACTCCGTGTCGGGTGAGGCCGACTTCTGGGAAGCGCTGGTCAACGGCCGGTGAGCGCAGGTTGGGCGCGATCCAGCCACGATCCGTTCCCAAAACCAGTCCAGGCGTTCGCGGCAGCCATGGAGTTGCTCTGGTTTTTGCTGCTCGGCCGCGTCTCCGGGCGGTGACGGCCTGGCCTCGGGCAGGCTAGAACCGCTCGAGCACGATGCTCGCGAGAGCCACGGCCGGCATCACCCAGATTGTGGCCAACCGCCACCGGCGCGGAATGTTGCCGATCGACGCCAGCCAGACGAGCCCGATCGCCACCGTGACGTCGAGCACCCACTGAAACGGCACCACTCCCGACACGCCGTTCACCCAGTCGACGAGCGGCGCAACGGCCATCCGCACGGGGTCGTCAGCCGGGACCCCGATGAAGCACGCCGCGAACACCCGCAGGCCGAAGGCGGCAAATGGGACCAGTCCGGCGACCAATTCCACCCGACGCGAAAGCTTCGGCAGCGGCGCCGCCCAGATGGCGGTCCAGATCGTCGTGAAAAGCAGCAGTCGTATCGTGTCCATGACTTTCCGTTGGGGCGATGCCCGGAACTTCCCCATTCAGCGAAACTTCTTCGCGCCGGCCATCCAGGTCTTGGGCCTCGATGATCCCGCGCCCAGCCGCCATCGGGCGAATCGTGACGACCTTCAAGAAGACGTCGGCCGGAATGGGGCCCCCTGGTCGCTGGTTTCCCCGCTTCACACCACGATCTCGGACACCACCCGGGCGGGCTTCACGCCCGTGAGCTTGTAGTCGAGCCCCTGCACGCGGACCGACAGCCGGGCGTGGTCGAGGCCGAGCTGGTGCAAGAGCGTGGCGTGAAGGTCGCGCACGGGCACCGGGTGCGAGACGGGCGCGAAGCCAAACTCGTCGGTCTCGCCAAACACCAGCCCCGGCCGGAAGCCGCCACCCGCAAACCAGGTGGTGAAGGCGTCGATGTGGTGGTTGCGACCGGTGCTCTCCCGCTTCTCGCCCATCGGCGTGCGGCCAAACTCGCCCCCCCAGACCACGATCGTGTCGTCGAGCAGCCCGCGCCGCTCGAGATCCATGACGAGCGCCGCCGTGGCCCGGTCGATCTGGCCGCAGACCTCGGGCAGATGCTTCTCGAGGTTCTCCGTCGTGCCGCCATGATGGTCCCAGTTGGTGTGGTAGAGCTGCACGAACCGCACACCCCGCTCCACGAGCCGCCGGGCGAGCAGGCAGTTCCGGGCATAGGTGGCCTCCCGCCGGTCCGCGATCCCAGCGCCCATGCTCGGCCGGCCAAACTGGCCCGTGCCCGTGTTCATGAACAGTTTTGCCGGCGCGTGATTGAAGAGCTCGGTCGTGCAGCTCTTCACGATGCACAGCTTGTCGGCGATCCCGCCCACGTGCGGCAGCAGGTCGCTCACCCAGGCCCCGCTCTCGCCATGCTGGGCAAACGCCCGCTTCGTGCCGAGCAGATCCACCCGGTGGCTCGAATCCATGAAGGCGAATCGCTTGCCCTCGATGAAGCTCGACGGGATCGGCTGGCCGTTGCGCTTCGTGAGCTCGGGCTTATGGTCGAAGAGGTCGAGCTGCGACGGGCCGCCCGCCATGAAGAGATAGATCACCCGCTTGGCCCGCGGCGCGAGCGGCTCGAGCACGGCGAGCTCCGCCGCGTCGGGCCGCCGCCCGGTGCAGCGGCGAAAGGCCGCCGCCACGCCCTCCTTCGCGACCACCTCGGCCAAGGCGTCGGCGAGTTCGACGAAGGCGGGATCGTTGAGCAGCGTGAGGGCCTGCAGCGGCGTGTTGCTGCGGTTGCGGCGGGTGCAGGCCGTGAAGCCCTCGGGCGCGTCGAACACGACGAGCGCGGGGGGCGGCGACGCCCGATAGACGAACGTGTACAGGCCGCGGCGATGGCGATCGTCGCCCGCGCTCGTCTTCCAGGCCCGCTTCACCTGGCCGACCGCCGTAGCGCCATCGGGGATCGGCGGAAACACAGGCGGCCCGCCGAGCCGCGGAGCGAGCCGGCCACTGGCCACGAGCGCGACGTCGCGGACGAGCTCTGCGTCGAGCCGCAGCCGCCGCTGCCGGGCGAGGAACACGTTCTGCGGATCGAGCTCGACCTGCGCCTTCGTCTCGACGGAGCTCTGCCGGTAGGTCTGCGACGTCACGATCAGGCGGTGCAGGGACTTGATGCTCCAGCCGCCGCGCACGAGTTCCCGGGCGAGCCAGTCGAGCAGCTCGGGATGGGAGGGCTGCGACCCCATCAGACCGAAGTCGTTGTCGGTCTCCACGAGGCCACGGCCGAAGTGCTGCTGCCAGATGCGGTTGGCGAGCACCCGGGCCGTGAGCGGGTTCGCCGGGCTGACGAGCCAGCGGGCCAGATCGAGCCGGGTGGGGCGGCGGTCGGTGGCCGCGAGCGGCGGCAGCGCCTCGGGCGTGCCGGGCGACACTTCGTCGGCGGGCCGCGTGAAGTCGCCCTGGATGAAGACCGTCGTGCGGCGCGGCTTCGGCAGCTCGGCGAGCACGAGCGTCGTCGGACCGGAGTTGAGCTGTTCATCGAGTTCCTGGAACCGCTCGTGCAGAGCCTCGAAATCCTCGGCCTGGGCGCCCGGGCCGGCCGCGAAGAGCAGCCGGCGGTGGTCGGCCGACCGCTTCGCCGCCGGGAGCCCCAGGGCGTCGGCGGCGGGCTTGGGTAGCCGCTTTCGCACGTCGTCTGGCAGCCCCGCCTCCCAGGCCTCCAGCTCCGCCGCGCGGGCCGCCACGTGGGCGTTCACGGCGGCGAGGGCCGCGTCACGGTCGGCCTTGACCGCGACCGGGTCGACACCTGCGGCCGTGACCTTCAGCTTGGGCTCGCTCTGATCATTGAGGAACGCGAACAGCCGGTAGTAGTCCCGCTGGCTGACGGGGTCGAACTTGTGATCGTGGCACTGCGCGCAGCCGATCGACAGGCCCAGCCAGACCACGCCGGTGGTGGCCACGCGATCGAACACGCTCTCGATGCGGAACTGCTCCGGGTCGATGCCCCCCTCCTCATTGATCTGCGTGTTGCGGTGGAAGCCGGTGGCGATCCGCTGCTCCTGGGTGGCGGCGGGCAGGAGGTCACCGGCCAGCTGCTCGATCGTGAACTGGTCGAAGGGCAGGTCGCGGTTGAAGGCGTCGATCACCCAGTCGCGCCAGCGCCAGATCTCCCGCGGGGCGTCGACGGAGTAGCCGTTGCTGTCGGCGTAGCGGGCCATGTCGAGCCACCATCGCGCCTGCCGCTCGCCGTAGTGGGGGCTGGCCAGCAGCCGGTCGACCACGGCTGCGTAGGCGGCCTCGGGGTCGGCTCGATGCGCCACGAGAAAGCCGTCGATCTCCGCGGGCGTGGGGGGCAGGCCCGTCAGGTCGAGGTGCACGCGGCGCAGGAGTGTTTCGGGCGGGGCGGGAGCCGCGGGTTCGAGGCCGGTGCCCTCGAGCCCCGCGAGCACGAACCGATCGATCGGATGCCTCGCCGGCGACCCGGGCGGCTGCACGTCGCCCGGCGGCAGGAACGCCCAGTGCGGCTCGTAGGCGGCCCCGGCGGCGATCCAGTCACGCAGCACCCGCCGCTCGGCGGCCGAGAGCCGGTGGCCCGTCTCGGGGGGCGGCATCACCTCGTCGGCGTCGGCGGAGTCGATTCGCCTGAGGAGTTCGCTGGCGGCGGCATCGCCGGGCACCACGGCCCGTTCGCCAGAGTCGAGCGTCGCGGTCGCCCCTTCGGCCGTGTCGAGCCGCAGGCCCGCCTGTCGGCCATGGGCATCGAAGCCATGACACGAGAGGCAGTTGGCCGCCAGGATCGGCAGCACGTCGCGGTTGAAGGAGATCGGGGGCTCGCCCGCCGCGAGCGACGGAACCACGGCCACCGCCCAGAACACCCACCGGCCGATGGGCAGGATCCCGGCTCGGGAATCGAGCATCGGCGAAACCCTGGGGACCGCGAAACCACGACTCTCGCAGTATAGCCTCGTCACTGCGTCGCCGATGCCGTGCCTCAGGCCCCACCGCGGCGGCTCACGAGGCCCCGCCGAGGCGGCTCAAGGCCGGGCTTCCAGGAACTGAAACGGCTCGGCCGGCCGGAACGATCCTGACGCGTCACCGCTGTAGGTCTCGCCGCCCTTGAGCGGCAGCCGCTTGACGGGCCCGCCCGCGGTGAAGTCGCAGCGTTCCAGCGGAACCCAGAACACCGTCGGGCTGGTCGCGGAGTCGAAGTAGAGCACCCGCTCCTTCTGGTCATGCACCGTCCGCCAGACCGTGCTGGCGACGTTCGGCTCGCCCGGCGTCGAGATTCCCAGCGGCGCCGAGGCGTTGCGGATCACGCTGAACACCGAGGCGATCGCCTTCGTGCCGGTGAGTTTCTCGGGGATCGCGTTCACGTAAAAACTGGCCCGCACGAAACGGTCGCTGGCGCGGATCGTGCCGGGGAGCATCACGTCGCCGCCGATCTCCTTCCAGTAGGCGTTCAACGCGAGCTGCTGATCGAAGGGGGGCGAGTTGGTCATCACGGTGTAGTCACGGCCGTGATGGATCGTGAGGCGGCCGTCGAGATACTCCAGGATCGCCGAGTCGCCCGTGGGGTCGGAGAGCGCGAGGTGCCCCACGCCCGGATCGCCACTGGGCACCCGCGCCGCGACGAGCGTGAAGGGCTCCTTCTCGAGCGCGGCCACCGCCTCGGCGACCGTGGCGTACGAATCGAGGACGTACTGCGCCCACCCGCCGATCGACAGGTTGGGCCGGCCGGCCACGGGCTTCCCATAGTCGCTCTCGGCCAGATAGAGAAGGTTGGCCACGAGCCCCTTCTCGTTCATGCCGCAGGCGGTCGCGAGGCCGTAGAAGCTGACGCTCACCGAGCCATACCTGGCCGTCCACTCGAGGCTGTCCGGCCCCGCGTTGCCCTGCCGCTCGAGGCCCCGGGGAAACACCCAGATCTCCGAACCCGGATCCTCGACCCAATCCATCGAGCGGCCGACGAGCACGGTGCCGTCTGCGAACACGTGCAGGCAGCGGGTGCAGGCGAAGCCGGGTATGGCGGCCAGCAGCGACGCCAGCCCCGTGATCGCGCGGACAAGGTGGACACTCAGGAAGCGGTTCATCGCCAGGAGGTTCATCGCAAAGATCCTCACGTCGGGTTCCGGTGCGACCAGCCGCACCACGGACGCGAGTCTATGCCAACGCGGGTCCGCCCGGCTCACGCCGCCCGACGCACCTGGCCTGGGGCGGGGCCGTCGGCGATGCCCTCGGCCCGCATCGCCTCCCAGTCGGCCTCCGTCGGCTTGGCGAGCGTGCCACAGATGAAGTCGCCGATCGGGAACGCCACGTTGAAGTTCTTGTCGGGGTAGCGGTGGTGGAGGAAGTGGTGCCGCGCGGCCCACTTGTAGGCCGACCAGTTGGCGAAGAACCGCCCCGTCGGCTTGTGCATCTCCATGTGGATGAAGTTCCAGATCGTGTGATGGAGGCAGACCACGGCGGGAAACATCACCGCACCCGTCACGGAAAACGGCGCCAGCACGATCACGAGCGGCAGCGACTCGATCAGCCCTTCGCGGACATTGAGCCGGATCCCGTGATCCTCGCCGTGCGGCACCGGGTCGTCGTGAAACACCTTGCGGTATTGGGAATGGTGCTCGACGGCGTGGCTCGTGAAGATCCGCTGCCGGGCCCGGAGGTTCTTGAGAAAGGCCAGTCGCGGTGTCTTGTGCATCAGGCGACAGTGCACCTGGTGCTCGATCAGCGACATCACGACCACCATCACGACGAACCAGCCGGCGATGGCGGCGATCTGCGTCAGAACTGGACCCACGAGGGAGGCTCCCAAAGGCCCAGGGGTCGACATCGTCGCTGCCGACCGGGCCACGTCGCAGTAGAGGGCTTATAGCAGCCTGCGGGCCGTGGCGAGAGGCCGACTTTACGGCTGAAAACCCGGTTTTGCCCGATTTGGCCAAACTATCGGCGACCCCCGCCGCGTGACGATACCGAAAAGGGCTGGCCGGCCCGGGGAGGCCTGGGGCCGGGAGGGGTGCGAAACCTTTCCCCGGCAACCGGTTGCGGTTACGATGCCGGGAGTGCGGCACGGGCAAGCCGCCGAGGGGGAGACCTGACTCATGGCGAGGCACCGGCGGCGATCGGCCATCAAGGCCCAGGCGGAGCGATCTTCGGCCATCGAGTTCGAGCCGCTCGAGGACCGGCGAATGCTGGCCGCGGCATTCCTCGACACGGAAGTCCTGGTCCAGTTCGCCCCCACCGCGAGCGCCGCCGCCAAGGCCGCCGCCCGGTCGGCCGTGGGTGGTCGGGCCATCGAAGCCATCGAGACCGCGGCGATGCGGTCGCAGGGCCTTGGTTCGCTCGAGCGTGTCTCGCTCGGCCGCGGCGTGACGCTCGACCGTGCCATCGCCGCGCTGAGCAACAGGCCGGGCGTGGTGTTCGCCGAGCCCAACTGGAAGCTCTCCACGACAGCGGTCAGCGACGACCCCTACTACACCACGAGCTCCCAGTTGTGGGGCATGTATGGCGACGACCAGCCGACGGCCGCCGGCCCCTCGGGCACGACCAATCAGTTCGGCAGCCAGGCGGAAAAGGCCTGGGCCGCCGGGCTGACCGGTTCCCGGGACGTGTACGTCGGCATCGTCGACGAAGGGGTCGACTTCAACCATCCCGACCTCGCGGCGAACATGTGGGCGAACCCGTTCGACGCGCCGGGCGATGGAATCGACAACGACGGCAACGGCTACGTCGACGACGTCCGAGGCTGGGACTTCTACTCCAATGATGCGTCCGTCTTCGACGGTTCCGGGGACGATCATGGGACGCACGTCGCCGGCACGATCGGGGGCCTGGGGGGCAACGGGGCGGGCGTGGCCGGCGTGAACTGGAACGTCACGATGATCCCCACGAAGTTCCTGGGCATCGACGGCGGCACGACGACGGCGGCGATCAAGGCCCTCGACTATCTCACCGACCTCAAGACCCGGCACGGCCTGAACATCGTCGCCAGCAACAACTCGTGGGGTGGCGGCGGCTACTCCTCCGCCCTGCACTCGGCCATCATCCGCGGCGCCAACGCCGGGATCCTGTTCGTGGCCGCAGCGGGCAACAGCGCGGTCGACACCGACGTGACCGCGAACTATCCATCGAACTATTCGACGCTCCAGGGCACGTCCACGACGCGGGCCGCCGCCTACGAGGCGGTGATCTCGGTGGCCGCGCTCACCTCGACGGGCGGGCTGGCCTCCTTCTCCAACTACGGCGCGACCACGGTGGACATCGCTGCTCCCGGGGCGAGCATCAACTCGACGCTGCCGGGAGGCAGCTACGGCGCCTACAGCGGCACGTCGATGGCCACGCCGCACGTGACAGGAGCCGTGGCGTTGCTGGCCGCCGCCCGACCCGGCGCGACGGCGGCCGATATCCGCACCTCCATCCTGTCCACGGCCCGCCCCACGAGCTCCCTCGCCGGCCGCACCGTCACCGGCGGCCGCCTCGACGTGGCGGCAGCGGCGAACGTCGCTCCCCCGGTGGATATCGCGATCTCCGGCGGCAGCGTCGTCGAGGGGAACACCGGCGTGACGCAGCTGGCCTTCACGATCACGCTCTCGGCCGCTGCGGCTTCGACCGTGTCGGTGAACTACGCCACGGCCAACGGCACCGCCACGGCCGGTAGCGACTACCTGGCTGCATCCGGCACGCTCGCCTTCCTGCCGGGCGAAACCGTGAAGACGGTTCTGGTCGACGTCCTCGGCGACACCGCGTATGAGGCGAACGAGACCTTCTCGGTCGCCCTCTCCGCCGCCTCGGCCAACGCCCGGATCATCACGGCTTCCGCCACCGGAACCATCGCCAACGACGACTCGCAGCCGCCCCCACCGGCCGCCCCGACGCTGGCGATCAGTTCGGTCACCGCCCTCGAGAACGCCGGCACCTTCGTGTTCACCGTCACGTTGTCGACGGCCAGTGCGTCGACGGTGACGGTCCGGTTCGGCACGTCGAATGGCACTGCCAAGGCCGGCCGGACCGGCGACTTTACGTCGGCAAGTGGCACGCTCACCTTCAACCCCGGCGAGACGAGCAAGACGATCGCCGTCGAAGTGCGTAACGACACGCTCGTCGAGACGGATGAGACGTTCTTCGTCGACCTGTCCCGGGCCAGCGGCGCCTCGATCGCGGTCGGCCGCGGCACGGGCACGATCCGCAATGATGACGGGCTCACGGCGGCGTTGTTCTCGGCCCTCGCGGCTTCGAGTGCCGCGGAGCCCGCTCCGAAGCGGCGTTGACGCCGCAGGGCTCCGGCCCGCCTGCGGAAGCGGCGTTTCGCGCGGATCGCGAGGTCTGGCCGGGTTGCCCCGAATCGGGGACTCGTTGCCCCGACGCAATCCGCTTACACTGGCCGCTCGTCAGAGAGCGGGCTGTCCACGCTCCGATCTCCGCTCGCCCACCCTCGAGAACAAAGGAACATCGGAATGAAGGCTTGTCACTGGCTCGCGGTCACGATCGTGACCGCATTGGTGTCGATCTCCTCCCCCTTGTCCGCACAGGAAAAGCCGATGTTGCCACGTTGTTTTCTCGATATCTCCGCCGATGGAAAGCCAATGGGACGGATCGTCGTCGAACTCCGCTCCGACGTGGTGCCCAAGACCGCCGAAAACTTCCGGGCACTGTGCACCGGCGAAAAGGGCTTCGGCTACAAGGGGAGCTCGTTTCACCGCGTGATCCCGCAGTTCATGTGCCAGGGAGGTGACTTCACCAACCACAACGGCACCGGCGGGAAGTCGATCTACGGGGCGAAGTTCGCCGACGAGAACTTCACCCTCAAGCACACCGGCCCCGGCGTGCTCAGCATGGCGAACGCCGGCCCCAACACGAACGGGTCGCAGTTCTTCCTCTGCACCGCCAAGACCGACTGGCTCGACGGCAAGCACGTCGTGTTCGGTCAGGTGGTCGAGGGGATGGACGTGGTCCAGAAGGTGGAGGCCCTCGGATCCCAGTCGGGCCGCACCAAGGCCAAGGTCGAGATCAGCGACTGCGGGGAACTGAAGGCCCAGTGACGACCTGCCAGCGAGGGCTCGGCCGGCCAACGCAGCCGGCCGAGTCCTTGCGGCGACACCGCAGCCGAGGAGCCGTTCCCCATCGCCGCCGGTTCAACGGCGCGGTGGAAACCGCAACACGAAGGTGGCGCCGCCCCCGGGGGTGGGCTCGTGTTCGAGGTCGCCGCCGTGGCTCCGCATGATCAACCGCGAGAGGGCGAGCCCCACGCCGTGGCCACCGTCCGGCTTGCCGGTATGAAACCGCTCGAAGAGATGCGGGATTTCCTCGCCGGCGACCCCCCGCCCATGGTCGATCACCGCCAGCCGGCAGCCCGCCGGCCCCGCGGCCAACCCGACCTCGACGGTCTGTCCGTCAGGGCTGTGCTCCACGGCGTTGAAGAGCACGTTGACGAGCACCTCCTCGAGGAGCGCCGGATCGCCTTTCACGACGGCCCCACCGGGCGGCGGCTCGATCGTGATGCCCCGCCCGCCGGCAAGCGGTGCGACCCGCTCGATCGCGTCGGCAACCACCGGCTCGAGATCGATCGGCCGCAGCCGCGCCGGGTCGAGCGCCGCCGATCGTGAATAGGCCAGCAACACCTCGCACAGCGCCTCGATCCGCCGGGCCAGACCGCCCACCCGCTCGAGCGCCTGGCCACGGTCGGCCGTCGCGCCCCCGGCCTCGGTCTCGAGCAGGATCGCGTGCACGGGGTTGAGCAGCTGGTGGGCCACGTCGGCGTTGAACCGCGACTGCGAGATCCGGATGGCATCGAGCCGGTCGAGCATCTCGTTGATGGTGCCGGCCAGTACCTGAAACTCGGCATCGGTGCGGGCCAGGTCGATTCGCTCCTCGAAGTGGCCGCCGCGAATTCTCCGGGCGGTCGCCGCGATCCCGGCGAGGGGCATGAGCAGCTTCGAGAGCAACAGCCAGGCCGCCCCGAGCACCAGCGGCACCCACACCAGGAGGGATCGGACCTCGAACCAGGCGATGTCCCGCGTGGCGGCGGCCAGCGCCTCCCGGTCGCTCCCGACCAGGATCACGGTGTCTCCGCCTCCGGCGGCGGCGAGCCGATACCGGCGGTCGGCGGTGGTCCACAGCGTGTCGGCCCGCTCCGGCCAGGCGGCGTCGAACCCGAGATCGGCGGGCCACGCCACCCCGTCGACCAGCTTCCCGTCACCATTCCAGACTCCGGCGAACCATGGCAGCCCCCCGGGGTCGACCTGCGGCCTCCGCATCCCGAACCATGATCCGGCGTCCGCGCCATCCGCAGGCCGCCGCAAGTAGCGACCATCGGCATCGAACTGGTCGCCGAGCGAAAGCCGCGGCTCGAAGCGATCGAGCACCCGCACCATGCCGAGCCGCGACCAGAGCAGCTCGTCGAGGTCGCGATCCAGCGTGGCGACGGTGGCCTGGTAATACGCCAGCCGGGTCAGCACGGCCCCGAGCACGAACAGCAGCCCGAACCAGAGGGCGAACCGCCGGCGGAGTGACGGCGACCGCGGCGAGGTCGCGTCGTCAGCCATCGATGATGAAACCCTGGCCGCGGCGGGTGGTGATCAGATCGTGCCCCAGCTTCTTCCGCAGCCGCAGGACGATGACGTCGATCACGTTGCTGATCGCATCGGCCGGCGGATTCTCGCCGGGATGCAGCAACGCGTCGAGCGTCGCCCGCGTCACGAGCCGCCCGCGATTGTGGACCAGGCAGCCGAGCACGACGAACTCCTGTGCCGTCAACGGCACGCGGACACCGGCCTGACTGGCGGTGCGCGAGGGGAAGTCGACCAGGACTTCGCCCACCGTCACGGCATCGGGCGACTCCCCCTCGCTCCGCCGGAGCACGGCCCGGATTCGGGCGGCCAGTTCGCGCACCGTGAAGGGCTTGACGAGGTAGTCGTCGGCCCCCATGTCGAGGGCCGCGACGCGGTCGTCCTCTTCCCGTTTGGCGGAGATCACGATCACGGGCACCCGGCTCGTTTGCCGTAATCGGCGGAGAACCTCCTCGCCTTCCAGCCCGGGCAGCCGCAGATCGAGCAGGACGACATCGGGGCGGCCCCGGACGACGGCCTCCAGGCCCGACAGCCCGTCGCCCGACTCCAGCACCTCCCAGCCGAGCTCCCGCAGCCCTTCGGCGACGGTCCGGCGGGCGGCCTCTTCATCGTCGATGACGAGCACGCGTGACGGCTGGCTGACGTGAGGCTCAGAGGTTCCGCGCGTGCCCATAGGCCGCTCATTATGAGGCCTCGCCAAGGGGCCTTCCGAGGGGTGCCGATGAGAAAACCACGAAAATTGATCTCGGCATCTTGACATGACGAGATGACGGCTTTATCATGAGTGGCGTGGAGACGGAATCCGAGATTTTCACGATCCAGGAACTGTCAGACGCGACCGGCGTCGAGCCGCGGACGATCCGCAGCTACGTCGAGAAGGGCCTGATCCCGGGACCAGATTCCCTCGGACGGGGGGCCAAGTATCCGCGTGAGTCGCTCGATCGCCTGAAGGTGCTCCAGTTGCTCCGCGACGCCAATCGCGGCCTCACGCTCGACCAGATTCGCCTGCTGCTCAAGCGGCTCGGGCCCTCGGAGCTCCGCGGGCTCGCCGACGGCCGGCTCCGGATCGCCGCCCTGCTCGACGCCGCCCAGCCGACAAGCGACACCCCGAGCCGATCAGCCGCAGTGGACTATCTGCGGACCCTCCGCGCCGAAGTGCCCGCCCGCCTGTCGACCACCCCCCATCACAACTATGCCTGGCAAGACAGTCTTCCGGTGCTCGAGGAAGCGGCCCGGGCGCTGGCACGGCTGTCGGGCCTGACCTCGGCCTCGCGCGGGGTCCGCGGCGAGCCCTGGTATCGCCTGCCACTCACACCCGACATCGAGCTCTCCGTGCGTGGCAACTTCGCCCCCGAAGAGCTGGCCCAACTCCACCGTATCGGTGACGCCCTCCGGTTACTTCTCACGAAAGGACCCCGCGCATGATCGCCAATACCTCGCCCCAGTCCGCCAGCCCCGAGTTCTCGGTCGCGATCGACCGCAGCCTGATCAACGTCGAGGGGGGCTCCGTCCGCCACCTCGTGCTCACCGTCCGGGCCCCCGAGCAACCCCAGACCGACCGGCACCGCGATCCGCTCAATCTCGGGCTCGTGATCGACGCCTCGGGCTCGATGGCCGGCCCGCCGCTCGACGCGGCCAAGTCGGCCACGCTCGCGCTGCTCGACCGGCTGGCTGACGACAACCATCTGTCGGTCGTCTCGTTCGCCAGTGACGTGATCACGCATGCCCAGGCGGTCCGGCTCGACCAGGCCGGCCGCAAGCGCGTGGCCGCGGCGGTGCGGCCGCTGGTAACGCGGGGCAACACCGCGATGTTCGACGGCTGGGTGGGCGGTTGCGAGGCGGTGGCGAGGCGGCAGGCGGCGGCCGACGCGACCGAACGCAACCACGTGATCCTGCTCTCCGACGGCCACGCCAACGAGGGCGAGTGCCGCCCGGAGCGGCTGGCCCATCACGCCGCCGAACTGCGGAAGCGGGGTGTCCTGACCTCGACCGTGGGGATCGGCCGCAGCTACTCCCCGATCCAGTTGCAGGTGATCGCCGAGGCGGGCGGGGGCCGGATGCACGACGCCGAGGAGCCGAACGAGATCGCCGAGATCATGTTCGCCGAGCTCTCCGCCGCCCTGACCACCACCGTCGACAGCCTCGAGTTCACGCTCCGGCTGCCGCGGGGCGTGACGCCCGAGATCTACGGCACGACGCCTCTGGCCACCGACGCCGAGGGCTGCGACATCCTGGCGGGCTCGGTCGTGGCGGGTGCCACCCGCCGGGTCGTGGTCAAGCTCGCGATGCCGCCCGGCACCATCGGCGACACGCTGTCGGTCGCGGTCTCGGCCCGCTGGAAGAGTCCGAGCGACGCCCGCGACCATGCCGCCGACCTCGGTCCGGTCGAGCTGCGATTCGACACGCCGGAGGCCTGCGTCGCCCAGCCCCGCTGCCGCGACCTGGCGAAGCTCGTGGCCGAGCAGTGGCAGGCTCACATCTACCACCGCGCGATGCAGCTCAACCAGGACGGCGACTTCCGGATGGCCGTGGAGTTCTCCCGGCGGGAGACGCGGTTCTACAACCGCTACTGCGCCGATCTGCCGGAGATGCAGGCGAGCGTGTCGAGCCTGCACGAGTTCAGCCCGACCATGATGTTCGGCTACGACGCGGTCTCCGCCAAGGAGGTGATGCTGCGGTCCTACAAGACCAGCCGTGGCGAGACCGACCACCGCAGTTTCCAGCGGCACACCGTCGAAGAGTATGTCCGCGACGAGGCGAATCGGCAGCGTCGTCAATGACCCTGCCGACCGCTGGGCGGGTGCGGCGCGGTCACTGCGGCGCGGCGACCTTCCACAGGGCGGTCTCGCTGCGGAGGTACACGCTGCCGTCGGCCACCGCCGGCGTGGCGGTGAACGTGCCGGGCAGTTGGTTCTCCGCCACGATCTCGGGCTTGTCGTCGACGGCCACGAGGAACGTCTTGCCCTCCGTGTTGACCGCGACGATCGTGTCGCCGACGACGATCGGGCTGGCCCAGAACGTGCCGGCGAGCCGCACCTGCCCGCGAATATCGCCGTCGGCGGTGTTGCCGACCACGAGCACGCCGCCGCGGTTGAGGCAGGCGATCGAGCCGTCCCAGGCGACCGGGCTGGCGATGCCGGGCGAGAGCTTGGCCGCCCGCCAGACCGGCTCGCGGCCCCCCACGGGCACCGCGGCGATCCCGCCCGCGGGAATGAAGAACATGCCCTCGGCGGCGACCGTCGTGGCGATGCCGGCGCAGTCGCCCTCCCACCGCCAGACTTCGCCGCCGTCGGCGAGCCGACGCAGTTCGAGCCCGCGGCCGTTCTGCAGCAAGACGGCGGGGCCCGCGTCGGTCGCCACCGCCAGCGGGCTCGACCAGTTCGCCATCCGGTCACGGGGAGCGGTCCAGCGATCGACGCCCGTGGCCAGGTCGATCGCGGCGGCGAATGCGTCGCCCTGGCAGTCGATCTGCACCACCACCGCATCGCCGACGATCCGCGGGCTCGAGCCCATCCCCACGTCGTTGCCGCTCTTGGGATGTTCCACGGCCAGGTTCCGCTGCCACAGCAGCCGGCCCTCGAGGTCGAGGCAAAACAGGTCGCATGACGAATACAGCGCCACGATCCGCTTCCCGTCGCTGGCCGGCGTGCCCGCGGCCACGGCGCTCGTGGGATGACAGAGCGTGCGGCCCGTGGCCCAGAAGCTCCGCTCCCAGCGCGGCGTGCCGGTCGCCTTGTCGAGGGCGATCACGTGCAGCCGGTCCTGCTTCGCCCCGCTCGACGCCGTGGTCACCACGAGGTCGCCGACCACGATCGGGCTCGACGTCGAGCGGCCCGGCAGATCGGCCTTCCAGGCGATCCCCTCCGTCTCGGACCAAGTGGTGCGGATGGCCGCGTTCGCGGCCACTCCCCGTCCACCGGGGCCGTGAAACTCGGGCCAGTCGTCGCCCCGCAGGCCGCCCGGCGCGGCGAGCGCCCCGCTCAGCATCGCGATTGCCAGAATCGGTCGCATCACTTCGGTTCCTCCGCCCGCTGCGTGGCCAGCGGCCTGCCCAGCGGATCGGTGATCCGCAGCTGAAACTTCCACTCCCCGGCCCAGGGCTCGGTCTGCTCGTTCTGGCAGCACTTCACGAGCACCGTGTTGGCCCCCTGCCGAAACTCCGTCGCCGCCACGTATTGATCGATCGCCTCCGAGGCATGGTAGATCTCGTGGGCCATGACCTGCCGGCCGTTGACCCAGACGGCGACGGCACACGGGCTGCCGATCCGCACCTCGGCCCTCCCGGCCGCCGGCAGCTCGACCTCGGCGACCGCGTAGGCGAGCACGCCCTTCTTCGTGGCCACGGCGGCGTTCAAGTCGATCTCGCCGTGCTTGTGGCTCGACAGAAATGGCTTCCAGTCACCTGCCGCGGGCACCGCCCCGCCCTCCTCCGGCGGATAGGCCTTTGCAAACCCCACGCCGCCGACGTTGTCGTATTCGCCGCTCACCTGCCAGCGCCGCACGAAGCCCAGCACCCCGGCCACATCGGTCGGCTCGCCATGCTCGGTGAGCCAGGTGGCGATCGCCTCCATCTGATCCACGTCCCGCGCGGCGGCCAGCGCCCGGCGATGGGCCGCGGCCTGGGCCGCCGCATCGCCCGCCGCCGCATCGGCCAGGAGCTTCGCGACGGCCAATCGCCTCAGGTCGAGCGCCTCTTCGTCGAGCATGCCGCCGAGCAGGGCCGCCGCCCGGGCCGGATCGCGGGACTCGAGCCAGCCGAATGCCAGGCTGCGGCTGCGAGGTGCCAGTTGCTTGTCGGCCACGAGGCCGGCGAGCGTGTCGGCGTCGAGGGCGGCGCCGAGTCGCTCGGCTGCCCGATCGAGCCCGCTCCGCAGCCAGTTGGCCCCGGCCGGCGTCGCGCCGCCGAGCGCAGCCAGGGGCGGGCGGATCCCGTCGGCCGCGATGGCCGCGAGCCGATCGGCGGCGGCGGCGAGCGTCGCCTGGTCGGCGCCGGGTGCGGCGGCCGCGAGCCTCGCCACGTCGGCGGCGATCCCCTCGTCGGGCCCCGCCACGACGCCCCGCAGGCCGACCAGGCCGGCGGCGGCGAGGATCGTCGACACGAAGATCGTTCGGCGGCGTGTCACGGGGCGGGCTCCTTGATGAACGCGACGGAAGCAGGCGACCATGCAACCAGTTCCAATCCGCCCGCTGCGGCGGCCGCAGTCTACAACAGCCCGTCCTCGGGCGAGCCACGCCCGCCATGCATCCCGCCGCGCTTCCCGAAACCACGCTGCTTCGCGACTGCGACGAGACCCGCACCCGTCGCGGCGGGCCCGGCGGGCAGCATCGCAACAAGGTTGAGACGGCCGTCGTGCTCCTGCACCGCCCCACCGGGATCACCGCCGAGGCGAGCGAACGTCGCAGCCAGGCCGAGAACCGCCGCACCGCGGTCAAACGACTCAGGCTCGCGCTCGCGCTCGGTCATCGTGAAGCGCCCGATCCCGCCGGACCGTCGCCGCTCTGGCAGGCCCGCACCGCGGGCGGTCGGATCACGGTGGCCCTCGACCACGACGACTATCCGGCCCTCGTCGCCGAGGCTTTCGACCGCCTCGCGGCGACTGGCTGGCAGCTGGCCGCGGCCGCGGCCACGCTCGGCGTGTCGCCTTCGCAGCTCGCGCGACTCTGCCGCCGCGAGCCCGCCGTCTGGACGTCGCTCGGCCGCCACCGCGCCGCCGCCGGCCTGGCGGCGCTCGCGTAAGCGGGCCGCGCGGCCGGCGCCCGCCAACCGTGTCATAGACCCGCCGTGCGGTGACCACGCCGCCTAGAGTTCGTCCGTCTCCCGGGAACCGCGCATGGAACGACTTCGTTCGCAGACTGGCCGGATCCGCCACCTCGACGCCGCGCGCGCCGGGCAACTCGTCGAACTGTTTGCCCGGCCGATCGTGGCTGCAGACCCGGCCTTGGGCTACGACCGTGATGATCCGGTCTCCGGATCGTCGTGCGGCTGGCTCACGCTCCACCAGGCGGGCCATGGCGACACCCGCGGGGATGCGCTGGGCCACTATGCGACGCATCTCTACCTCCACGAACTCCTCCGGCTGCCGCTCTCGGTCGCCCGGCCGCTCGCCCGCCATCGCGGCCACCTCTATCTCGACAAGCTCGTGCGGATCACCGACGCCGTGGCCGCCGAACTCGGCCGCCACGTTGGCGGCGGCCTGTCGCTCAACAACCTGCGGCGGCTCTCGGCCACCCAGGCCCGCGAACTCGGCCGCCACGAACGCGAGCTGTCCCTCGACCGGATTCGGACGCTCGGACTGGAACAGGCCCGCGGGCTCGCGCGGCACGCCCACCAGCTGCACCTGAACGGCCTCGAAACGCTCACATCCCAAGCAGCCGCTGCCCTCGCCGGTCATCGGGGCGATCTTTTCATCGGCGGCCTGCGTCACCTGCCCGGACGGGTGGCCAGTCAGCTCGCCCGCCACGGAGGATCGCTGCACGTGCACGGCCTCGAGCGCATCGGCAAGGCGGCCACGCGGGGCTTGGCGGAGCGGCGGGGCTACCTCTGCCTCCGGGACGTGCTCACGCTCACTCCCGAGCAGGCGACCCTCCTCGCCCGGCACGTGGGCGTGCTGCTGCTCCGCAGCCTCGTCATCGACGAGACGCTGGCCGAAATCCTCGGCGGCCATGCGGGCTCGCTGGTCGTCCGGCTCGAGGACTCCTGCACCCACCACACGCTGGCGGCGATCCTCCGGCACCGCGGCCCCCTCCACATCGACGGACTCGCCACGATCGACGACGCCCGGGCCGGCCTGCTCGCCGGCCAGTGCCGCGCCAACGGCGTCGGCGGGCTCGACGGACTGTTTCTGCCGCACGTCAAGAGCCTCACGGCCCCCGTGGCGGCGATCCTCGCGACACACCGCGGAGGTGGCCTCTCGCTCGCGGGGATCGAGCGGCTCACCGAGGCCGTCGCCAGCGAGCTCGTCCGCCACCCGCTGCTCGCGTTGGACGGCGTCGTGCGGGTGACCGACCGGATCGCGGCGATCCTGGCCACCCACGACGGCGGCGCGGTCTCGCTCCGGGGCCTCGAGTCCGTATCTCGCCGCGGGCTGGCGATGTTGCGCGAGAACCCCGATCTGATCCTGCCACCATCGCTCACCGAATCCGAGACGGCAGCCGTGACGAAGCGCATGGGGTCGGGCAGCCAGCCGAGTCAGGCCCAACTGGAACGGATCATCGCGGCCATCGCGGCGGCCGGTGAGACTCAACTCCGCTGAGCCAACTCGCGCGCCTCGCTTCGCTCGGCCGGCCATGCGATAGACTGCGGCGACACGGGGGCGGCGCGAGCAGCAGCCGACGCCCCTTCCACCTGCCCGGAGCACCACGATGCCGACCACCACCACCGACACCGTTCTCGAACACAACGCCCGCTACGCCCGCGGCGAGGGGCTCCACGTGGCCACGCACCCCGGCTCACAGCCGATCCGGCCCGCCCGACGGCTGGCGGTGGTGGCCTGCATGGACGCGCGGATGGACGTCGAGGATCTGCTCGGGATTCAGACCGGCGACGCACATGTGATTCGCAACGCCGGCGGCGTGGTCACCGACGACGTGATCCGCTGCCTGATCATCTCGCATCACCTGCTCGACACCAACGAGATCGTGCTCATTCATCACACGAAGTGCGGCATGCTGGGCTTCACCGACGACCTGCTGAAGGCGGGTCTCGAAGGCGACCCGTCCGCGACCGACCTGCTGGCCAAGGCCACCGGCCGCTCGTTCACGCCCTGCAAGACTTCGTCGGCCAGCCCTGCGGCCTTCCACGCCTTCCGGGGCGCCCCCGAGCCGCTCGACAGCCCGCGCAACGAGACCAACATCGAGCGACTTTCGACGGATGTACGCCGCGGCATGGCGGCGATCCTTTCGCACCCCTGGATCCCGACGACCGGCCCCGACGCCGTGACCGTCCGCGGCTTCATCTACGACGTCGACACGGGCAGGCTCGAGGAAGTGAAGTAGGCGCGGACACGGCCCGCTGAGTTTCTGAAACCGTTTGACCGCTCGGGGTTGCCCGTGCCTTCGAGCGAGCTGTGGAAGCGAGCGTAGGCTGGATGCCGAAGCGAGCGGACACGCAGTGAACGGAGGCCTGGAGGGCCGGAGTGAACGTCTAGCGAGAGGGCATGGGCAACCCCGAGCCCGCGGCACGCACGGCGTTCTTCGCCGTGAACAAGCCGTGTTTCGCGGCCTGCCCCGCCCCGCTATCCTCCCCGCCCCGCCCCGCCGACTGGCGCTGCCAGGGAGATGCTCTGCCCGTGCCGAACCGCTCGCAAGCCGTCGCACCGCTCGCCGCCCTCGTGGCGACCGTCTTCGCGGCGCTCGCCGCGCAGGCGACCGAGCCGACCGCCTGGCCGCCGCCTCCCGACCGCGTCGCGCTCTTGCCGCCGGTCGAGTTCAACCTGGAAGAGAGCCTGTTCGCCGGTGAACCGATCGCCGATGCCGACCCTGAGCCCGTGCCGTCCACGCGGCCGCGGCGGGGTGGCGGGCCGTTCGGCTCGGCCGCTCCGGTCTCGCTCGGCGGCTTCTGGGCGCCGGCCACCGACGTCGTGGGCCAGCCGGGCACGCTCGGGATGAACGCGGAGTTCGCCCGTGTCGCGGCGCCCCTGGTGCCGCCGCGCGAGGGTGAACCGCTCTGGATCGGCATCGGCCGCTTCGGCCGGCTGGAGCTCGCGACCGAGGCGATCCTGCCCGACTCGAATCAGCCCGTCCCCGAGCAGCTCTGGCTCGTGGAGACCGGCGTCACCCACATCCGGCCGCTGGCCTCCGGCGGCACGCTCGGCGGCACGTTCCTGTTCGGCTCGGCGAGCGACCAGCCCTTCGCCGCCGGCCGCGACCTGACCCTGATGGCGATCGCCTTCTGGAACACGCCTGCCAAGAACGACCGCGACGAGTGGAACTTCAGCGTCTTCTATTCGCCCACGTCGCAGCTTCCCTATCCGCTGCCGGGGCTCGCCTACGCCTGGCGGCCGAGCGACGCCTTCGAGGCCAAGCTCGGCCTGCCCGCCTCCGTCGAGTGGCGGCCCGACGATGCCTGGACGATCTCCGCCGCCTACTTCCCGCTCGTGAACGTGAACGTCGAGGCCCGCCGCAAGCTGGCGGCCGACTGGAGCTTCGTCGCCTTCTACCGCACCGACACGCAGATCTACTTCCTGGCCGACCGTCTGCTCGACGACGAGCGGTTCTACGTGTTCGACCAGCGGGCGGCGGTGGGGTTCGAGCGGTCGCTCGGCGGCGGGTTCACGATCGAGGCCCTGGCGAGCTGGCTCTTCGACCGCGAGCTCTTCCAGGGCACCAACTTCACGTCCGGCCGCACCGACGTGGTCGAGTTCGACCCCGGGCCGGGGGTGTCGCTCCAGCTGCTTTGGCGGCGGTGACCCGGGCCGGGCGACCTTTTCGGCTTTCTTCCGGCCCGATGGCGTGGTATGCTTAGGCATCGGAATTGATGAAGGCGATCTCGCCGGAGCCATCCGGGGGCCCGATCAGGGCTCCGGATCCGGACAAAGGTCGCCGCGATCGCAATCTCTCGAAGCGGCTGTTTTTCGCAGCGCTTGCCCTCCGGGCGGCCCCCGCGAAACCGTCTTGCCGGGCAGGCAGTGATCCATCGCCGGGATCACGGTGTTTCTCCGTCAGCCTGACGGCGCCGTTGCCGCCCAGTTTTCCGCTCGATCCGCCCCGCGGCACCTTGGCCGCAGGGCCCCAAGTCTCCAAGGACTCCACGTGACCACTCCCACGACTCACTCCGCTCATTCCTCCGCGACCGCTCCGGCCGCCACCGGCTTCGCCGCGCTGGGCCTGTCCGCGCCGCTGCTCGACGCCCTGGCCGACGAGGGCTACACCACGCCCACGCCGATCCAGACCAAGGCGATCCCCCACGTGCTCGCCGGCCGCGACCTGTTCGGCTGCGCCCAGACCGGCACGGGCAAGACGGCCGCCTTCGCCCTGCCGCTCATCGACCGGATGCTCGCCCATCCCCGCAAGCCGGCGCCCCGTTGCTGCCGCGTGCTCGTGCTCGCCCCCACCCGCGAACTCGCCGCCCAGATCTTCGAGAGCTTCAAGGCCTACGGCCGCCACGCCCGCACGCGGGCCGCGGTGATCTACGGCGGCGTCGGCCAGCAGCAGCAGGCCCGCGCCATGAACGCCGGCGTGGACGTGCTCGTGGCCACGCCGGGCCGGCTGCTCGACCTCGTGGGCCAGCGGCTCGTCGACCTCCGCGCGGTCGAGTATCTCGTGCTCGACGAAGCCGATCGGATGCTCGACATGGGCTTCATCCACGACATGCGAAAGATCATCAAGCTGCTGCCCGTCGACCGGCAGACGCTGTTCTTCTCCGCGACGCTGCCGGCCGAGGTGCGCGACCTGGCCGACTCGATGCTCCGCGACCCGCTCGAGGTGAAGACGGCCCCGCAGGCCACGCCGGCGGAGACGGTGGACCAGTCGGTCTTCTTCGTGGCAAAAAAGGAGAAGAAGGCGCTGCTTGTCAGGCTGCTCAAGGAGGAGGCCACCGGCCGCGTGATCGTCTTCGCCCGCACCAAGCACGGAGCCGACAAGCTCCACCGCGACCTCGACAAGCTGGGCATCCGGGCCGCCGCCATCCATGGCAACAAGTCGCAGTCGCAGCGGGAGCGGGCCCTGGCCGACTTCAAGTCGCCGCGGCCGCCGGTGTTGATCGCCACCGACATCGCCGCCCGCGGCATCGACGTCGATGACGTGGCGCACGTGGTCAACTACGAACTGCCGCACGAGCCCGAGACCTACGTGCATCGCATCGGCCGCACGGGCCGGGCCGGCCAATCGGGCGCGGCCGTGAGCTTCTGCGACGCCGAGGAGCGGTCGCGGCTGGTCGCGATCGAGCGACTGCTGAAGCGGGCGATCCCCGCCCGCAACGCGCCGCCGGCCTGGGCGGAAGCCGCGGCCGGCGACGAGCCCGCGACGGGCGGCGAGGGCGGTGAGCGAGGCGGGCGCGGCCAACGCCGAGGCCGGCGCGGCAACGGCCGCGGCGGCCAAAGCCCGAATGGCAGCGGCCGCAGCCAGACCCATGCCGGCCGCGATCAGGGCGGCAGCGGCCGCCGACGCGGTCCGAAGCCGACCCGGTCGCCGGAGCCGCAGGCGGCACCAGCCGCCGCACCGGCCGCCGGCGCGACTCCCGGCAAGCCGATCCGCCGCAAGTTCCGCCGCGCGCTCTGAATTCACAGCTTCGCGGCCATCCATGGCTTGCGAAGCCTTGGCTCGGCGGAGGGGCAGCCGAGGTGCCCCTCGCCTCGCAGGCTGCTCGCACCTCCGGGCTCGCAGGGCCGCCGCAGAGCGGCGGCCGTGTTCGTGCGCGTGCTGGCGCGCGAGGTGAGGGCAGACGAATCGGATCCGCTGCCGATTCCGCCGCCTGCTCAACCATTGGACTGCTCGGGGTTGCCCGTGCCAATCGAGACGGCGTAGGAAACCGAGCGCAGCCCGGAGGGCGAAAGCGAGGTTTCCTCCGAGCGACCGGAGGGCAGGATGCCCGCAGGGAGCGTCCGTCGAGATGGCACGGGCAACCCCGAGCCCGCGTCACGCAGGACGCGGCGCGCCCGCGGCCAGCAGCATCGTGGCGGCGTGGATGTCGACGATGCTCTCGATGTCTTCGCAGTAGCCGCCGCCGCACACGATGGCCAGCGGCAC
>Ga0214917_10002009_pt1 | contig 25403 bp, 40 predicted proteins | sample LL_1208_BB_MetaG_FD_177983 | JGI IMG/M metagenome (GOLD analysis project Ga0214917, IMG submission 177983) | Freshwater microbial communities from Lake Lanier, Atlanta, Georgia, United States - LL_1208_BB | ecosystem: Environmental > Aquatic > Freshwater > Lake | place: USA: Georgia | collected...
GGCGTAACAGGATTCCCTGTAACAACTAAGAACGTGGGTACGGTAAGGTCTACCGAGACAACGGACCCTAAACCTGCTTCAGCAGAAACGGCAAGGACACCACTATCCGTCACGCTCAAGCCGTAACCTACTTGTATAGCGCCTACTGTTCCAGTGGTGGCAAGTGGTAACCTACTCGTGCTTAAAGTTCCTGTCGTAATCTTTGAGGCATCTAGGGACGGTATATCGCTGGCAACTAAGGCTCTAAATGAAGGAAGAGCAGCGCTACCGCTTGCGGGCCCTAGTAGTGCAAAGTTCGGAGAAGTAGACCCTGCAGCTGAGCTTAGATCAACATCAGCCCGAAGTACACCGCCAGAAGTAATGGAAAGGCCCGACCCGACGATAATAGCCCCTCGCGCCGACGCTGTTGCAATAGGCATATCTGAGGAGCTTAATGCGCGGAAGGTAGGCAAAGCCGAACTACCACTGGAACTAGGCCCAGCAAGTACCAAGTTGCCACCAACCTGACCTGCGGCAGAACTAAGGTCAATATCAGCTCTTAAAATTCCACTACTTATAGACAGACCTGAGCCAACGATAATAGAGCCGCGAACTGTAGTGGATGCTAAAGGCAAATCAGCCCCAACTAAGGCGCGGAAAGTTGGAAGAGCCGCAGACCCCCCAGTTGGCCCAATCAATACCTTATTGGGCTGTGTGTAGCCAGCGGCGTTAGAAAGGTCAATGTCGGCACGGAGAATCCCACCGGTAATCGTCAACCCAGAACCCACTTGAACTACGCCAGGCGCACTTACAGTGGCGAGTGGGAGATCCGAGGCAGCAATGGCCCTAAAACTTGCGGATCCCGTGGTGCCTGTTGCGGTTGGGCCAATGAAAACATAACCGGAAGAGATGCCGGAATCTGCGGCCTGTCCGAGGCCCCCTTGGGCTAAAGGTACAATACCGCTAACTTGTGAGAATGCTATACGGAGATAGGTGTTGCCCGTCCAGGTGCTTAAGGCTGTATTCTCGACACTACCTAGACCTAGTGTATCTTTTGTTACCTCAGCCCAAGCAGGCAACCCCCCGGAAGACTGAGATAGAAACTTTAGTTGAGTACCTGTATTGCTAATGAGCGCATGAACAAAGTTCCCGCTCCCCGCGTAGATGATATCGCCATGGGAATGAGACCCAGAAATAAATGTACCGGATCCGGAAGACTGTTTGCCAATGTATCTAGCCATTCACTAGCCTACCAAAATAACCTGATACTGGTTAACTGCCGGAGGATCCCCAAAACTAAAGGTCATTGTATCCGTTGTTGTAAATACAATGTCCGGCAATACATATTCGTATGTTTGTAGATCAATAACTGTAATGACTAGATTACGGGTATTCAAGTTATGCGAGATCACTATGTCTGTACTTTCGCCATCGCCTATTGCCTGAGTGAACTTAACTACATTGGCACCGCCACTGGTGGTTACAAACCCTTGATTATTAATAGAAAGACCTGCGCCGATTTTAATCGCGCCTAGGGTTCCTGTGGTAGCCAAGGGAAGAGCTACGGGGTTAATAGTACCGCTAGGGGTGATTACTTCTGTACCGCTAACCAGAAGCCCACTCGTAATCGTAACCACGCCGTCAAATGTCCGACTTCCCGAAATTACAGAAGCCAGCTGTTGCCCGCGCATTAAGCCCAATGGCTCAAAATCAGGATCCTGCTTGGTTGAGAATAGATTTCGTAGAAATTTAAACATTATAGTTCAACGTACTATACACGAATTATCAAAAAGCTATTGAGCTACGTAAACTAACCTGTTTATTGTTTATGTGAATTAGATTCTCATAATTAGGAGCGTCTTTTATGGAAACGTCAGGAGCGCCAAAACCCAATGAGTCTGGCCCCGGCTCCCTAAACCTGTATGCGCATGTATGCCCATTGTGCGATATGTCATTTCTACGAGAGTTTAGAGATGGGTATCACTCAATTGTGAGCGGGTATGACTCAAAAAAGGGCAAGTATTGGCCTAATGGAAAGTATACAACTAACCATATTCTGGTTTACAAGCAACTAATCTCAATTCCGCAAGAAAAAATGAACGAAGAGGAAGTTGATGATCTAGTGGCTTTCTTGCTTGGTAAACTAGAAGAAATAGCACCCTTCGCAAAAAAAGAACCTGATATGGAATTTAATGCTCGCAAATTTATTCTTAGCTACTATACAAACAAGAACTAGGCCGGTGAGAGGATAGCCTCACCGGCCTAGTATGAACCGCCCCTATCGCCGCTTGGTTACCAGCATAGCAAGGGCTTTTGCGTGCTCAAGAAGCTCTGCGGGGGACATTGCCTCAAGACTCGCTGGATCGGAGCTTGAGATAAGTGAGTGAACGGTTGCTTTCTGCTTAAGACTGCTAAGCCTTGCTGCAAGCTTTTCCCGCCGACTCAAATACTTGTTTTCAAGATCTTGAATCTCTGACTCCAAATCCGTAATCATCTGCGCCGGAGTCCGTGACGGGACACCCTTCTTCCGACCTGGCCGCTTGGTGATAACTTCCATTCTGCTCTCCTCTGATACTTACCGGGCTCTTCTTCCAGTATACCCAAAATTCAAAGGGAGGGCAAGATATTTTCCAAGTTGGAAATTAAGCTTAGGTTAAGAAGACCAAGAAGACGCCCCCGATCATTCTTGAGAAAAGCGGGGGCACGTTTCTACTATCTACTGTTTGGCTAATCTAGAGATATCTAAAAACTCTTCCGCAGAGCACCCAGCTACCCAAACCGTCTCTAAGACATTATTAACTGGGCATTTTTCAAGCTTGGCAATTCTCCTAAGAATTTGCGCCGCATTCTCTTTGGATTTATAAGGGTACTCAGCGCCGGTCTCCAAATCTTTAATGACTTTAGATAGAAGAACATCTGAGTCAGATAAGGAGCCCACATCCAAGTGAAGTGTCATGATTGAATGTACCCCTTCCACATAGAATCCGTACAGATTTTACTGCAAGTAGGCACGCCTACCCCAAACAAAGTCGTAATCCAAGAAGTACTGGTACCGCATTCGGCACAGTTGTCATAGTCAGAGGACTTTCTTAAGTCTATTTCAGGAGACTCGCCAACTTGAACATCAGGATAGGCCAAATCGTACTTGTAGTCCATGGGGCTACAGGAGTAGCAGCTATCCCTATCCTCATCAAACCAAAGTGGCTGAAACTTGATTTGACACTCCGAACAAGGTCGCACTTCTTTTTTTGGAAATGTAGTTGACCAAAGTAAAGGAGAGGTATTCTCAGCTTGAATTACGACCCAGGACTTCAAGTTATGCCGAGAAAGAAATTCCTCTAACTGATCGAGCTCGCCTTCAACAACAAGGGTCTTTTCGCGCTGATCCAAGAGTAAAAAGTTTCTGTAAACTAAATCTAGCTCGTCAAGATAGGAAGACTTGCCCTCCCCGTGGTACGCCAAAACGAATCTATCTTTCATGAGAGTCCCCTATTGAAAGAGCGTGTACTTTACCGAACCAAGTATATATAGTGCCTAAATGTGCCATCCGCGAAGCTTTGTTAAAAAAGTCTCGGATGCCAAGAATCCCATATCATCCATATGCTTTGTAAAACCTAGACACTCTTTACCCTCGCCTAAAACAGTCCAGCCAATAATATTTCCGTGCTCATCAGGCACTAGACCAAAGGTAAATCCACGAGGGTGGAATATGTAACGGTTCATCATCCAAAGCAGACCACTTCGCTCTAAATCGTTAAAGCTATACATAGTGAATTCTTCAGCGTTCACTTTTGACATCCTTCACAAAAAACTGTAGTGCGACCTGCCAGTTTTATTGTAGTGAGCAGTTCCCCGCAAGATTTGCAAATTTCCCCTGAACGCCCATACACTTGAAGTTGCCCCAGAAACCCCCCAACGGAGCCATCGGTATGTTGATAGTCCGAGAAAGATAAACCACCCGCAGCCATTGACTCGCGGACCACCGCCTTAAGCGCGTCTACTAACCGAGAAAGGTCGGCATCCTTAAGGCTAGAGCCGGGCCGCAAGGGGCTCAGGCGTGCCCTGAACAGGGACTCGTCAGCCAGATAGTTACCGACTCCAGCGATGAAGCGCTGCTCCAGCAAGATAGCCTTGATCGGTTTTTTTGTCTTTGTGACAAGGCCAAACGGATGCCCAGAGTCCGTCAGCTCAGGCCCCAAAAGCTTTAACAGGCCCGTATAGTTGTTAGGCCGAACAACAGTAAGCTTTCCAAACTTTCTCGGATCAACAAAACCCAAGTAAGCGTCAGGGCCATTACCTACGATCTTGGCTTGAAAATGTAAATGCTTCCCTTCAAGGGGGATAGCTGAAATCAAGAGTTTTCCGGTCATTCCTAAATGAACAATTAGCTCTCTTTGGTCAATTTCATTTATCAATGTAAAAATGAGAAACTTACCGCGACGGCGGATGTTACTTATGTTCGGATACTTGATAATTGTTTCTAAGATATCTGAATAAAGCGCACTCGAAGGAGCCTCGAATCTACTCCCTACTAAGCGGCGGCTGAGTTCATTTTTTACGATCTCTACTTCAACTAATTCAGGCATTAGGGACAGCTCCAGTCTTTACCATATAATCGTAGATGGCTATGCCCGACGCAGTGCCTACATTCAAGGATCGTACAGACCCTAACTGTGGGATATAAACTACTTTATCCGCAACGGAAAGAGCTTCAGGCGTCACGCCAAGACCCTCTTGGCCAAATATTATGGCGGTTTTCCCCTGCCATTCATGTTTTGCTATACAAGAAGAGCCCGGGATGTTGTCCATGACTACAATCTCGTAGCCTTTATCTCTAAGCTCGATAGCTAAATCGGTCAGTGTTTCTCGATAGATGACGTGTTCATATTTATAGGTACCCACAGAACCACGCCTATCAATCTGCCGACGCCCAATCACGTACACACACTTTGCTACAAATGCGTTGGAGTTTCTAATTAACGTACCAATGTTAAAGTCGTAACCCCAATTTTCGGCAATCAAGACGAGATCGGTACGTTTACTATCCAAGTCGCCACGAATCAGCTCATCTTCCACAAATTTATAGTGGTCAATAACGTTCCTGCGATCCGTGGGCGTCATCTCAAGGAACCCCGGAGGGTAGAGCGGGTTGGACAGGCTGGTCATACCTAACCATAGTGCAGCCTAAAGCCGCAGAGTGTTAAATGATTGTTGTGTTCGGGGCGGGAGCGTCTGAAAGGTCTGGGGCAACGAATACGCCAGAGAGCCACGGCAAGATAACAAGTGGCAGATTCAAGAACTTGTAACCGCTTACAATTAATGAACCCGGAAGACGCTGGTATTGCTTATTCAACAAGCTTTGACTTTCTTTTGCAATAAACTCGAACACTTTTTGCTTGATCTCAGTATCATTAGAAGAAACTGGGAATGTACGTGAGAACTCTTCTACTAGCTTGATTGACTCTACGTAAGACACTTGCTCGATAAGACTTAAATCGGAATACTCACACATCTGCACATAGTCTTGACTACCTATAAAAATGCAAATTGGGCTTAGCTGATGGGAGCGTAAATGGGCGACTTGATCTTTTATGATTTCTTGGAGCTTCAAAGGGCTTAGTACGCTGTGTCTGAAATGAAAGCTGTCTGAATCTGGAGCTTTTACTAGGGGCTTTAGTACCCCTAGCCTTAGAAGTATCTTCCGAACTAATGGATGCTTTACCGTATAAGATTGCTCTGTCGATGATGGCGTAGGGGAATTAGTAAAGATATGAAATATGCGATATGCCATAACGCTTACCCGGGCTTACGAAGTTGGTGAATCAAGTTGCCCTCAGGAGTATCCGTAAAGCCGACGTACTCCCAATGCAAATTTGTATAGAAGCTGAAAGGTCCTTTAGTTGTAAAATACCACTCAAACGATTGGGGGAACACCACACGCTGGTGGGTTGGGTCGGCAAAACAGTTAAAGTAGACGTTAGGAGAGGGGCATCGGGCTTCTAAAATCCCATTGGGTTTTAAAATTCTCCAAATTTCATCAAGCACAAGAATAAAGCCATCGACAGGAATAGGCCGGAAATCTTTATCGAATATTGTATGCGGTACGTGCTCTAGGAAGTCTTGAGCAAGGACCCCATCAAACTGTTGATCTTCAAATGGGTACGGGACTTTAAAGCCGTCTACAATTTGATCGGTTCGAATATTAGGTGAAATATCTACGTTAAGCCATCGAGTTTCATCGTTTGACTCTCTGTAATCGGCCCCACACCCCAAGTTTAAAATATACATTTTAGTTACTGCTCAGCACCCTAAGTGCTCGTTTGTAGATAATTGGATGAGAAAACGTAAGCTCTCTTATGTCATCTAGAGGGGGTCTGTATTTCGGGTGGCTTATTCTTGTACCCAAGAATGTACCAAACTGGTTATAATCGTAGCCACACACACGGAGCAAGTCTACGGAGTTCTCATCAGCTTCGTACTCTAGGGTTCTACACAGAAAAGCTTCTGAAAGATAGGAAACCGGTAACGCTACCAGAAGGCCCGGGAGACCGAAACAACCAAACGCCGCCAAGCTAGTCCCTGCCAAGATCGATACTGCCCCTAGCCGTTTACCATAATGATTATTTTTAATGTGCGTTATTTCGTGGCCTAAAACCCCAGCAAGTTGAGATGAAGTCTCAAGCCTAGATAGCATGCCCGTTGTAATAAGAATCCGCCCATCAGGCAGCGCGTAAGCGTTAGCAGTTGGATTGTTGATATAGGAAACTTCAAGCGATAAAGATGCAATATCAGCATCTGCCATCTTCAAGTGTAAAATAATTCCTTTTTGAAGTTCATCTATTTGTGAAAAGGTCGAAGATGGGAGAACGACTTGGCCTTCCGTAAGCTGCTCGTAAAGACCATCGGCTCTGGCCTTGCGGAAATCGTCAGTATAGAGTCCCGAAAGTGGCGCTACGCCTAAAGCAAGAAAGACAAAGCTTGTCTTGTAGCAGGCGTTTTTAAGGAGCCGCCAAGCCTTTTGTAAAAGTTTGCCCACACAAACATATAGTAAAAAGCCCGAAAGCTTTCTTGGAAAACTTTCGGGCTGGGTAATTAGGACTAATATAAGCCAAAAATTACCCGAACCTCGTCAGCAGCAGCTGATTTTGCGGAGTCAGACGTAGAGAAATGAAGAGCAAACTCCTTAAGAGCCTCAGTAAGTCCGAGCTGATTTGCGTGAGCGAACCACTCATCCAGATCTTCTTGGGATTCAAAACGGGGAATATTGTAAGTACTTCTGCAAATATGGAGCGGCTTGCGCATTATATAAACAGCCCCGCCTTTGCCAGTGAAGACCGGAATGGGGAACTGTTCCAGCGTAATATAAGCATCGCGATCAGCGACCTCTCCGCCATAGATGAAACCTGAAAAATCCCGCATAAGAGCCTCCCGCTCAGACAAGTCCAGACTTTCTTATTATAGCTGAAAGTTGTCGGAATGTCAAGAGGTCCAGAAATAGCTAGTTTGTTAATAAAACGTGTCGATAGGAGCTTTGAACCGTGAACTATATTTATGATCAAGCAAAAGGCTGGACGCCAGGGGACGCGAGTCTTACGTCAGTTGGCTTTGAGCAAGAATCCGCTAAGCAGGGTTATAAGCTTAGCGCTAAGTTCTATACAAATTTCTTCTCTGTTAAAGTCTTTGAAGCTCCCGCAGAAAAAGCCAAGTTCCCTTGGGTACTGCTTGTCCAGTCATCGTTTAATCAGTTTGTAATTCAAACTGCAACGCTACCTGCGTTCTTGGACTGCTGCGCCAAATTACTCATTAACGACGTTTCTGCATAGTAAGGTTCGGATTTGCCAGAAGCAGTTTGGAAAAAGACTGCCTTTAATGGGAACTGTAACAGAAACCTTTGACAGTGACGGCAGGGCTTGGAAAGCAAAGGGCCATTACTACGAGTCCTTCCTGCAATATATAAGGTAGCGCCCTCAAGGGTGGATTTCTCTACCCCAATTAAGCAGTCCGTTTCTGCGTGTACCTGACAATAGTCTGGATAGTAGTCCGTCTTTGCCAGAGCTGGGACATTTCGGTTTAAGCCGATTTTAATAATTCTCCCGCCTTTAACTAAAATCGCACACATTCTGTACTGGCGAACAGAAGAGTTCTTCGACAATCGAAACGCAGTGTGAATCCATCTATCGTGCCGCATACATCCCCAAATCGGTAAAAAGGCCTTCGTGAGGGGATTATAGAGAGAGCGGCTAGAATGAATATATTAAAGAATCGTTAACCAGGAAGATTTTGGCAAGGATCTCTTCTGTTATACGGGACTCAGACTGAGTTCCGTCAATAATAAAAGAACCAAAGGGTAAATGCTGTTTATACAAGTTGTAGGTAGACTGTATAAACTCTCGATCCTCTTCCATTGCATCGCGACGGACAGGACGTCTTGTGAAAGACAAATCCGGAGGTATGTCAATGTAGATTGTCATATCTGGCTCAGGAAGAAACGCATTAATTGACTTGAGCCATTCAATACCCAACCCCTGAGCGAGCCCATAGACAAGGCCTGATAGTGTATACCGATCTAGGAGTAGGAGATTAGATTTGCTTGTGGGGTCGTAAGGTAAAGCGGCAAGAAACTCTGAGCGGTTTACAGCCATAAGAGACTGAAACAACAAACGTGAGTCTTTAGACTTCAACCCTTTTGATAGAAGCGCGGCTAAAATCTCACCAGTTGGAGAGTTTTGGTACACAGGAAACTTTAACGAGTCCACCAAATGACCAGACTGAAGTCTGCTTTTAAGCGCCTCGGTAAGACGGATAAGCTGGGTAGATTTCCCGGAGCCGTCGATGCCCTCAAGAGCTATCAGCACCCGGTACCCGCTTTCTGGCCGTCAGGCCCGTCTAAGATTTTCCCGTACCCAATCATATAGTACGCAGCCGAACCACGTAGCTACACTTATGAACCCCAGCAGGGCCCAAGCTAGGAAGAACAGCAGAATCAATGTCTTGATCATGTGCTTAGTATAGCACAAGCTTCAGGAAAGTCAAGTCCCGCTTCTGAATTTCTGCAGAATATCGTCAATCGTGTCGCCGTGAATCTCTCTCACAGGCTCCGGCGACCACCTGGAGCGTAGAACGGCGACCAAACTGCGAATTAAGTTTTTCACATAGAGGATCAAAGTAAAAGGTTGTCCTCAGAAAGTTCCGCTAGCTCGTTTAAGCTATAAAAAACCTGCTTTGCTACTTTACGGGCCGTAAAATCCCGAAGAGCTTGCTCATGGTCGGAGCCTTCTACTTCGATCCCTTGTTTGCAGCCATCGCACTGGACTTTAATCTTACTTCCTCTGTTAAAGCTTCGTACTTTCTCGTGTTGACATTCTGGCATTTTAATTATCCTCTATATGAAATGTAATGCGGTCTGGAGACTCAACTAATCTGGGCTTCGGTTCATCAGGTATGGCTTCGATAATGAACTTGTCGTCAATATAGCCCATATTTATAAGCGCCCTGCGAACTTTTTCCATAATTCGGGCATCTACAATTACATATTTAGGCTTGTTATGCTTAGAAACAATTGTGTAGCGGTCTTCCCGTATAAGGCTACTGATGTTCTTTTGAAATAAAGAAATAGGCATAAGGACCTGCTTTTGCCGGAATAGCACGCTTAGATAGTACGTGATTGCCTGGAAGTCATCTTCAAAACCACCGCGACCACCGTTGTATTTCTTCATAGCAATGTTCTCTCTCTGACTGTACTATAGTGTTTTAACAAAGCGCTTTATATGAACTATTTTACCAAAATAAAACTACAGTTGAGTAGAAATGTCTGATAACTACTACGACGTCCTCGGCGTCCCCAATAATGCTACAGCAGATGAGATTAAAAAAGCTTATCGAAACTTGGCGCGTAAGTACCATCCCGATATCAATAAGGAAGATGGGGCAGAAGCCAAGTTTAAACAGATTAGCGAAGCCTATGAAGTACTTTCTGATGAAGGAAAGCGTCATTCTTACGATAATCAAGGACAGCAGCCACACGGTGGGTTTGACCCTTGGGGAGGTTTTGGCGGATTTAACCCTTTTGCTGAGTTTATCTCACAATTTACCAGACACCAACAAGCGCAAAGCCAAAATCGTGGTGGAGACATTCAGCAGATTGTAGATTTGAGCTTTGAAGAGGTGTTATTCGGTGCGACAAAGAACGTACCATACAGCAGATACGACTTTTGCAAAACTTGTGATGGGTACGGTACCCCTACAAAGCAAGTTGTAAAGTGTAAGTCATGCTTTGGCTCTGGTAAAACAATGGCGTATAGGGCTGTTGGTAATATGACTGTGCAGGAAGTGCTTCCTTGTGGTGAATGTTCAGGGCAGGGATCGCGAGTAGAAGACCCGTGCCATGACTGCTCCGGTAGTGGGCTGAAGATGACCCCTGAGGTCATTAATGTGAGTATTCCGGCAGGAAGTCAGACTGGGATGACCTTTAATGTAGAGGGTAAAGGACACTCCAGCTCGCGCCGTCTAGGGCCTAATGGGAATCTAGTACTTTCTATAAGTGCGCGAAAAAAAGCTGGGTACGAGACGGAACCGCAAATCCTTGCGATTCGTTACCGCCCCGTCGTCAATGTCCTTACGGCGATAGTTGGTGGGACGATTAAAGTTGAAGTGCCTGATTATACCCTTGGTAGGCTTGTTGCAAAAGATTTCAACATACCACCTGGTGCTGACCTCTCAAGCAAGTACCGTATACAAGGACACGGCTTACGTCACATACAAGACTCAAACCGGATCGGTGACTTAATCATAGAGCCAAATTTCCAAGTACCGAAGCTAACTGATCCTGCTCAGGTGGCGCAGGTAAAAACCTTAGTGGAAAACACCAGCGTACACTATACTAACACATGAACCAGAATATGATAACCAAAGGCTTAGCGGCCTTAGAACAAGGCGTTGTGGACTCTCCGGTAACAAACCTAGCCTATCGAGTTCTTGTGGCAGAAGTCTCCAAGCTTCAGACAACGTGGCAAAGTATCCAGCTTTCAAATGTACTAAAAAGCCCAAACTTTGTACCCCTAACAGACGCGGCTCCTAGTGATCGTTTCATTACACAAGGGCTGAAAACGCCGACCCATCTTTTCTACTTTCCAATTTTGAACTGCTTGCTTCAAAATGACGGGACGGCGCATATTAAAGCTCTATATACGCAGATTGAGCAGAATCATATCTTCACTACCGATGATTTGATGCCGACTCAATCTGCTAAGCAGGAGCCCCGCTGGAAGGTTACTTTACGCTGGGCAAAAGAAGAGCTGATACAAAAGGGATTTATCAAGCGCGGGACCAGCAGAGGTGTCTGGGAGCTTACCCCACAAGGCGCTGAGTGGCTTTCTCGCAATACTCCAAAGGGTATGTAATCTTGAACCTAATCTGCAAAGTATGTAAGAAAAAGCTTGCATCACATCCAGCTTCAGTTTGTCTAGATAGGACTATCTACTACCTGCTCAGTGGAGAGCTAGTAGATGAGGTCCCTGAGTTCAGCACCAGCCTAGAGTGGGCATTAGTAGCTCTAGGTGTATCCGAAAAGGCTGCGACGCTACCGGAAGGACTTAGGCTACTACGCAATAAGGTGAATGAGAGCAGCCTGTTCATCTTTCTTACGCAAGATGAAGTCAGAGAAGCAGAAGAGATTGGCGTCCAACGGAATCAAGCTAAGACGAAGTTTCTACGAAACCAGTTTAACTTATCGAATGTAGACAATGAGACTGTGCATATTCGCGGGGCTCTGTCTGAGATTGCGTTTGCAAAAATCTCTAACCACTTGGTCAATAGAGACTTGTACAAGACACACGGAGATGAAACCGACTTTGATGGCATAGACATCAAAGGAGCATCCCACCGTGGGGCAGATGTAGAGCTAAAAGTACCCGTTAAGGACTGGGAAAACAAACCCCAGAACTATTACATTCTATCCAGATTCTTTGCAGAAAACTATGGTCAACTTGAGATTGTAGGCGGTATCAGTAATAAAACCTTTGATGAGGTAAAAGTCATGAAAAAATACAGCAAGTATGGCCCGCAGAACTATATCGCGGGAGCCAGCAAGCTTACCCCTATTGACCAAATGCAATCTGAGCTCGCCCTAAAGTCCCCACTTGAGATTTGCCAAAGTGCAATTAGTAATATGGCAAAGGCGATGGCGCTTTAAGTAAACTAAGCAAAAGAAGCGGGGGCTGCAACCCCCGCTTCTTTTCTAATTAAAGGCCCGCCAAGATGTTATAAGCAACTTCTTTACTCTTCAAGTAGTGCGAAGCAACAGACACGTAATCGGCGCCTAATGATTTATACAGTTTATAATCCTCGGCGCTCTTTACCCCGCCCCCAGCAACAATAACACCTTTAAATCTAGCGCGCAAGTGTTCCAAGTTACTAATTACTTTAGCTTGTACGGGCTTTCCGGAAATCCCGCCTAATCCAAAATCTTCCCGAAAACCCGGCTCAGTATTAGCATATGAAATAAAATCAACCGTAAGCCCGTCAGCAGCCGTCAGGACAGCATCTGGGCCTAACTTGGCACCGACAGGCACTCTGCCTGCAACTAAACGCTGCACTGCTTCAATGACTTCAAACCTCGTAGAGAAGGCTTTTCGATTAGGGCATGAAACGTTAACCTCAAGAGCTTTTATTTGCCCAAAAGGTACGTGCTTCAGGAAAGGCTCGACTTCATCTGCTTTGGTGAAAAAGGCGCTTAAAATGACGTTAGGTTGAATGGCTAGAACTTGCGGCAAAATGCTCGCTGCGACAACTTCGATTCCGGGATTATCCAAACCCCAGCGATTCATGAAAACATCAGGCTCAACCTCTCTGAAAAGGCACTCGCCTTTCAAGGGCTCTACGCTGCAGGACTTTAGCGTAACTGCCGCAAAGAGTCCGAGTTCCGGGGATATTTCATATGGGGAAGACCCCAGAATGAGGCTATGAGGAAGTTCCGATGTGCTTGTGCTTGTAAACATCTTTACGGTGGTCAAACTCTAGAAAAACAGGGCGGGGAAGTCCGGGGCCATAAGCATAGATAAGCCGATACTTGCGACGTATAATTAGCTTAGATATAAACACCTTACCTGATACCGGAGGAAGCATTTTAGAGAAAGTGCCGGTAAAGATATCACCTGAGTACTTTTTCCCCTTGCTAGGGTTTTCAATTACAGATAACATTGTATCTTTCAATACTGCAATCAAATCAGCAGGTACCTTTTGACCACGTACAAGATCTATAAACTCAAGATCTTTTTCTGTGAAATCTGCTTCTGGAAGCTTAATTTCTGAAGCTTCACTTTGTAGAACGCGAAGTACTTGGCCTAATGTCTCGCGCTCTCGGGCTGACAACGCTCTCGGGCTGACCCGCTTTAGAAGGGACGAAAACTGCCGGAGGGTCTGTAGCTCAAGGTCTGCAAGTTTAAGATTCATGAGTCTAGTGTACCTCACTTTTCAGCCCCGGTCAAGTACCTCCAAGGCGAGGAGCGCTGCTTTCGGGTCGGTACGGTGAGTGACCAGAAGCTCCTGAATTTGAGACATAGAATAAAGGTAAGGCTGGACGAAGGCTTGAACTTTAGAGCGTATATCTTCTTTTGAATACTCTGGGAAAAACCGCTCAAACATTAGACAAACTTGCTGATGTGAAGCTCCCTTAAACTCAATATGGGAGTCCGCCCTTCCGGGCCGAATTAAAGCCGGGTCAAGTCTTTCCCGATGATTAGTGGTCATGAATAAAATACGGCCTTCGGCACTTGCAACGCCGTCAAGAGCCGCTAATAAACCACCAAATGTAAGCTGCTGTCTATCGGTCTTCATATCCCTACCTTCAAAAATACAGTCTACTTCTTCAATAAGCAAAAAGTCGCCCATAGGCACAGAGTTCATCAGCTCTAATAGGCGGTCATCGGAAAAATCGGTGTTGTTCAAATTGATTGAATATATATCTCTTTGAAGCTCTGCCGCCAATGCTGCAATTAATGATGTTTTCCCAGACCCTGGCGTGCCATGTAGCAAGTAGCTTCTACGCCACGGTATGTCCATCTTAAGGTACCATTCCCGATTTACTAAAAAGTGCTGTATGTCTTGTAAGACCTCATGCCCTAAGTTATTATCATACACCAAAGAGGACAGGGGCCTTTTGGGACGACGCGTAAGGAGCTTCCAAGTCCTGCCCCAATTGGTAGGTACATGAATGGCAATGCTGGATAAATCGCGCATTTCATAAATGCGCTTACCTTCTTCTACAATAGACTGCAGAAATTCTTTAGATGCAAAAAGAGATGCAATCTTAATTTCTTCTGCAAATGCAGGAGTCTGACTGCTTTGGAGTCTTGTCTTGGTAAGAAGTACCCAAACAAAGCGGTTCTTGTGGTAAAACCAATGTAGGCCTTCTGGTATAACGTACAGAGGCTCGGGGTGGCCGGGTCGCGGGGAGTCTTGATCCGAGTCACTTTGGCTTTTGGCTAAAACACGAACATGGAGCACGTTTTTTGTATACTCTTGTGCGCTAATCCACGCCAAAGCCCACTGGTAAGCTAAATCGTCATTTGCAAAATCTAGTTGAGATACGAACTTTCTACGAAAAAATGGCCAAAACAGCCCAGGAAGTTTGTACAAAAATGCAGCAAAACTTCCCAGAACTGTAAGGGCTACACCACCTAGAAAGACTTGATTAGCCTTCAACAGGCTAATTAGGGGCTCCATTGTCAGTAAACCTGACGCAAGCTGGAGGCCAGCGCCTTCAAATTCCTCTGCTGCAGGGCCAGCCTGACGCCGCGAAGGCCACGGTGCCAAAGGGGGCGATGCAGACATCGCCTAAGGACTTCACAAGTCGCCAAGGCATCGCTAGCTGCATCATGCGCGCTATGAGGTATGTCAAGAAACTGCGTAAGCTCCGTAAGTCGGACTTTGGACAGCTTCCGATCCCAAAGAACATATTTCTGAAATGCAAGCTGCACGGTGCAGATAATTCGATAATCAAAAAACCGATTTACGTTGAACTTACCATTCCCGTAGCGCTTTGCCCACTCTACCAGAAAGTCATAGTCAAACTTGGCGTTATGGGCTACGAATAAGCCCTTGCCAAAAGGGGCTAGGAACTCTGAAAACATATGCAGTACGACCTCAGGCGAAGGTGCGTTAGCAAGAGCATCAAGAGAAAGATTGTTGATCTTAAGAGCCGCCTCGGTTACGCGATCCGGGTCGGGACGCATATACGAGACAAACTTTCCAATCGGCTCAAGTGTGTCCCGGTCCAGTACAATGGCTGCAATCTGAACGGGATCATGAAGGCTGGGGTCTAACCCACCAGTCTCGAAGTCGATGACAATAAAGGGACCGTCACTCATCGGCATCCTCGCTATCCTCGCTGTCCTCTTCCTGTGTATCCGCATTAAGCAAAGATAAGACATCAGACAGCTGGTCATGGAGCAGAGCCAGCTTGCTGCGCTCCGTCTCTACTATAGCATTTCCGTCAATAGAGCGCAAGGTACCCCAAGCTGCAAAAATTCTAGCCCTCGTCATTAGCAGCAAGTCGTCTAACACATTAACGGTTGTGTTTGCTAGAACCATTTCTAGTTCATCCGACTGGCTTAAAACATCAAAACGATCTTCACCTTCTACGTCGTTAATTTTAGCGAATAAAGTACGGTCTTCATCCTCTAAACCATCGGCATCGCAGTAAAGAGTAGCGTACCGGCGCTCCCCGATTTCGAGTACATCGGTCAAGATGTACTCTAACTTTGTGCCATCGACCTCAAGTTCGATTACAACAACTTCTTCTTGGTCGTCCATCTGCTACAGTCTCCTATGTAAGACTATAGCCCGGGACTAGTCTGCTTTATTGAGAACTAGACCAATTTTCTCGAAAAAGGCTTGGCGTGCAATTTTATTGCGAAGGTCAATTACCGGCTTATTAAGCGTATGAGCCATTTTCTCAACAATAAAAAGACTATCTTCATACTGCTTTGCTGGGTCCTTAACCATAGACCATATAACTACAAAGTCGGACATGTTTAAAATGCCAACGTACCTACAAAATACTTTCTGTAACGCTGGTGATAAATGCTTATAGTCTGGCTTGAATTTTTCGTAAACGAGTTCCCAACTTTTATGAGTCTTGGAATTAAATATGATGCGATTTGTACCTGGGATAAATGCATCTGTTTCAAAAGACATCCAAGGTAAAATGATAGTACATCCCTCAGGGTTTACGCTTGAGAATCCTCGGGCAAATGCCTGCTCCGCTCCACGAGTATTACCCGCGATAATCTCGTGACCCTTCTGAGCCAATTGTTTACCGACAAGCTCACAAATCCGAATCTCGACATCGTCAAGATGCCGATCTCCTAAGCAGGCTATTCTCATTCTATATCACTCAGTCGTAAAAAAGTCTTCTTCGTCACTTAAATCGTCAAAATAGGTATACCCAAGATTCGCTCTACATTTGGGACAAAGACAAAAAATAACATCTTCCTGATCAGAAAGGGTTAACTCTTTTACTGTACCCTTCCACCCACAACAACACGCAATCATTACTCTCTATTACTGTCCTGGTTTTAAGTCGTAAAATTGTAAGCCATATTTCTCAATCGTCGCAATAAGCTTTCGCGCATACTCGGGGTCTGTAGCGTAACCAGCTTTTTGTAGACCTTCAGCGAAGCCGCGATAATCATGGCCGAAGCAAATCTTATACCTTGGGTTTCTTACTAAGAAGTTTGCATGATCCGTAAAAGAGGCTTCCATATTTGGATACATTCTAAACTTGGCGATGACTGTATAGTACCCACGCTCCTTGCTCCACTCTTTTGTCGGTACTTCGACAAAGGGCCCCTTCCACTCATCACTAGGCTGATCTTTGATGCCAAAATAGTTATTGGCGCGCCCAATATGGTGCTCGCCCCAACCGCTTTCGATTAGCGCTTGAGCAACCGTAACCGAGGTAAGCACGCCTGTGCGGCGCTGGCAAGCTTGCGCTGCCTGAATGGCGTCAGTAAGGAAATCTTTCTGGGCTTTTGTAAGCTGATTCCAATTGAGATTAACGAGAACCTCAATGTCTACGGAATTTTCTTCATTATTATCCATATACTAAACGAATATATGAAAAATTTAGTAGCTACATAAGGCCAGGATTAATTCTAGGCATGCCAAAACCAAACTTTTCAATCGGACCTAGATTTTTTGTGACTTTTTTCAATAGGTCAATCAGACTTTCAAGTGTCGTAATTTCGGGGTGGGCTGCAAGCACTAGAGCTGCGAGCCCTGAAATACCTGGAGTAGCCATACTGGTCCCCGACAGCTTGATATACTGCCCGTTGAGATACGTTGAGTAGACTTCAACGCCGGGACTCACAAAGGTCACCTCACCGGCGGCGCCTGTGCTAGAAAACCCAGCTAGACCTAAACGGTCATCTACTGCGCCGATAGAGACGCAGAGCCCCTTTGAGGCTAAGCGGGCTGGGAAATTGATGGTAGAACGCTGGCTTGACCCGGGACCGCTATTTCCTGCAGCGCAAATAACCACAAGCCCCTCTTTCTTGAGGGCTGCAATGTAACCTTCAATTGCGTAATCAGTCCTTGTACTACCTAAGCTCATGGACACAATACGAATATTATGCTCTTTATGGTGCTCAAATACCCATTTTAAAGCCTGAGCTAAAGAAGCAGAGTTTCCTTTTGAACTACCGAGGACTTTGAGGCTATAAAGACTAGCCCTGGGGGCTACCCCAATAATACCAATATTGTTATCGCAACCTGCGATAATACCAGCACAATGCGTACCATGGCCTACTGTATCTTCTGGGTTTTTTTCGTGAGTAAAGTCTAATGCTAATTTTAGGTTTGGCTGAAGATCGGGATGGTCGGCATCTATACCGGTATCCAAGATTGCGATACCGATACCCTCTCCTTTAGTCTTACCCCAATAGTTATCGGCTCCTAAAAGCCTGACGTTATAATCAATAGTCTCAATATTATGATAATAACTTAAAATAGAATACTCAGGAAGCTCGAAAGACATACGTGCAGCCCTCCCCTAATCTAAGGTCTAAGACGGCAGTGACTACAGCGTTGTAGCAGCGTTTCCTACATTAAACAAAACTATTAAACAATTAGCGCCGTTTTTTAAGCTGCATTCCTTTATAGATACCAGCACTATTCATAACAATAAACGGAATTTCAGCCATTAGGATGCCTATGTCTTGGTATAAAATGCCAGCTACGGTCATGCTGATGGCGCCTAGAAGAGCAAAAACAGCCCGCGTAATTATATAATCTAACGGCTTAAAGTTTCCTAAGTAAGAGACAACCCAAAACAGGGGAGCCGCTAGCGTTGTAAAAATAACTGCGGGATGCAAGGCAGCTATTCGTCGGCTTTATCCATCTGACGCACTACCTTTTTAGCCCACCGCCAGCCAGCGTCGCCACCCCAAAGCATCCAAGCAATATAACCATTTGAAGGTGGATCTCCGTCTCTGCCCGTTTTATTTAAGTTATCACCAGCATGGCGTGCAAAGTACTTGGAAATATGCTTGGCTTTTCTGGGGCTAATCTTTCCACCTTTGGCGAGCCTTCGTGCTGTACCCATCCCTACATGGGTGCCACCTCTCTTGAACTCTTTGCGTAAAGCAAGCCCACGAATGGCTGCTTTTTGCACGGCTTTTGGGATTGTGAAATTAATATGACTATATTTAGCAGCAGTTTTAGTTAAAAACTCTTTGTCTAACAAAGCTGCAATTTTAGCTAATTCAGTAGTTAAATCATCAAACATTACTAGTTTCTCCCAATAAAGTCATCCGGAACAGGCGCCTCAAGAAGGTCGAGCCTGTGCGCACTCGCTTTGAAGCGTTAAGTTTAAGCTTTTGTTGTTCGCGAGCCTCTTGTGCCGCATCCCCCCCCTGATGAAGACTGCGGACAGCTCTGATATCATCTTCGTTGAGGTACTCAAGAACTCTCTGTTGTTCTTTAGGTAGGGAACGATTTTGTCTCTTATACATATTTTCAATTTTACGTATAACATCTGCATATTTGCTTCGATTTTCAGGTGACATTCTGTTTATCTTAATCTTCCCACCCCGCTGCCTACTAAGGTAGTCTAAAGCTTGCTCCTCTAAAGAACCAGGATGCGTGAAAGTTTTTTGCATTATTTGTTTCTGCTTAATCTCTGGCTTCAGCGCCCACTCTTCTAGCATACGAGGAATTTCTTTACGGAATAGATCGCTCTTAAACTCATTCAAAAGTGGGCCCTTAATAGTGAGGATTTTTTCTTTATTGGACTCCGATTCACCCTCGCTGGGCTCAGGTCCGGCAGTGAGCTCAGATACACTGGAGCCATAGGCGGAGGCAAAAGCTTTTTGAATAGCTCCAATTAAAAATTGATTTGTTAAAGTCTTATCACTTGTGATCTGAGACTGAGGGTCAATCAAATTTCGGGCTTTATTAATTAACTCTACAGCTTTTGTCCAGTTCCACCCAGCTTCTGAAACTCCACGCCCCTCCGTTAGCTCATCCAGATCTTGATCTAGTTTGGTAAGCTCATCATGGAACCAATGATAGTGGCGCATCTTTTTTCGCTCTACGGCGACCATCGACATAAGAGCCGCTGCCGCCTTTTGCGCTCTATTGATTGCGGGCCCTTCGTGCCTAGAGCCGATAGAGTCTACCTTAACTCCCTTATTGTGCCCAACTCCGGGAATTACATCATGGAAGTTTTGGAGATGGTGAACAAGAAGGATAAAGTCGTGGGCTTCGTCTTCTGCCTCCAGCAAGTTAACCATTACAGTATCTAGCTCGCTTTTGACATCATGAAGTTTTGCTAAAGTGCCCTCTGCTTCTTCGCCTTTAACTAACCCAGCCTCAGTATCTTCTGTAGCATAGGCATTAGGATTCCGAATCTTAGCGCCAGTATAAAGGCGCATATCGTCTCTGACGCGAGCTGGAATTAAAGTAGTCACATCGTTCCAAAGTTCAAATGCAGGTTTTTCATAGTTCGGAAGCCTGGAGTTTTGAAACTTGCCCCTGTCATCTTTTTTGACATTAATAGCCCGACGAGGGCATTCTTCAATTACTGCAGCCAGAGCACTATGAAAAAGTTCATTCAAGTAACCGGAGAAGTTTTCTGAGGGCACATCATAATGCTCTAAAAAGTCTTTGGGGACTTTATTTAAAGCGCGAATAAACGTGTTCCGCATTTGCTCTGCTCGCTCTGCGGCTTTTTCTTTAAGCGGAAGCATTCTTTCATAAACTAACCCTTCAGTCAAGTCTGCCATATCTTCTTTTGTTAAGCCGGAGGTTTCGTCTAGCTTTTCCCAAAGAGTATCGGGCCGCTCTTCGACAAAGATATTAACAATCTTTTTAGCGTACTTACGAACCCTTTCTGCGATGTCTTTCTGCTCTTCGGTTAAGCCCGCGTCACTTTCCGCGATGCCTTTAGCGGGTTTGCCTTGAGCCTTTAAAGGGGCTTCCGTAAAAAAATCAAGGTGTTCCCTATGTGCGAACTCTAAAACTCGTTTATACGACACATTACCGCTCAAAATTCGATTGAGCTCTTCCATGGCGACATTAAGAGCCTTTTCGTTCTGCTCTGCTCGCTTACTTTCAAATTGAGCAGAGATTCCACCTTTTTGCTGTGGATCCATTTCTTTCTTCCAGAGAATATTAAAAATGACCTGGGGAAGTTTTACATTTAAATATGTAGCATGTTTCTTGGCAAGCTGTGCTAAATGTTGAATCCGGTCTTGCTCTGTAGTATGCTGACGACTGGGCTGATCCAAAGCTAAAAGTCTTGTCTCTGGGAGAGTGAATAGAAGGCCCCTCGGCATCTCTGTCATGAAAACATTAGTCATTCGGTTTTCAAAAGAAGGTAAAAATTGATCGGTAAAGAATTTAAAGAATTTATCTTTACTGCGCAGAAGCTCGGGCAAGTCGCGTTCTTTAAGATCGGCTACACGTAAAGTAGCTGCAATCTTACCAAATAAAGAAATTCTAATCATGATTTAAAACTTAAATGCCTTATCTACTAAAGATATATAGTAAAAAATTACTTCTCAACTTCACGTAAAGCAAACTCACCAAAAACTTTGAGCTTGACAATGTTATTTCCAAAATAGACGTCGTAGTTTGAAGGGTCGCCGTCTAAAGATAAACCTGTAAAACTTAACGAAGATATGCGCCATTTAGAAGTCTTTTTAATCTCAAAACCGCCGGTATTATTACCCTTTTCATACATCTGACGAAACCTAAGCATGATGTAATGAAATAATCCTCCGGTGCTTGAGGGTGCTGCGGTTAGCCAGAGATTCAAATGATCTTCTAAAAGTTTGTAGACTAGCTTTGCATGGCTAAGAATATAAGGATAATCTACTTCGCGCTCTAAAAGAGCTTTTCCTGCTTTTTTATTAACGGCATCTATTGAAAGGTCAATATAAGCTGTAAACTTCCCCAACCTATCTTCAAAATCAATATCAAAATTCGTTATTTTAAACGGAATGACTTGATTGGCTAGTTTAAGACGGATTTTCATAAAGAGTCTTTTCGAGTTGAGTCAGATATTTTCTCTGAATAGGGTTAGAACGCCCTACCCAAACTTGAACTGAGGGGTCGCCAAGGGTTGCGATTGCAATAAACCTATGATGGCCCTCAAGTAGCTTTGAGCTTTTCATGATAAGCGGTGGAGACGTCGAAGGGCTTACACTAGCTAAATATAAACAACTTTTTAATCTAATATCATGATGAGCAATAGGTTTACGAAGCTCCAGCTTTTTATAGGGGATATCTAACCTATAGTTTTTCATGATGCGATTGAACCACACTTCCGGTATCCTACGCATAAGAGACTCTATATTGTCTAAAATCAACTGCGACGTAGGTATTGTCTTTAATCTGAAGGATAAATCGCCGTAATTTTTGCTTATGTTTTTTGCGTCGCGCTTTCCACGTTTGATTTTGTGCAGAAGATCTTTTTGTACCCATTCGGGCCAAGCAAACTCCTCATGACCATACTCTAATCCGCTTAAAAAGCGGAAAAGAAGGTCTCGATGAGGGTCATTCTCATCGAGACACTCTCCTACTAAATCCTCTGGATCTGGGACTTCAACGCCCAACTCGTCTACGCGGAATATTAATTTTTTTGACGACATCGAGTGGTTTGTACTCATAAAGCTTGATCTTGCCTAGCTTAATATATTTGTCAACGGCGAGGAATACATCATATCTAATTTGTTTTAAATCTTCTAGCTGACTAGGATAAAAAGTAGAACCTACGTAATATTTATCAAGTATGTCGAAAATAAGGTCAACTGTTTCAGGACAGGAGCTGGCTAACGAGCATGCTTTTAGCCTTGATAGCAGTTTATTTGTCCTGGAGTGTGCGCCGGGGAAAAGCTCAGTGTTGTCAAGCCTGCGTGACATCTCATCAATAGCAGATCTTGTCGGGGGACGATATTCAAACCACATTTTAAGTCCTCAATCTGTTCTTGCATTTGAAAGAATTTTCTCAGTATACTCATCTACCCAACCCTTTAATTCCGATTCGGAAAAAGGCTGATTATTGATATAATGCCTGTGCATCATTTGAATAATACGTTTTGCAAATCCCATCAATAGCGTGCTTAAAAACTGCCTGGCGGCGTCGCGGTTCATATTCTTTAGTTTCCTGAAGAACCGAACCCACCGGAACCCCGCTGGGACTGTTCTAATTGATCTACTTCAACAACATTATATATGGGCCATGGCCGTACAAGCATCTGAGCAACGCGATCCCCGTTCTTGATGGTAATATCGTCTGGGCCTAAATTAAATAGCTTAACAACGATTTCCCCCTTATAGCCATTATCAATAACTCCAGGGAAAGCAAGAACGCCTTTCATTCCTAAACCAGAGCGAGAGCCAATTTCACCATGAAAGTTGATAACTTGTGGGATTTTAATCTCATCAATAGAGTCTAAAGAAATCTGGGCCTTTGGAAAGTCTACCGCAATACCTAGCGGCACTTTGACGCTTCCAGCTACGCCATCTTTCATGCCTGGAAGCACGAGGTCTACCGGGGAATACAGGTCTAATCCGGCATCCTCCCCGGGGTGTGCCATGCTGGGTACCACGGCAGAATCGACTAGCCTCTTGACTCTAAGCGTCGGTATCATTTGTTCTTGAAACTCCTAAGATATTGTAGTGATTGAATTTCTTTTTCGTTGAAGATAGAAACAGGCGGCTCTTCGGCGTATTCATTCATAACGCTCCCTGTAGACGTAGAGTGCTCAAGCCCTAAGACGTGACCAAGCTCATGAACTGCGGTAGCGTAGAACTGATCAGGGTCCTGGACTGTCTTGATTGCTATTGTACCAGAAAGAGTTTTCTTGTCTGAGCTATATAAAACTTCGGTGACGCCCATACAGCAAACAAACTCATCTGGTAATAGAGCCACGTCAGGCTGTTTAGATGTATAAGAAATTACGTCTTCATTTAAAGCCGCATTGACATAAGAGCATGCCTTTTGAATTAGCTTGAGCTGAGACTGGCTGAAACCCAGCGTACCTTGGTCAACGGCAACCGTAAACTTTTTGAATAAGTACAGACCGCCCAATGGGGCCATCATAGGCGCTAAATCACGCGGGTAAACGGTATCCAACGGAATCTTGTAGAACTTGCGATTTACAGGCTCTGAAGAGAAGTTAGGGCCTACTACACAAGAACAGAGCAAGAGAGCTAAAAAAATAAGTCGCACATCTGCTTATAGAAAATGCGCGACTTGAATTTTAAAGAATCAGTTCTCTTCTTCGTCTGAATCTCCAGATAGCTCTTCGGAATCCTCAGACATGTCGTCGGATTCAGAAGACTCATCGGAATCAATTATTTGCTTGAGGTAATCGCGCACCGTATCAAAGTAGTCTTCTGCAATCGTAATCTTACTTACAACCCAAGGCTCTAGGTGACAATGTTTTGGAAGTTTTCGAATTAACTCGATAATTTCCCCAACGGCATCATCCGCGTTACCCAAAGTATTATGAGTCATGCCAATATTCTCTTCGCGATGCTCTTTATCAGAGTCACCTGCACGGCGAAGTAGATGGCCTAAAATAACGCGGTCATGCACTGAAAAATACTCCTAAGTACAAATAAAAATAACTAACTAATGCAGATCTTTATCTGCGGTATGATACGTCTTGCCCTTAGTAATATAAGAGTTGACCCTAGCCATCGCCCATTGGTGCTGTGTCGCGCCGGGCCGGTGCCCTGTTCTCCAGGCAGCTAGGCCACGATTATAAACCTTCTTCAATGTACCGTAAGAAATACCGGATTCTTCTGATTTATTCTGTAGAGCCTTTCGGTAAGCTGGAGATTTTTTCTTCTTAGCGCCATACTTCTTTTCATACGCCTTAGTATGCTGACTTTGTTCTGTCTCGACATCCTCATCTCCTGCGTAAGATTTGAGGTACGCAGCTGGATCATCAGATCTCATCTTCTCACCACGCTCAAACTGCTCGGAACGTTCTTTTTTGGTTTCTGCAGAAAGGCCCTCAAAATACTTATCCGGCCCAGATAGCTCTTTGGCTATCTTGATGATTTCTTCAAAAATATCTTCAAACATATAGACACACTAGACTAACGGTTTACTAAGTCTGCCGGCCTTACCCCAGAAAGCAAGACCATCTCACAAATATGATTTAACCTTTCAATATGCTCAAACGCATCCCACGGATTGACACCTATTGCGGTAACACCGTGGTTAATCTGCCCAGCAATATCAAACTTGGGGGATAGGTGCCAGTCGATCTCTTCGCCCACAAAAACAGTAAAAGACTCAGTAAGTGTGACGGGAGAGTTTGACCACTCTTCTAACTTACTTTGTTGATCAGTGAACCCAATATATGTCATCTCTGCCAAAGTTTGAGAGATAGCTCTGCAGTTTGGAATAACCGGGCCAACTTTGGTATATCGACTCAGCTCTGGAAAATATGTAACAAGCTTCTGTAAATCAAACCCAGCAAACATCGCTGCTACGACATGTGTAGGGTGAGCATGTACTACAGCGCGAGTCTTAAGTGCAGTCCGTTGTAGAAGCTCGTGCATACGAAGTTCGCCGCTTGGGTTTTTACCGTGAGATTGGGTAGTTTCACGTTCTTCATCCCACTGTAGCTTGATAATATGCTCGGGATGAATAATTGTCTTTCTAACCCCAGAAGGAGTAATATATAAGTGACGAGACCCAGTCTTCTGCAAGGAGATATTCCCGTCGCGGGTAGATATCCACCCGCGACGATGAAACTCACGCATGATATCGCCAATCGCCGTCAACATCTAAAAATCATCCCACCCTGCTACAGCAGATGACTGATTATAGCTTGTTACGCCGCTCTCAAAGAAGTTGGCTTTAACGTTGCCCTCACCGCCAGTGTCGCTAATTTTCTCAAGAT